>ENA-OQCE01000038-OQCE01000038.1-human-gut-metagenome-genome-assembly--contig:-NODE-38-length-51019-cov-2.904798_pt1 | contig 51019 bp, 65 predicted proteins | sample MGYA00242495_ERZ504572 | MGnify/ENA primary metagenome ERZ504572 (study PRJEB26092, sample SAMD00036228) | human gut metagenome | host: Homo sapiens | study: EMG produced TPA metagenomics assembly of... | reverse complement strand
ACAAATCAAATAGTCCATTACGTCCATTATTTCCTGCTGAGTCGAGTGACATCGGCGACGATAAGAATTATCGCCTTCTTGTAAATTTTTTATTACGTCTTCGAGTCGGTTTTTCTCTTTGGAAGAATTTTTAGCATCTTTCAACCATTTGTCAATCTCAATTTTTTTTGCTTTTGCAAATTGTTCGATTGCGTTTTTCTGGCTCTCTGTTTGTTGTTTATTTGAATATGTACGTATATAAGCGATTGTCATATTTTTTATTATTTAAATTTTGTTTTATCATTTGATATATAACAGATTGGTTTGCAATATGTTCATTCTAAAAGTTGATAAAGGGGGTATACATGTTGTAATGATCTCCTAAACTGATGCGAATGTACGTAAATAAAAAAAACAATTAAATATTTGGTAGTTAAAAAAAAAATACCTACCTTTGCGTCGCAATCAAAAATAAAAGAAATTGCAAAACGGGGTGTAGCGCAGTCCGGTTAGCGCACCTGCTTTGGGAGCAGGGGGTCCCAGGTTCGAATCCTGGTACCCCGACATAAATAAGAGGCCGTAATTAGCTGATCAAAGTCATAACGATTGATACATATATTGTATCAACTCGTTATGACTTTTGAATCTTTCTCATATACTCTTATCGGGCAAGACATGAAGCTCCGGAAGAAGTCTTCTGATCTCTTTTTCTTGCCTTTATTCTTGAGAGCGAGTAATATGTCCCTAAAAATATATGCCATCTTGGGGGCTTTAAGGACATCTAATTTTTATTTCAAGGCTTCAAGTACCTGAGACATCATTGTCCAGATACTATTTTCATCTTGGGCCGTATAGATATTTCCATCGGCTTCTGACTTGTTGTCCGTAGCCTTTCCTTTTTGTATAGCCGACTTAGCAAGCGGATGGACAGCAATAGTCTTTCCGTCGATAACACCTGCCATATCAAACAACATCGCTCCGGCACAATGTCCGATCATAATTTTTCCCTTTTGTCCGAATGCGCAATAACAGCCATCAAATCCTGATTATACGGTTCGTTAGCATGTTGGGCAAACTGTGTATGGCATCTCCGCATGAGAATACCATCGCATCAAATTCATCTGGAGCATATGACAGGTATTTTCGACAGCCGGGAAAAGGCCGGACAACCATACGGATAGTCAAAATCTTTTACACAGAAGTATTTTACGATATATTTTTATCTCTATCTTTGCGCCATAAATTAAAAAATAATCATCTTGGCAAGAAATAAGAAGCAGTTGCCTTTATTGGAAAAGGTAACAATAACAGATGTAGCCGCAGAAGGAAAGGCTATCGCACGCGTAAATGACATGGTCGTATTCGTACCTTTTGTTGCGCCCGGAGATGTCATAGACATACAATTGACACGTAAGAAACATAGTTATGCGGAGGGAAAAGCTGTATTTTTCCATGAATATTCGCCCCGACGTGCAGAGCCGTTCTGTGAACATTTCGGTGTATGCGGCGGCTGTAAATGGCAACATCTGCCTATGAGGAACAGATTCGCTACAAACACAAGCAGGTGATCGACAACCTGACCCGGATCGGTAAGATAGAAATGGAAGAAATACTCCCGATCAAGGGTTCCAAACATACGACTTTCTATCGTAACAAACTTGAATTTACATTCTCCAACAAGAAATGGCTGACGGAAGAGGAGGTGAAAACCGGAGCCAAGTTTGATTGTATGGATGCGGTCGGTTTCCATATTCCGGGAATGTTCGACAAGGTGCTCGACATTCACAAATGCTGGTTGCAGAACGACATATCAAATCGCATCCGTCAGGCAGTCAAAGAATACTGCCTGACACACAAAGGCTATCCGTTCTTCGACCTTCGCAATCAAGAAGGATTTGTGCGTACATTAATGATCCGTACGGCTTCAACGGGCGATCTGATGGTAGTGTTGGTATTTTTCTATGAAGATATGGAACGCCGCGAAGCGCTTCTCTCCTATGTGGCTGAACAGTTCCCGGAGATCACTTCACTGATGTACGTCATCAACGAAAAATGCAATGATACGATTACCGACCAGGACGTTCTTGTGTTTCGCGGAAAAGACCATATCATCGAGGAGATGGAAGGACTTCAGTTCAAAGTAGGGCCGAAATCGTTCTACCAGACCAACAGTGAACAGGCTTACGAACTCTATAAAGTTGCCCGCGAGTTTGCCGGACTGACCGGAAACGAGATGGTTTATGACTTGTACACCGGAACCGGCACGATCGCCAACTTCGTCTCCCGCCAGGCAAAGAAAGTGATCGGTATCGAATATGTGCCCGAAGCGATCGAAGATGCCAAAGTAAACTCCTCACTGAATAAGATCGAGAATACATTGTTCTACGCCGGCGACATGAAGGATATCCTGACACAAGATTTCATCAACCAACACGGCCGTCCGGATGTTATTATCACAGACCCGCCCCGTGCCGGTATGCATGACGATGTGATCAACACGATCCTCTTTGCCGAACCGGAACGTATCGTTTACGTGAGCTGTAACCCCGCGACACAGGCACGCGACCTAAGCCTGCTTTCGGTGAAATATGCCGTTAAAAAGGTACAGCCGGTAGATATGTTCCCACATACGCATCATGTAGAAAATGTCGTCCTCCTGGAGAAATTAAAAGTTAAGAATTAAAAGCTTAAGAAAATAATGAACAAGATCATCCTCCTGTTTTCACTTGCTTTGTTGTTGTCCGGTTGTAATCGTGCGAGGCAGGAACAAGGACAGGAGGATGACGATGTGACAATCGACCTGCCACAACTGAAGGCGCAAGGCGAAATAACCGCCGTCACGCTATATAGCTCGACTTCCTATTTTCAGTATAAGATGCAACCGATGGGTTACGAATACGAACTGATCAAGGATTTCGCCCGTTCGGAAGGTCTTAAACTGAATATTAAAGTTGCCGAAAGTCCTGCCAAACTGATCGAAATGTTGGAAGCGGGAGAAGCCGATGTCGTCGCCTACCCGATCCAGATCAGCAACCGCATGAAAGAGAAACTCATCTATTGCGGACGGGAAGAGCAAGATTGCCAGGTGCTGATCCAACGTGCCAACAAAGGCGACAAGGTGATCACCGACGTGACGGAGCTGCTCGGAAAAGATGTCTATGTAAAGCCGGGAACCAGATACTTCGAACGGCTGAAAAACCTCGATGTCGAATTAGGAGGCGGTATCCGGATTCATGAAGCGGATGCCGACACTGTGACAACGGAGGATTTGATCGGCATGGTTTCGCAAGGAGAAATCCCTTACACCGTAAGCGACGAGAATATAGCCCGCCTGAACAAAACTTATTTCTGGAACCTGAACGTTTCGCTGAAGATCAGTTTTATGCAACGCTCCTCATGGGTCGTACGCAAAAGCAGCCCCGAACTGGCTAAGGCCATCGACGCGTGGGCATCCGACAAGGCGGGAACGCATGTCTACAAGGCTTTGACGAAACGCTATTTCGAACTGAGCAAACAACCCGTCACGACCGAACTGCCGGAAGTCAAAAACGGACATGTATCGCCCTACGACGAGCTGTTCCGCAAACATGCCAAAAACATCGGCTGGGACTGGCAGCTACTTGCTTCTATCGGCTACCAGGAATCCCGTTTCAATCCGAACGTCGTCTCATGGGCCGGCGCAGAAGCTGATGGGAATCATGCCGAACACGGCAAAGGCTTTAGGGGTAACGCCTCACGAACTGAAAAATCCGGACACGGGAATCCGTACGGGTGTGGATTGCCTGCGCCGTTTCCGTCAGGGATTTGGAAAAATAACGGACCCGGTCGAAAAGATCAAGTTCACCTTAGCGGCTTACAATGCCGGGATCGGGCATATCTACGATGCCCAACGACTGGCAGAGAAATACGGCAAAGACCATACGTCTGGGATGATAATGTGGCCGAATATATCCGGATGAAGAACGATCCGGAGTACTACAATGATCCGGTCTGCAAACACGGCTACCTGCGTGGTTCGGAAACCTTCAATTATGTGCGCGAGGTGATGGAGCGTTACAACTATTATCTTCATAAAACAGGAAAGAAATAAAGAGGTGCGTATTGCTTAGAACCAATCGGACCATCTTATTTTCAAGACCGGATATTTTCTTTTATCATCTCCTTAATAAGCAACATCACCTTCGGATGGCTCAGTGGGACGCCATCCAGAATCTCTTTTATTTCATTCGTGCTGATTGAATATCCGGTTTCTCCCGAACGGTATTCAAAGCAAACGTTTATTTCCGGATTGCCGGTGATCAACAAGGCGACTGTACCCGGAAGATCTCCCCAGGGCGGGCAATCGATATGATCCGAATGAAAGACAGCCCTCACTTCCGTTCCCTTTCCCGGCTCGGATGTCAGGGTGACACTGCCGCCGGTCTGCTCCGCATTCTGGATCAGGAAGGGAAGGCCGAGTCCGACTTTGCGAGTCGTGCGGGTGGTGTAGAACGGGTTCGTGACACGCCGGGCGGTTTCCGCATCCATCCCTGAGCCGTTGTCCGTGATGCGGATGACGATGCGGGCATCCTGCTCTTCTACGGACAGCCCTATCTCCGAAGCATTTGCCCGGATACTGTTTGCGGTGATATCGGTGATATGGAAAGATAGATTATTCATGCTGTTACAATCGTATGACCGTTTTCCTTTCGGAAAGCCATCGCTAAATGTTCAAAATCAAGCACATCTGCCCTTAGCAGGGAATATTTCGTGCCGATCTGTCCGGGATCATGCGCATCAGAAGCGCTATAGACCGTGTAATGCTTCAAATAAGCATGTGCCGCCAACAGTCTTTCATAGCGGGCAGCATCCTTGAACTCGATTGCATCCAGCGGCAACGAAGGATCTATAAACCCCAACTGACTGATCAGGCTGAACGAAGGACGTTCGACATGGGCCGCAATGAACAACCCGCCCAGACGATGCACCACTGCGGCAATCTGTTCCACACTCCGGTCGAGGGCCGAGATAAGCAGATAAGGGGCTTCCCCCACGATCTCGTTCCGGGCGTTCACCCAGACCTGGTCGCCGAATCGTTCAGGGTCGTTCGGGACAGGCGGCAGATAGTCATCCAGATACATCTGAAAAGCGGCACGGGCCCGGTCATCTGCAAAAAGTGCACACAGTGCGCCTCTTCGCGTGTCGTCACCTCCGCACCGGCAAAGACCATGAGTCCCCGCTCCTCCCCTAAAACCTGGATTTCGGGACATTGCAGCGTGCTGTTATGATCCGTCACAGCAATGGCATCCACCCCCCGTTCGAGGGCCGTTTCCACAATCCGCTGCGGGCTCATCTCCAAGCTTCCGCAAGGCGAAAGACAGGTGTGCAGGTGCAAATCTACCCGGAACTCCTTCATGCCTGTTGCAAAAGGCTGTATATTTTTCCCGTTACTTCGAATGCGGAAAGCGGCGTTCCGAGCAAAGGCACGTCTTCCTCTTTTCCTTTCTCAAGCGTTTCCTCGTCCGGCGAAGCCCCGTTCACGATCAGGACGGCTGCCACATCTTTCAGAGTGGCGACCGCCACGATGTTCTGGTGCGTCTGCATCGTGATCCACAACATTCCTTCGTCGATATGCCCCATTACGTCACTCAACAGGTCACTGGTGTAACCGCCGGAAATCTCCGCGTCCAGTCCTGCCTCTCCGCAAAAAACGGTTAAGTTCAATTCTTTCACTAAATCACTGACCTTCATATTTGGCTCCTTTCTTATAACAATCTTTATTCAACCGGTCTTTCCCCCAGGTCTTTTCGATCAGGCGGAAAGCATGTTCCTTGTCCAGCTTCCCGTGCTTCTCCATATTGCGCTGCATGAAGACGCAATCGCTGAACTGCGCCTCATGGCGGACGATGTCTTCCGCCAATGCCTGGCAGTTGGGCGAACCGCAGGCCCCGCAATCGATGCCGGGCAGGTAGCACATCAGCTTGCGCACCTGCTCCATCTTTTTCAGGACTTCTTCGATATTTCCTTCGTATAGCAACTTCGGGTTGGGTTGAAGCGGACGAATGGTGATGTGTTGTTTCAGATAGGACAACGCCTCCAACCGGTCGGAATAGATCAGCGGGGCTTTGTCGCGTTTCACCGAACGCTTCATCACCCGCTCGGCTGTCAGGAAACGGTTGGCGACTGCCAGCACGCCACCGGCACAACTCCGGTCACAAGCACGCAGTTCGAGGAAGTCCACATTGCGGACTTCGGTGGTCGATTCCATCCGTTCCAAGAATTCGATGACATTGTGTATCTCGTCGATCGCCAGGCAGCGGCCGGAGAAATGCTTGGCTTCGCCTCCCGTCTGGCTCCAACGCATCTCCTTCTTGGTCAGGGAGGGCGGAAGGACGCATTCGGGCGTGTAGTTCTTCGGGCGGTTTTTCAGGATATGATATACCTTATTATATAGGGTATCCATATTGATCACGCCTTTGATCGTGGACGAATATCCCTCCGCACCTTTCAGGGAGGCGATCTTCGCCGCACAGGGCGTCACATAAAAAATACCGATCTCTTCGGACGAGAAACCGTCTTCTTCCAATACCTTATGATAGTAAGTGGCTGTCGCATTGACCGGCGGCTTCACCAACAAGATATTATCGACCAGGGCCGGGAAGCGCACCTGTATCAGCCGGACGATAGCCGGGCAAAACGAACTGATGACAGGTTTATCCTCCGCCAGCTCCATCTGCCTGAGCATCTCGCGATGGATCATGTCTGCCGTAAACTCGACCTGGAACACATGCGTAAACCCCAGTTCGTACAGCGCACTGAAAATCTCTTCCTCCGTCGTATATTTGGAGAACTGCCCGATAAAGACCGTCGGGACCAGCACGACACGGGCTTTGTAGTCGAAGATCTTCTGGAAGTCGTCCTGCTCTACATAGATGGCTTCCGTCGGGCAGGCTTTCAGACATTCGCCGCAGTCCACACACCAGCCTTTGCGGATGGAGGCTTTCCCCTCGCGGATGCGGATCGCACCGGTCGGGCACTTCGTCATGCAGTGGGTACAGCCGACACAACGGTCATTGTCTATTTTCAATGCGTGGTAAAACTTTGTCTCTTCCATGGCTATCTGTCGTTTGCGGAGAAGTAGGTCAGCATACGGACAACCGTGCCCTCTCCTACTTTGCTCTCGATCGTTAATTCATCTACATTCTTCTTCATATTGGGCAACCCCATGCCTGCACCGAACCCCATCTCGCGGACGGCTGCCGATGCGGTGGAGAAACCTTCCTGCATGGCCTGTCCGATATCGGGAATGCCGGGACCTTCGTCTTGCAACAGGAGGCTGATCCTGTCGGCTTCGATATCGGCCAGAACCGTCCCTCGCCAGGCATGCGCCACGACGTTGACCTCGGCTTCATAAAGAGCGACGACCACCCGCTTGATGATGCGCGGATCGACGGACAGTTGCTTCAACACCTTCTTTATCTGGCTCGAAGCATAGCCGGCTTTTGAGAAGTTGCTCCTTCCAGTTCAAATCTGAATTGCATATCTTCACCTCCTTTTGCTTAATAGATCGGCGGAAGGCCGTTACAATAAAGTTCACCGACTGTATGGTACATCGAGTGATCCGTTTCCATCAGGATCATCTCGTTTTCTGCCGCCAGTTGTAAAATATCGGGAGTCGCTTTCTTTCCCCTGACGAACAGGATGCAGGAAACATCCGCCATCTCTGCCGTCCGGATCGTCTGCATGTTGCACAGACCAGTGACGAGGAGCACACCGTTGCAATCCAATGTCAGGACATCGCTCATCAGGTCGCTGGCGAAGGCGCACTGCACTTCGTGGTCTTCCCGGCCGTTACCACACACGACTGTCGCGCCGGTAAGTGCCATTATCTGCCGTATCTTCATATTATATAAAGGTTATATTTGCCGGGGCAATGTAAGAAATAGTTATAACTTTGCAAGCGAAAAGATACGGAAAGTTATAACTAAATCATGAAAATATGGGCGTAGTAATAGGTATTGACGTAGGTGGAAGCACAACCAAGATTGTCGGAGTGGAAAACAAGAGCATCCAGTCGCCGATGTTCGTCAAGGCGACCGATCCGGTCACCTCGCTCTTCGGAGCTTTCGGCAAGTATATCTATGACAACGGGATCACCTTGCCGGAGATCGAGATGGTGATGCTGACGGGTGTGGGAAGCGCTTTCATCGACCAGCCGCTATACGGCTTGCCGACAGCCAAGACCGATGAATTTCTGGCCAACGGCTCGGAGCCAAATATGCCGCTTCGCTGGAAAACCTGATTGTCGTAAGCATGGGGACGGGAACTTCTTTCGTAAAGGTTGAAGGACCGCATATCCAGCATATCGGCGGCATCGGCATCGGAGGCGGAACCTTGCTCGGACTCTCCCGCCTGCTCCTGAAAACGCAGGACATCCATCTGATCGCTGAAATGGCCCGGAAAGGGACCCTGACGAATATCGACCTCCAGATACAGGACATCTGCAACAGGCCCCTGCCGACCTGCCGTTGGACGCCACCGCCTCCAACTTCGGAAAGGCGGACGGCAACGCCTCTCCCGAAGACATTGCTTCCGGGATTATCCACATGGTCTTGCAATCGATCGGCCAGGCTGCCATCCTGTCGGCTCTCAACAGCCCGATCCGCAATTTCGTCCTGATCGGCAACCTGACGCAACTGCCCCAGTGCAAGGAAATCTTCCCTAAGCTGGAAGAAATGTATGGCGTCCGTTTCCTGATCCCCAAATATTCGGAATACAGGACAGCCATAGGCGCCGCCCTCACCTATATGGACGGGGCACCGATTCATCCGATCAAATAAAGCGGTAAAAAGATTATCAGTTAACTGTCAGCTCATTGCATTTACATGTCATTTACCTGTCGATGTAAAAGTATTTACGCTGCCATGTAAAAACATTTACATCGGCAGGTAACAACATTTACATCGGCATGTAACGTCTTTTACCTGGGCATGTAAAAGACAGCAGATGCCCGGTCACCAGTCGTATTCCTCCACATATCCGTCAAAGTATTCGTCCAACCGCACGCCTAACTTCCTGGCAAGCGCAACCACCTGCTGCTGCTCGGCCGGTGACAGCAACGTTTCTCCTTTCCGCTTCTGATAATATCTCCTGACTCCCCAACTACCGATCAGACGATACCTGAACGTACCCGACACACTGACCGCCAAGCTCCGACCGTACACAGGAACCCTTTGGCATAACGCACTTTCTCGTTGGAACGGTAATACTTGCACTTCCCCGCCATCGCTTCTATCGCTTTCAGATGCAATGTCGGAGGAAAAACAACATTTGCCGGAATACGGTCGTATGCGATCCGCCTGAGACAAGTGTCGCCGCGAGGACAGTCTGCCGCACATAAACCGTAATTAGAAGGAATTTTAGAATAAGATGTGTCTTTCATCATAGTTCTTGTATTTTAATGATTACATAGCAAAGGTACGATAATTCGTTACCGCCGCAAGCCGGCAGGCGGAAATCGGTGAAACTTTCCAAAGGCTGACAAAAAGATACGAGTAACGACAAAAATAATAGGATACGAATAGGTTAGGATTCCAATTTATGCTTACCTTTGGTTGCATTAAATTAAATTTATAATATCATGTTCGCAAAAGAAACTTATATCGCCCGCAGCTAAATTAAAACAGACGATAGGTTCCGGCCTGCTGTTATTTTTGGGTAACGATGAGTCAGGCATGAACTATGCCGATAACACATACCATTTCCGCCAGGATTCCACTTTTCTGTATTTCTTCGGGCTTCCCTACGCCGGGCTGTCCGCCATCATCGATATAGACAACAACCGCGAGATCATTTTCGGCGACGAACTGACGATCGACGCAATCGTCTGGATGGGAACACAGCCGACGCTGAAGGAAAAGAGCGAAGCAGCCGGTATCACCGAAGTACGTCCGTTCAAGGAAATCGAAACCTATCTGAAGAACGCGCAGCAGAAAGGCCAGCCGATTCATTACCTACCGACTTACCGCGCCGAACACCAGATCAAGCTGTTCCAGTGGTTAGGCGTCGTTCCGGGAGCCGAAAAACCTTCCGTACCTTTTATTATGGGCGTTGTCAACCAGCGTAACTATAAGAGCGAAGAAGAAATTGCCGAAATAGAAAAGGCTTGTATCGTGACAGCCGACATGCATCTGGCCGCCATGCGCACCGTCCGTCCGGGCATCCGCGAAAGCGAAGTGGCCGCCGCCGTTGCCGAAGTTGCTTATGCCAACAATTACGAACTCTCTTTCCCGATCATCGCGACGATCAACGGGCAGACGTTGCACAACCATGATCATAGCAATTTGATCAAGAGTGGCGACATGCTTCTGCTTGATGCCGGCGCCGAAACTGAGATGGGATATGCCGGCGATATGTCGTCAACGATTCCTGCCGATGCCAAATTCACCACTCGCCAACGTGAGATCTATGATATCCAGGTGGTGCCCACGAAGCGGCTGTTGCAGCTTTGCGTCCGGGCATCCCGTTTGTCGATGTATATGAATTGTCCTGCAAAGTGATCATGAAAGGCCTGAAAGAGTTGGGCTTCGTGAAAGGCGATCCGATGGAAGCGGTCAAAGCCGGTGCTCATGCCATGTTCATGCCTTGTGGCCTGGGACACATGATGGGACTGGACGTTCACGATATGGAAAACTTAGGCGAAGTCTACGTCGGATATGACGGCCAACCGAAGAGCACGGAGTTCGGACGCAAGTCTCTCCGCCTCGGACGTAAGTTGGAACCGGGCTTTGTCCTGACCATCGAGCCGGGCGTTTACTTCATCCCCGACTGATGGATCTCTGGAGAAGCCAGAACAAGTTCACCGAATTTATCAATTACGACAAGCTGTTCACATATAAAGATTTCGGCGGCATCCGCAACGAAGAGGACTATTTGATCACCGAAAACGGCGCCCGCCTGTTAGGTAAAAAGATCCCCGTCCGTGCTGAAGAGGTCGAAGCGATAAGAAAATAAAAACAAAACAGAAATGACGAGAGTGCCCCTGTTGTATTAACGGGATACATCCTCGTCATTTCTGCCTGATTTTTTACAACTTTTATCCCTTGATCTGCCTATTCGTGCAGGATCAGGACAAGCGCACCGAAGGCATGAGGACGATTGTTCCATATCTCTGATAAAACGGTATTATTTTAAGAAAACACTTTTTACTTAAAATAATTATTCGTTCCTTCGCCTCACAATTACAATCGTATGGGACAAAAAGACGAAATAATACTGATAAACATAAATGGTACGGATCGTCCGGGGGTGACCGCCGCCCTTACCGAGATACTGGCCAAGAACAACGCGGTTATCCTGGACATCGGTCAAGCTGATATCCACAACAACCTCTCTTTAGGCATCTTATTTCAAAGTAGCGAAGGCAATTCGGGGGATATTCTGAAAGAGTTACTCTTCAAAAGTTATGAGCTTGATGTAAATATCCGTTTCAACCCGATCACCGAGGAAGCTTATAACCAATGGGTTTCCATGCAAGGCAAGAACCGGTATATAATAACGATTCTGGGTCGGAAACTGACTGCCCGACAAATCGCAGGTGTTACACGCATTGTTGCCGACCAGGACATGAACATCGACGACATCAAGCGTTTGACGGGACGTATCCCTTTGGATGAGAATGCCCGGACGCCGAAAGCCAGTGTAGAATTCTCCGTGCGCGGTACGCCGAGGGACAAGGAACAGATGAAGGCCGATTTCATGAAACTCTCTGCCGAGCAGGAGATGGATATATCTTTTCAGGAAGAAAGCATGTATCGACGCATGCGTCGCCTGATCTGCTTCGATATGGATTCGACATTGATTGAAACGGAAGTAATCGACGAACTGGCTATCCGAGCCGGTGTCGGTGATCAAGTGAAAGCCATTACCGAAGCGGCCATGCGGGGAGAAATCGACTTCTGCGAAAGTTTCCGTCAACGTTGTGCCTTGTTGAAAGGCTTGGATGTCTCCGTTATGCAGGAAATAGCCGAGAACCTGCCGATTACCGAAGGGGTGGACCGTCTGATGCGTATATTGAAAAAGGTAGGCTTCAAGATTGCGATCCTTTCCGGAGGATTTACTTATTTTGGCAACTATCTGAAACAGAAATACAACATTGACTACGTCTACGCCAACGAGCTTGAAGTGGAAAATGGAAAGCTGACCGGACGTCATGTCGGCGACATTGTGGACGGGAAACGCAAAGCGGAACTGCTCCGTCTTATTGCACAAGTCGAGAATGTGGATATCCGCCAGACGGTCGCTGTCGGAGACGGAGCCAACGACTTGCCGATGATCAGTATTGCCGGTCTTGGAATCGCTTTCCATGCCAAACCAAAAGTAAAGGCTACGGCCAAACAGTCCATTTCAACGATCGGGCTTGACGGTATCCTGTATTTCTTGGGCTATAAAGATTCCTATCTGGATGAAAAAATGTGACATTGATTTATTATATAGATAAATAATCATAAATAGTAAAATGATCAGACACATCGTAATGTTTAAATTGAAGGAGTTTGCAACTCCGGCCGACAAGCAGGCTAAAATGCAGGAAATCAAAACAGGATTAGAAGCATTGATCGACAAAATCGACGTCTTGCGCATGATCCGCGTAGATTTTAACGTGAATCCGGCAGAGACATGGGATATCATCCTTACTACGGAGCTGGATACACTTGAGGATGTCGGAACGTATGCCAACCATCCCGAACATGTAGCCGTATCCAAAGGCATCATCGGTCCCGTTAAGGCAGACAGAGCTTGCGTCGATTATGAATATTAACAAGCGAAGAGTATCATGAAAGACTTTGATCTTGAAGAACGAGTAAACCGTGCAGTTCAGAATTTCGAAGCAGGTTATAATTGTGCACAATCTGTCTTTCTGGCTTACTCGGATATCTTTGAATTGGATATGGAGACAGCAAGAAAATGTCTGTCTCTTTTGGAGGAGGTGTAGGTCGTATGCGCGAAATTTGCGGAACAGTCAGCGCAATGGCTATGTTAGCGGGATTCAAATATCCGGTTCAGGACATTTCCGATCAGGAAGCCCGCACCAGGAATTATGCAATGGTACAGAAAATGGCTGACATGTTCAAGGAGAAAAACGGGACAATCATCTGCCGCAACCTTTTGCCTCCTGAAGACGCAGCAGCTACGACACCGGCACCGGCCGCCCGTACGCAAGAATATTATAAGAAGCGCCCTTGCGGAAGATTCGTTGAAGATTCGGCTCGCATTGCAGGAAGAATGCTGAAAGGAGAATTGGATTGATGCTTATGCCATCAATCTGATTTGTGTAACAATACCTAAACTCCGTATTTCATTGAATAAGTTCGTATAGGAAGAGATCGCCTTTACATTCACTTTGTATGTGATAACAGATCGATCCTCTTTATAAAACGTCTCGAAAGAGACACTTACGATAAAAAACGCCTTTACTTTCCAATATCTTCCGGACAGCCTTCAAATCGGGGGTCGCCGTAGAACAGGTGATAGCCAGGATCTTATTGACACCATTCAAGAACATTCTTTTCTCCAAACGTTCCAGACTGACCAGAATGAAAAGTGTTATGACAGTTGCAATAGCAGCCGGAATATACATTCCGGCTCCCACTGCCAAACCTATTACCGCCATTACCCAGATACAGGCTGCTGTCGTCAGCCCATGAACACTTCCGTGACTTTGGATAATTGCTCCCGCTCCAAGAAAACCGATACCCGAAAGCACTTGTGCCGCAATACGTCCCGGATCGCCATTCAAGAAGTTAGGATAACATTGCGGAATCCAGATAGAGACCAGCATAGCGGCAGTCGAACCCATACAAATCAATGTAAAGGTACGCATTCCCGCCTCCCGTCTTCTGAACTGGCGCTCTATCCCGATGACAGCTCCCAAGAGAAAACTGATCAACAACTTTACAGTTGCCGTATAAGGGTAATAACCGTGTTTTGTAATATGTCGTTTATCTGTTCTAACATACTTATTGCTTTAGTAACACACAAATATAGCAATTTGTTTGATTACTTGACCTCTGTAATTTCAATCACATGACTATTTGTCGGCCGACTTGAAAACACAGGAATACCGACATTCATCAGAAACTCTCCGGAGAACGTTTTACCGTTGCAGGCCAATCTGGATTGCGTACCGGAACCAAATTGATTTCTTTCAATTCGTAACGGGCATCCTCCTTCAAGCCCTGTAAACGAAGGGGTTGTATCGACTCTGCGTATCTCGGATGGATATCGAAGGCAAACAGAACAGCTTTGTCTGCATTGTCGTTGGCATACATAACAGCAGCATGCTGGCTTTCATAAGGCGACTGCAAACGGTATTGGTCACCGTCCAAAATAACATCATCCAAACGTTTGAAGTTAGCCACCGCCTCTTTACAGTATTGCTGGTCTGTCTGGCTCATTTCGTGAATACGGATGTCGAAACCTAACTTACACATACTAGCTACGTCTGTGCGGAACTTAACCGGCTGTTTACCCCAACTCGTTACGTGGGCAGCCATACTTTTAGCGGGAAAGAAGTAAGAATAACCCCATTGGATAAAAATACGCTCTACGGCATCCGTATTATCGCTCGGCCAAAACTCGGTGAAATATTTCAACGCTTCATAGTCACAACGTCCACCACCACCGGAACACAGCATCATCGGCAGATTCGGATATTTCTGTTTGATCCGTTCCAGCACATTATAAAGACCGCGTACATACTCAATGTATAAATGGGACTGCTGATCTTCAGATACGGAGAGTAGATATTCGTTATCGGGCTGTTGCAATCCCACTTGAAATAGGCGATACCCGGATATTTCGTCATCAGATTGTCTACCACACCATATACATAATCCTGAACTTTCGGATTAGTCAAATCCAAAACCATCTGATTTCTAAAGTAATACTCGTCACGATTCGGCAAATGGATCACCCAGTCCTTATGCTTCTCATACAACTCGCTTTTAGGGTTTACCATTTCCGGTTCGATCCACAAACCGAACTTAATGCCTCTGTCCGTCGCTTCCTTCACCAACTTTCCGATACCGTTAGGCAGCTTGGTTACGGTTTCTTCCCAATCCCCCAAGCCTTGACGGTCACTGCTACGAGGATACTTATTGGCGAACCAGCCGTCGTCGAGCAGGAACATATCGACTCCTAATGCAACGGCTTCATCCATAATATTCACCAGTTTATCTTCATTAAAGTCAAAATAGGTTGCTTCCCAGTTGTTCAGCAATGTCATACGAGACTTCTCGCCGTCTTTCAACTGATATTTGCGTGCCCAACGCTGGAAATCGCGGCTGGCTTTCCCCTTACCTTCCGTGCTGTAAGTGAAAATGAACTCCGGTGTGCGGAACACTTCATTCGGTTTCAACGAGTACTCCGATGCATACGGTTGATACCGGAAAGTACGCGCAAGCCATTTTCATTATCCACTTCAAACGTAAAACGGTAATTTCCTGTCCATCCAATAGTTCCGAATAATACATCTCCGGCATTCTCTTCCGCTTTCCTGTCCAAAGCAAGCAAAAAAAATGGAGAACAAAACATGTTGGCACGACTCCCCAACTTGGTATCCAACATCTTTTTACCGAAAGCCAGCTCGGTTTCCTTCATATTGACTTCATGTGCCCAGTCTCCTGCAAATTCGGTCAGAAAATACTTGCTGCCGTTCAGATGCAACAAAGAGGAAGCATAGTTATAAAGGGTGACAGGCTTCTTCTCCTGATGCGAGATCTCCGCATATTCCTTGATGATGTTTTCCTTCGGATAAGCGATGAAATGTAACTTCACTTCGACCGGATATTTATCATCTTTCAAAAGAATTACCGTCTCGTCAACTCCCGGCTGAAGCTGTTTGTTTTCGTGGGAAATATATTTCAGGAGCAGTGACGGGTTACCGTCATTATGCAAAACACGGATAGCCGGCTCGAAATAATCTTCCATGCCATGTGTCAGATAGGCTTCATTACCGAGAGGTAATTGTACGATATCCGAATCGAATGACAGTTTTTGTCCCAGATAAGATTGATACAGGCGGCCATTTTTATCATCAACCTTATAAATAAGGCTAATGTCATCGGTTGTAATTGGAATTACAGTTTTCCATTTGCACTCAGCGTCGCTGATATCGCTATTAGACATAGCAAAAAAAGATGTCTGATCTTCATGTTTTTCCTCTATAATTTATTAATTAGATATTACAAATCCAAGGTTTATTTTATATACGAACAAAGATATTATAATTATTGGAATAATGATAGTCCAAACGAATAAAAATTACAAGAAAAAGCCTGCAAAACGCATAAAATAAGTCGTTTTACAGGCTTTTCTTTAATTTGTTATTCCGAAAAGGATTATCTCATCCTGTTTTTATACTTCCAAAGCTCCGATCAGTTCGCGGACAGACGAAAAACCATGTCGGTCACAATAATCGTTCATCCCTTCGATAACCTTTATGCCAACAGCTGGATCTACAAAATTGTAGGTTCCGATCTGGATTGCTGTAGCTCCGGCCAGCATGAACTCCACCGCATCTTTCCAGTTCGAAATACCTCCCAAACCGATAATAGGAATCTTTACAGCCTTATAAGTCTGCCATACCATCCGCAAGGCAACCGGCTTTACACAGGGACCGGAAAGACCACCGGTTATTGTAGATAATACCGGTTTACGCTTCTCCGCGTCAATGGCCATCCCCAGCATAGTATTAATCAATGAAACAGAATCTGCTCCTTCGGCTTCGACCGCTCTGGCAATCTCCGTAATGTCGGTCACATTAGGGGAAAGTTTTACAATAAGGGTCTTCGGATAAACCTTGCGGACAGCCTTCACCACTTCACTTGCCCCACAAGTCGTCACTCCAAAAGCCATACCTCCCTGCTTTACATTCGGACAAGAAATATTTAGTTCGATCGCCGGAATATTGTCCAAATCTGCAATCTTCTCAGCACATTCCACATACGTTTCCACAGAGGAACCGCTCACGTTTACAATCATGTTCGTGTCGATATCCTTAATCTCCGGATAGATATGATCGACGAAATATTGTGCACCCTTATTCTGCAAACCTACGGCATTCAACATTCCCGAAGGGGTTTCCGCCATACGGGGATACAAATTCCCTTCGCGTGGCTGGATCGTTGTTCCTTTCACAAAAATACCACCCAAGCGGGAGATATCCATAAAGTCCGAATACTCAATGCCATATCCGAAACGTACCCGACGCGTCATGACCGGGTTCTTCAATTGCAAATTACCAATGTTTACGTTTAATTCAGCCATGTCAAATTTTCAATATTAAATACAGGTCCTTCAGTACATACACACACATGATGCTCATCTTTGGTCTTCTCCACACAACATAAGCAAGCTCCTATACCACAAGCCATTGTATTTTCAAGAGAGACTTCGCATATAATAGAGTTTGCATGGGCATATTTGGCAACAGCACCATCATCGGTTTAGGTCCACAAGTGTAAATCCGGTCGAAATGTACATCTTTCAAGATGGAATGGTTGGTCACATATCCCTTTTCGCCCAATGAGCCGTCTTCTGTTGTAACATAGACTGTTCCAAACTGTTCGAACTGTTCCAATTGTAACACATCTTCCTTTGAACGGGCTCCCAAAGGAACGTAGGTGCGTAACCGGCTTTTTCAGGATGGATCCCAAATACAACATCGGGGCTGTCCCGACACCACCACCGATCAGCAGTAATTTTTGTTCTTTATCGGCAGGCAGCGTGAAACCGTTTCCCAAAGGCAACATGATGTTAACAACATCACCCGGTTTATACTCAGCCATCCGGCGTGTTCCGTCACCGACCAACTGACGAGCAACCACAGTTCATTGGTCGCTCTGTCGACATAATTAATTGAGATCGGACGACGAAGAAATGTTGTAGGAGAGTTATCCACACGTACCTGTACGAACTGTCCCGGCAACATTTCCGGCAGGATCTGATCAGATGTTAGTTTAAGCAGGCAATAATTTTTGTGAAGGCTACAGTTTTCAGTCACCTTCATGTCAAGCATGTACTTCTTCATATAATATGATTAGTCTAATTCTATACAAAGATACATGAATATGGTATATAAACCAAAACAAGCTATTCTTTCTTATTTTTTTCAGAAACAAAAGTGTCAAATGTATTATCGGAATAGAATACCATTATTTTACTTACTTTTCTGGTTGCTGTTTCTTGCTGTATAATTTGCTCAACAACAGTAGGTTTTACAGTGTTTACAGGTGTATCAACCTCATTTCCTTGCGATATTCAAGAGCAGCTTGCCCTCCGGACGGATTTATCGCCGTATTTGAGAACAAATCGGGTTGTGTTGACATATGATCTCGCACCATTTCGCCTTTACCGAAAAGGAGCCAGTCGGAATCGACATAAGTGAACCGATCCAGAATTTTTATAAGGACATCCAAGCTTACATTATTTCTTCCGTTCAAAATATGCGACATTGCTGAACGCTGGATACCGATTGCTTCTGCAAATTTAGAAGGGGTCAAGCCTTCACGCTCCATTATTTGAGTAATACGTCCTATCATTTTTGTAAATCCTAATTTGTTTATAGAAATACTGCCATTATGTCTGTTTACATGGAAGGAATGTATACAAATCAATAACGATACAAATATACACAATGATTCTCAATTGTGCAATTTAATTATATAACTTAAACTAATACTTTTGTATCACATAGATGACAATTGTTTCCGTTAAGATTGTGAACAGGTTGTTTTAATGTAAAAATAATATTAAAGTACTACTTAATATATAGGCTATATTTCACTGTTAATCTTTTAATTAACAGAAAATAATATTGAGATAACACGCCTATTTAGCCATAATTGTACGCATATGTAACAAAATAGTTAATGCATTAAATTAATAATCCTGTATAATCATTTGGTATATGATTACTTATGCTAAAAATATAAAGTAGAGATGAAATTGTTACTTTTGTCGGTTTATGATAGTAATGTAAACATAAACAAATGTTACACTCCTGTTATATGTTTACAAAGTAGAATCGTACAATGGCTATCTTTTGTACAAAAAGTGTTGTTTACATTTCTAACAAGCACTATCCCGTTCACAATTCAATACCGAACTAAAAATACTTGATTTCATAAACTGACAAAGTGTCTCTAATTTGTACTTGTACGATTTATGGACGAACATACTTTTATGCAGCTAAGGTTTTCCCTCTCCATTTTTGTGATTTTTGTGAACAGATATTCAGGAAAAGGCAAATATTAAAATCTAAGTAGGGTAAAATCAACGATAAAAGATTGAGAAACAATAAGAAGAGGCTTTTTATCCGGTTCAATTTTTCTGTTGTTCCAGATAAAAAGCCTCTTCTTTAGGCCAATCAAGTATAAAAATCGTTTTAATGCAGGATTTTGTAGAGCAATTCCTTTAAAAGTTCGGCATCGGAAACAGAAGTGTTTTCCACTCCCTTCGAACGAGCATCCGTCATACGGATATCGCTGATCAGGTTGAACACTTTCATCGCCGAATAGTTTCGCATCCCTAAAAGATAATCCTTAACCTGGAATGTCCCCCGAAGTCCGAGTGCCGTCATCAAGCCGGCTTCGGAACGATCCTTCGTATAATAACAAATCAGGAGGTTCGAGAAATAATTAAATAATACAGGAAGGGTCATCTGGATCGGATTGCTTTTCGGGTTCTTCTCGAAGTATTGAGCAATACGGTTCGCCTTCAAGACATCTTTCATGGCAAGCGCTTTTATCAGTTCAAAGTTATTGTACTCTTTACTGATTCCGATATTTTGCTCCACCAGTTCCGGCGTGATGCGTTTTGCGCCTTTTTCAGGCAGGATCAGTGCCAGCTTATCCAATTCCTTACTCAGACGGCTTAAATCGTTTCCAAGGAAGTCAGAAAGCATCTGAGACGCCTTTCCGTCTATCCCTATGGAACGCATCTGCATAAAAGAGGCGATAAATGCCGGCATCTTGTAGTCGGGAATCTTTTTGGACTCGAACAGCACCCCGGTTTTGTCTGTTGCGGAAGCCAGCGCCTTACGACGATCTAAGTTTTTATATTTATAATTGATGACCAGAACTGTCGACATTAAAGGGTTCTTAACATAGTTCGACAGAAGCTCGATATCACGAATTAATTGAGCCTCCCGAACAACCACTAACTGATATTTTGACATCATCGGGAAACGGCGGGCAGCGTTAATTATAGATGCTGCATCCGTATCTGCTCCATACATGATAATTTGGTTAAAATCCCGTTCGGATTCTTCCAATACATTTTCGAGTAGCAAGTCTGTTATCTGATCCATAAAAAACGGTTCGTCACCCATCATTATATAGACAGGAGCGAATTTTTTTGCAACGATATTCCGACATATTTCCTCGTATGTATATTCTTTTTTTGCCATATTTGTGTGCGATCTCAATTAAAATTACCAACTGAAACGGATGTGACGGATCGTCTTCTTTCCATCAATAATCTGGCGAAGCGCTTCCACTCCCAACATTACATGCTCTTTCGCAAAATTCCGGGTCACCTCGCGATCGCTGGCTTCCGTTTTCACCCCGGCTTCTTCCATAGGTTTGTCGGAAATCATCAACAAAGCTCCTGTCGGAATCTCGTTTGCAAAGCCTGCCGTAAACAAGGTTGCCGTCTCCATATCGATACCGGTAGCGTGTGTACGGCGAAGGTAGTTTTTGAAATCGCTGTCATATTCCCATACCCGTCGGTTCGTCGTGTAGACAGTCCCGGTCCAGTAATCTTTCCCCCGGTCACGTATGGCGGACGAGATGGCGCGCATCATCGAGAAAGCGGGAGCGACGGTACTTCTGCCGGCAGATATTCGTTCGAAGTGCCTTCTCCTCGGATAGCCGCAATCGGCATGACATAATCTCCCAGGTTGTTCGCCTTCTTCAATCCTCCGCATTTCCCCAGAAAGAGGACGGCAGTCGCTTTATCGCCGATAGCAAGTCCATAATTGTCGCCGCATTCGCGCTCCCCATCCCGAAGTTGATAATCGTGATGCCATTGGCCGCTGCGTTCGGCATGGAGTTTTTCAGTCCCAGGATCGGCACGTTAAAATGGTCGGCAAACAGTTCCACATACTTCGTGAAGTTGGTAAGCAGGATATATTTGTCGAAGTCTTCCAGCTTCCGCTCCGTATAGCGCGGCAACCAATTCTCGACAATTTCTTGTTTTGTTTTCATAAATCACTACCTTTGATGGTCTATTTTCACAGAATAAAAGAACAAATATAGAAAATGCTTGCATTAAACTTACCTGGTTTTGCGCCTAAAGTAGCAGAAAAAGATGGAAAACGTACGATCTTCGATCCCGTACGGCAAAAATATGTGGCTCTCACTCCTGAAGAATGGGTACGTCAGCATTTTGTCAATTATCTGATCACTCGGAAAAGCTACCCGAAAGAACTGCTGGCAAACGAAGTGCTGGTCAAGCTGAATGGAACCTCCAAACGTTGCGATACGGTTGCTTACAGCCGTTTTCTTGAACCTCTGGTCATCGTCGAGTACAAGGCTCCCCATATAAACATTACCAACACTGTTTTCGACCAAATAGCCCGTTATAACATGGTGCTACGTGTCGAATACCTGATTGTTAGCAATGGCTTAAACCACTATTGCTGCAAAATCGACTATAACAACCGGGCATACACTTTTTTGGAAGGAATACCCGCATACAACGAATTATAAACCTCGTTTTTACCGATATTAACATCCGATATACAAACCTTTACATCCAAATGCCAGGACCTTTTTTGTCAAAACAGGGCGGAAAAAATCCTCTGCATCCCCATCTTCACGCCTGTACACCCGGATGTAGGCTCCTTGAACATCCGGATGTCCGTCCTCCCTACACCCGGATGTTTACGGACAAATGTAGTTAGTTTACTAAAAATAAGACCGTTAGTTCTACAAACGGATCCCTTTATTTCTCTCAAAAAAGAAACGGATGTCTTGTGATAGGGTGTGATAGAAGTGTGATAGAGAAAACAAAATAGTATCACTTGTTATCGCCATTGAAAAACAAAGGCAACGCCCGGCCGGGTGATAGAGTGATACTACAAAAGCAAAACAACACGGGTAAACAACAAAACTCTAACTAAAACTTACAGAACGGATGCGGTCTGATCCCTATATATCATAATGGAATCGGACATCTGCATATTGGCCGGTCTGTCGACATACACGGAATTACTATCCTTTATGACAGGTTGGTCAGTTGTTTTCTTCTCATCGAAGATTAGTGAATAACCTAAGATTACTGCAAAAAAAGATAATATCAATGCTTTCATATTCTATTACAATTTTAATATCATATATAAGTATGATGTATTCAAAACGCAAAACGCTGCACTATATTACAAAAGAAATGTATTTTCTTTGTAATTCTTTCGTAACAACTCGTCCTTATCCCTTGATTTTTATGGATAACAGGTTAATACACAGAATAGTTCAAAAAAAATCGGGGAAAGAATAAATATCCTTCCCCGATTCTATTATTGTCATGTTTCGAATGATCTGTTACGCGCCGAAATCGTCGAAATGCAACATTTCACGCGGCACGCCCAGATTGTCCAGCATATTTTCCACTGCCTTTGACATCGGGCCCGGACCACACATGTAGTATTCGATATCTTCCGGAGCTTCGTGATCCTTCAGATATGTATCGTAGATTACTTGGTGAACGAAACCGGCCGTGTACTTCACTCCTGCCGCATCGGCTGCCGGATCCGGACGGTCGAGTGCCAGATGGAATGTGAAGTTCGGGAATTCCTTTTCGATTTCCAGGAAATCTTCCAGATAGAACACTTCGTTCAAGGCACGGGCGCCATAGAAGTATGACATCTTGCGATCCGTAGTCTTGAGTGTCTTCGTCATGTGCATGATCTGAGCACGAAGCGGAGCCATACCGGCACCACCACCGACCCACATCATCTCTCTCTTCGAATCGAAGATCGGATGGAAATCACCATAAGGACCGCTCATCGTCACCTTATCACCCGGTTTCAGGGTAAAGATATAAGAAGAAGCTATACCCGGCATCACATCCTGGAAGCCCACTTCGGGTTTCGGTTTGAACGGCGGAGTGGCTATACGAACCGTCAACATGATGCGGTCACCTTCTGCAGGATAGTTGGCCATAGAGTAAGCACGGATGGTCGGTGTGTCGTTCTTGCATTTCAACGTGAACAAACCGAACTTTTCCCAAGCCGGCAGATATTCTTCGCCGATCAGCGACTTGTCGATATCCTTGTTGTAATCCATTGCGTATGCCGGAATCTTGATCTGGGCATAAGAACCCGGCAGGAAGTCCATGTGTTCACCCTTAGGCAACGCACGATAAACTCTTTGATGAAAGTAGCCACGTTCTTGTTGGAAATGACTTCGCATTCCCATTCCTTTACACCGAAAACTTCGTCCGGAACCTGAACGACCATATCTTCCTTCACTTTGCACTGACATGCCAGACGCCAGTGTTCCTTAATCTGTTTACGAGAGAAAAAGCCCTTTTCTGTCGGCAGGATTTCCCCGCCTCCTTCCAATACCTGTGCACGGCACTGGCCACATTTACCACCACCACCACAAGCTGAAGACAAGAAGATACCACCACTTTGCAAACCAGCCAGCAAAGTGCTTCCTATCGGAGTCTCAATATCTTTTTCTCCATTTACCTTCAGGTCTACATTTCCTGACGGTACCAATTTTGCTTTGGCCGCCAACAACGCACCCACCAGGATCAGCGTAATCACCAAGAAGATCACGGCACCTGCTGCGATTGTAAGACTGCCAGTCGTCATTAATAAAGTCATTTCTGTAATAAGTTTAATGCGTTAATATTATATCTTAAGACCTGAGAAGCACATGAATGCCATACCCATCAAACCTGTGATGATAAAGGTGATACCAAGACCTTTCAACGGTTTGGGGATATCCGAGTATGCCAGCTTTTCACGGATGGCAGCCATACCGACGATAGCCAACATCCAACCGATACCAGAACCTAAGCCATAAACAGTTGCAACACCTACGTTAGGAAATGCCTTTTGTTGCATAAACAGAGAACCACCCAGGATAGCGCAGTTTACAGCGATCAGCGGCAAAAAGATACCCAGAGAAGCGTACAGAGCCGGAGCAAACTTTTCCACTACCATTTCCACCAGCTGCGTAAACGAAGCGATGATGGCGATAAAGATAATGAAAGCAAGGAAGCTCAGGTTTACACCAGCGAATTCAGCACCCAGCCATTGCAGAGCACCTTCCTTCAATACATAATTTTCAAGCATATAGTTGATCGGCAACGTACATGTCAGAATGAACGTCACAGCCATACCTAATCCCAAAGCAGTCTTTACGTTCTTGGAAACAGCCAGGAAAGAACACATACCCAGATAGTATGCGAAAATCATGTTGTCTACAAAGATCGAGCGGACAAATGTGCTTAATAATTCTTCCATTCTATTATTTTTTTAATAGTTAGCATTAATTTTCCTGAAGTTCCTTGTTACGAGAACGGTGAACCCAAATAATCACGGCAATCACGATCAATGCCATCGGAGGCAGGATCATCAAACCGTTGTTCACATAACCGAAGTCATAGAATGCCTGCGGAATAACCTGGAATCCCAGCAACGTGCCGGAACCTAACAGCTCGCGGAAGAAACCGACGATCACCAGGATCAATGCATAGCCTAAACCGTTACCGATACCGTCAAGGATGATTCCCACGGACCGTTACCCAGTGCAAATGCTTCCAGACGTCCCATCAGGATACAGTTGGTAATGATCAGACCCACAAACACTGAAAGCTGTTTGTTTACGTCATAAGCAAACGCTTTCAGCACTTCACTCACGATAGTCACCAATGCTGCCACCACCACCAGCTGCACAATGATACGGATACGGTTTGGAATCGTATTACGCAGCAGTGAAATGATCACGTTGCAAAAGCCACAACAGCCGTTACTGAAATACCCATTACAATAGCCGGCTCCAGTTTTGATGTTACAGCCAGCGCAGAGCAGATACCAACATCTGGACGATGACCGGGTTGTTTACGCTAAGCGGGCCTAACAGAACTTCTTTATTCTTTTCAGATAATAATCCCATTTTCTACTTAATTTTGTGAGGTTAAAAACTTAACATAACCATTCAAACTATTAAATAACATCGCCTGTACTCCCTGGCTTGTAATCGTACCGCCGGAAATACCGTCTACATAATCCTGACCGGCAACGCTCTTGCCAGGCTTAACGACCGCAATAGACTTGAATGTACCGTCCATGAACAGTTTCTTACCCTTGAATTCATTGCTGAATGCAGGTTTTGCTATTTCAGCACCCAATCCCGGAGTTTCACCCTGGTGGCTGAAATCAGCACCATAAACCGTATTCCTATCGCTGTCTACAGAAATATATCCCCACAGCGGTCCCCACAAACCGGCACCATGCAAAGCATGATGTATTTAGGCTGGCCATCTACATTTGCAACGAAAACCGGATACTGGTGTTCGGCAGCAGCCTTCACCACATCGGCGGCAAAAGCGTCACCTTCTACTTTTTCACCATTTTCATTTACCAGAAATGCTTCTTTGATCAATTCCGAATATTTAGCTTCGGCTTCATTTGCCGGAACCGTCACGTTGATGGAGCGCAGGATCTGCTGTCTCTTGTCGTTTTCCTCGTTTTTCTGCTGGAAAGTTCTAAGCGATTGCGAAGTAAAGGCCAGCACGACTGCGACCAGAACAACCATTACGGAAGCATAAACAACAGTATACACGTTACTGTCTCTGTCCAATCCCTTTTTCTTGTCGGCAGCAGCCTCGTCTTTCATTTCTTCGAAATCGGAAGCGGGAGCTGCACATACAGGACAAACATCCGGAGCTTTATTTCCTTCGTGGATATATCCACATACTTTACATTTATATTTTGCCATACTCCTTCTTACTTTATTTGATTACACGTTTCAATCTGCGGTTGATGTTAGCTTCCACTACATAATAGTCGATCAGCGGAGCAAATACATTCATCAACAGGATAGCGAGCATCATACCTTCTGGGTAACCCGGATTCAATGCACGGATAATAATAGCCATAGCTCCTACCAGGAATCCGTAGATGTACTTACCTGTTTCCGTACGGGCAGAAGTGACAGGATCGGTAGCCATAAACACGGCACCGAATGCGAAACCACCCAGGAACAAATGATCCAACGGAGATACGCACATGGCCACCGTCGTTCCGATCATATTGAAGATAAGCGACATGACCGCACCACCCACAAATACGGAAACCATTGTTTTCCAACTTGCGATCTTTGTGAAAAGAAGGATAACCGCCCCGATCAGGATCGCCAATACAGATGTTTCACCGATCGAACCCGGAATCAGACCTAAGAACATGTCCCATGTGGAAATCGGATGTCCGAGAACATCGACTGCCTGGAACGAACCGATCAGTTCCTTGCCTGCGATAGCAACCTGTCCCAGCGGAGTCGCGCCAGAGAAGCCGTCTACCACCTGTCCGCCACCGATACCGAACGTATCAGCCGTACGAACAAACACCTGGTCACCGGACATAGCCGCCGGATATGCGAAGAACAAGAATGCACGTGTAACCAACGCTACATTAAATACATTATAACCTGTACCGCCAAATACTTCTTTGGCAAAAACAACTGCAAATGCAGTAGCTACGGCGATCATCCACAACGGAGTGTCAACAGGGACGATCATCGGGATCAGGATACCGGAAACCAGAAAACCTTCCTGGATTTCTTCCTTCTTCACCTGGGCAACAGCAAACTCGATACCCAAACCTACCACATACGAAACAATGATTTTAGGCAATACAGCCAGAAAACCAAAAATAAAAGTCATGAGAAATCCCGGATCAGCTCCTATTGCAAGGTTATGCTGATAACCGACATTGTACATACCAAAAAGCAAAGCGGGCAACAAAGCATGATGACCACGGTCATCGTACGCTTCGAGTCAATATAGTCATGAATGTGTACGCCTGATTTGGAAGTTGTGCTCGGAACAAACAGGAATGTTTCGAAACCTTCAAAAACAGAACGGAACATCGCCAGCTTTCCGCCTTCCTCAAAGTTAGGCTTAATCTTGTCGAGGTAATTCCTTAACGCTTTCAATGTATTCTAATTTTTAATGTTATTAATTCATTTCCTTGTATAATACATCCAGACCTTGACGAACGATCTTCTGAATTTCGAGTTTGGACGTATCGACGAATTCGCAAAGGGCAAAATCTTCGGGCGCTACTTCATATATACCCAGGTTTTCCATCTTATCGATATCGAATGCGATAATAGCCTTCAACAGGTATTCCGGCATGATATCCATCGGAAACACGCTATCGTATTCGTTGGACATGATCATAGCACGCTTGCCTCCCTTGATACGGGCGTCTATCACATATTCCTTGTTCTTACCCATCAACCAGGCGGGGAATGAATGGCTCACACTGAATTTTCCGAAACCGGGAGTCGCCCAGCCGAAGAAGTCGTGTGTTTCGTCGCCTTCCGGGATAACCGTAATCTGATTGTCATAGGCTCCCAAATAATCGTCTTTTTCGACCTTCGTACCAGTCAACACGTTACCGCTGATAATGCGGATATCTTCGTTACCTCTCATGATCTTTCCGTCAACCAGACTGGCGATCGTACAGCCGGCAATTGCCTTAACGTATCCTCTCTCTGTCGTTTCGGAACCGGTTATCACAACCAGGCGGCTGAAATCGGCGATGCCCTTATTGAACAAACGGCCGATAACGATCACGTCGGCAGGATTTACCGTCCAGACCACTTCACCCTTATTGATAGGTTTAATGTGATTAATCTGTACTCCCACATTGGCCGCAGGATGCGGACCTTCCACTTCTACAGTTTCAACACCTTTCACACTAACGGAAGAACCTTTGCGGATGCCGACATACACCTTGCCGTCGGTAAGTTTTGCAAGCGCATCCAATCCCGTCTGAAAATCAACTTCCTGTCCTTTCACGACGAAATCGAAGTTCGGAGCTAACGGTGCGGAATAGAATGCAGAAACAAAGATGTCACGTGGTTCGTCAGCCGGCGAGGCGACGATGTCGTACGGACGTTGTTTGATAAACGGCCACATACCAGCGTGCAAGATTGCCTCCTTCACCTCTTCTCTCTTGAGGGAAGCTACATTTTTCTTACCGAAATCTTCATACTCGATCTGCGCTTCCGGCTTGACAACCACGCTAAGCACTTTACGCTTCTCTCCTCGATTTACGGCAGTTACTTCGCCACTGACAGGCGAAACAAACTTGATCTCCGGGCGGTTCTTATCGATCATCAATACAGAACCGGCTTTGACTTTTTCTCCTACTTTGGCAACAACTTTGGGTACAATACCGTTATAATAATCGGGAACGATAGCGTAACTATCGCTTTTCCCTCCGTTTAACAGTACGTCCGAAGCTTTGCCCTTCAGATTAATGTCTAAACCCTTTTTAATCTTAATCACATTTGCCATGATACAACTAAAATTGTTTATATGTAATTTTCCCGCAAAAGTAAGCAATTTTTTATGCTTTAAAGCAGGGAATGGAAAATAATTAAAGAAATAATTCCATAATTTTGCACCGACAAAGAAAGAAATATGAAAATGAGAGTGTACAGTTTACTATTTATGATGCTTTTTGCCCTTTCCATCGGGGCAAACGCACAGGTAAAGTTCTTCACCGATGTCAATAGCAAGCAGATAAAAACGCTTCAGGTGAAAGTTGCCGGAGAGTTGATATCCGAACCTTACATAGCGTTGGGAGGAGAAGAGCAAATTGAAATCAATTTCGACGGTTTGGGGAGTGGATACACACGATATGCCTATAACGTGGTGCATTGCAACGCCGACTGGACGCAATCGCAGTTGAGTCCGATCGAATATATGAATGGTTTCCAAGGAACAACAATCGACGATTTTGCCAATTCCATCGGGACTACGACTCAATATTCGAACTACCGGCTATTGCTTCCGAACGACGATGTCCAGTTTAAAGTTTCCGGCAATTATGCATCCAGGTCTATAACGAGGATACGCCGGACCAGATCATTTTTACAGCCTGTTTCTCTGTGGTAGAACCGGTTGTCAATATCTCGGCTTCGGTGAGCGGGAACACGGACATCGACACCAACCAGAGCCATCAGCAGGTAAGTTTCAACATCAACAACAAAAATTTTCCGATCACTTATCCGCAAACGGACCTGAAGATATTCGTTTACCAGGACAACCGGCGCGATAATGCCGTAACGGACTTGCAACCTATGAGCATTCTGGAAAACCAAATATCTTACACGTATAACCGCAACCTTATTTTCCCTGCCGGGAATGAGTATCGTCGCATGGAGTTCCTAAGCAACAAATATAATGGAATGCACGTCGAAAATATCTCCTTCCACAATCCTTATTATAATGTGGAACTTATGACCGATTACAGGCGGGATAAAGGCACTTACCAATATGACCAGGATCAGGACGGCCGTTTCTTCATTCGTTGCAGCGACTGTAACGATCCGGATACGGAAGCGGATTATTATATCGTGCATTTTACACTTGCATGCGATCCGCTGCCCGATGGGAGTGTATATCTGAACGGTGAGCTATTTAATAATGTATTGGATGAAAAGAGCAAAATGGGCTATAACTTCGAGACGAAGCAATACGAAAAAGCCGTACTTCTCAAACAGGGAAGTTACAATTACCAGTATTTGTTTGTCCCGACCGGTTCCTCTGTCGGTCAGACAGGTCCGATAGAAGGTAATTACTACCAGACACAAAATGAATATAGCATCTATGTTTATTATCGTCCGATGGGTGCTCGCTATGATCGGCTAATTGGTGTCACGACTGTCAGGAACGAGATGCAGGTATTCTAAGCAAGGGTGAATACTCTTTTCCCCATCACATAGGTGACTTGAATATTCCTTTCATCTCCAGCTGTTTGCAGCCCGAACAGTTTATTTTCCAACGTCCACTTCCCATGGCGTTTCAGATAGTCCATGCGTACCTGCTGGGAAGGTGTGGCGGCATAATCCATAACAATGAAATCCGCTTTCCGGCCTTTCCCGAAACAGCCGATTTCATCATCCAAATGAAGTGCTTTAGCTGCTCCCAACGTACATTTATATAATGACTCGAATACAGACATCGGATATCCGCCAAGTTGCTGCACTTTATACGCCTCTCCCATCGTGCGCAGCATAGAAAAAGAGGTTCCGGCTCCGATATCCGTCGCCAATACGGTTTGCATACCGACACGATTGGCTTGTTGCATATCAAACAGGCCACTTCCCAAAAAGAGGTTGGATGTAGGACAGTGGGCTACAACAGAACCAGCTTCGACCAACCGACGGCATTCCGAATCAGACAGATGAATACAATGTCCGAAGATGGAACGGTCTGTAACCAATCTTGCCCGCTCGTATACTTCCAAGTAATCTTGCAGTCGGGACACAAGGAAAGCGTGCTGTCGATCTCGTCTTTATTCTCGGAAAGATGCGTCTGTATATAAGTGCCAGGATATTGTTCGTGCAAACGTCCAGCCGCAATCAGTTGTTCCGTCGAACAGGAGATGGCAAAACGGGGCGTGATGACATAGCGGTTCCGCCCTTTTCCATGCCAGGATTCGATCAAGGAACGACTTTCGGATTTCCCCTGTTCCGCCGTATCGGTCAATCCTGCCGGAGCATTCCGGTCCATCAGCACTTTTCCGGTCAGCATACACATATTATATTCCGACGCAACGGAGAAGAGAGCGGTGACGGATGTTGGATGTACCGTTGCATAAGCCATGCAAGCTGTCGTTCCGTTCCGGAATAGTTCCTCTACAAAGAAGTGGGCCATCCTATCCGCATGTTCCGAAGAAACAAACGCCTGTTCTGCTGGAAAGGTATAGTCCTCCAGCCAATCCAGCAACTGCCTTCCGTACATCCCGATTATTTCAGCTTGCGGATAATGGATATGGGAATCTATAAATCCAGGCATCAGGAGTTTACCGGAATAATCAACCAGTTCATAATCGGTATAACGGCCTTTAATATCCTCAAAAGGCCACAATCGACTATCTCTCCTTCCCGTACGACCAATGCTCCATCGGGAAAATATCGGTAAGCATCTTTTCTATTTAACGGAGAATCGATAAAATCAAAAACTTCTCCCCGGTATAATGTCAGTTCACTCATCTTTTTTCTCTTTTATCGGTTCGACATGCAAGACGATATGGGTTGCAGGCCCAAATTTCAAACGTAACTTACTTTCTATCTCCTTCGTCAGCTCATGCGCACGGCTTACAGTTATTTGTCCATCGACCCGGATATGCACTTCTATTGCAAAATCATTACCGATTCTGCGGGTACATAGATTATGCGGGTTCCTGACCTCCGGCGTTTCATTTATTATAGAGAGAATCTTATCTTCGACCTCAGTCGGTAAAGATTTCTCCAGCAAATCATTAATTGCAGGTATGACCAACTGAAAGGCTACCTTTACAATCAATATGCTGACAATCACGGCTGCTATCGGATCCAGCACACGCCAGTTATCACCTAAGAGGATGGCTCCTCCAATACCCAACGTCGTCCCGATAGAAGAAAAAGCATCCGAACGATGATGCCAGGCATTCGCGATAACAGCCTGGCTATTTTCTTTTTTTCCGACATATAGCGTCAGACGATACAGGGTTTCCTTTATCAAAATAGAGATAATGGCGGCAATAAGTGCGATCTTGCCAGGACTTTCCAACTGTTCGCCTCCAAAATAAAATCCAAATACCTTGTTCGCACCATCCCAGAAAAGGCCGCTCCTACACACATCAGGACAATCCCGATGATCGTAGTAGCCAAAGTTTCATACTTTCCGTGCCCATAGTCATGGCCTTCGTCTTTCGGTTTGGACGATATATTAATGAAGAGCAAAACAATTACATCCGTCACAAAATCGGATAACGAATGGACGGCGTCCGCGATCATGGCGCTACTGTGCCCTAACACACCTGCTACAAATTTGAAAACCAATAGCAGAAAGTTGGCAAGAGATCCGGTCAAGGTCACAGCCATGATTTTTCTTTTTCTAATATGTTCTTTCATTTCTTTAGGACCTGTTTTTTACGTTTTCAAGCAGAACAAATATAAGGATAAAAACCGTTAGCGGAATTAAAAGCAAATAAAAAGAAATATGTTTCGGATTTTGTACGTATAATTGATATTTAGCCCCCCCATTTAATCAGCAGACTATCTTTCGATTAAAGATTATTAATATCGCCAGTAAAACTGTAACCAAAAAAACCTTATCTTTGTTGTCCATATCCGAGAAGGAACAACGTTAAATACATGGTAAGATTTATCCGTTATATCATATTAATAGCTCTGTTACAAGCTGTAGCAGGAATTTTTCTATCACACGCTCAGAGTTTTACCTCGCATCCGGTATTGTCAAAGATTCTATTACCGGTGAACCGCTCCCATTCGTATCCGTCTATTTTGACGGGTCGACTATCGGAGCTATGACAGACGACAATGGAACATTCACCCTTCAAAACAATCAGGCTATACCAAACTGGCCGCCGCCTCATTGGGATACGATACTAAATTCATCGATCTCAAGCCCGGTAAAAAGAATGACAATTTGGAAGTATTGTTGAAGCCGACTGCTTTCGAGATTTCGGAAGTCGTGGTCAAACCCAAAAGAGAAAAATATACCCGCAAGGATAATCCGGCTGTAGAGCTTATCAAAAAAGTAATTGCACATAAGAACGACAACCGGATCGAGGCAAAGCCGGAATATCAAACGGAAGTATACGAAAAACTAAGTCTGTCGCTGGATAATTTCAATCCGAATCTCGACAAGAACAAATTTCTGAAAAAGTTCAAATTTATCAAAAACTATCTGGACACGTCCGAGTTTAACGGCAAACCGATCCTGACTGTCTCCGTGCGTGAAAACCTATCGGACTTCTACTACCGGAAAAGTCCCAAAGCGGAAAAGACGATTGTCAGAGCCAAGCGCATGCAGGGGATCGATAAGACATTAGATGACGGTGGCGGCATAACCTCCAACTTGGAAGAGATTTTTAAGAGTATCAATATTTTCGATAACAATATTCCTATTCTATTGAATCGGTTCGTCAGCCCATTATCATCGACATTGGCGACCACATATTACCATTATTACATCATGGATACGCTCGATGTAGGAGGAGATAAATGTGTGGATCTGGCTTTCGTTCCGGCAAACAGCGAAAGCTACGGTTTTACGGGACGGCTTTATATCACGCTTGACGGTAATTATGCGGTCAAGAAAGTATTGCTGAACACCCCTGCAAACATCAACCTAAATTGGGTGGACAAACTCCGTATTGAGCAGGAATTCAAGCAGATGCCAGATAGTACCTGGGTGCTCGACCAAGAGAATACTTTCGTCAATTTCTATGTGGTAAAGGGGACGCAACAGCTCTATGCGCACCAGCTAAGGAATTATGACAATTATAATTTCAACGTGCAAAATGCAGATTCCGTTTTCGGGCTCTTAGGGGCATTGCATGTCTTGCCGGAGGCGACGGCACAGCCGGATACGTTCTGGACGCACAACCGCCCTATTCCATTGAAAGAGAAGGAAGATGCGCTAAAAGATTTATTGGGACAACTGCGGAAAGTTCCGGCTTTCAATGCCATTATCAAAACCGCAGAGATCCTGATAACGGGCTATATCCCGACAGCAAATGACAAGAAGGTGACCAAATTCGACTTCGGTCCGATGAATACAACCTTCAGTGCAAACCATCTGGAAGGTTTTCGTATGCGTGTGGGAGGAATGACGACTGCCAACCTCAATCCGTATTGGTTTGCAAGCGGTTATCTGGCTTACGGTACAAATGACCGCAAGATCAAATACAATTTGAAGTTAACACACAGTTTCACTAAAAAAGAATATCACGAAGGTGAAAATCCGGTTAATAATCTGTCGTTCATCCAAGAATATGACGTGTATACCCCAGGCCAAGATTTCCTTTTCACAAGCAAAGATAACATATTCGTTGCCTGGAAAGTAGGTGAACCGGTGACCAAGATGCAGTATATCCGCAAAAGCGTATTGCAATACGAAAAAGAATGGCTGAACGGCCTGACATGGAAGTCCTGGATAATGAATCAGAACAACGAGGCGGCAGGAACGCTTCAATATATTAAACGGGACGAATCCGGGAATTTATACCATATAAAAGATTTTACGACATCTGAAATCGGGACACAGTTGCGTTTCGCTCCGGGTGAACGCGCTTATAACGGGCGTTCGGGGAAAGAATCCGTATTCAACCTGTCTAAAGATGCCCCTGTATTCAAGCTCTCCCATCAATTAGGTATTAAAGGCGTGTTAGGCGGTGATTACAATTACAACCATACGGAGATCAGTGCCGAGAAACGCATCTGGCTTTCTTCGTTTGGGCATATCGATGCACAGGTTAAAGCGGGCAAGGTCTGGGACAAGGTACCTTTCCCCCTGTTGATTTTGCCGAATACGAACCAATCTATCACAATCCAGCCGGAAGCATTCCACATGATGAACGCGTTGGAGTTTGTGACCGACCAATATGTATCGTTCAATGCTACTTATTATCTGAAGGGTTGGATTCTGAACCGTATTCCGGGCATCAAGTGGTTGCGTCTGCGTGAAGTCCTATCCTTTAATATGATCTATGGTGGACTGACGGACAAAAATAATCCGACCTTGACGCCGGGACTTTTCCTATTACCAGATGGGACGCAGCCATTAGGTAGCACTCCATATATGGAATGCAGCGTCGGTTTGGAAAATATATTCAAGATCCTGCGCATTGATTATTACAGACGCTTAACTTATTTGGATCATCCTGATATTAAGAAGGGAGGTATCCGTATTGCATTAAGATTCACTTTCTAACATGCGGTTTAATTAAGAATGACAGATCTGAACAGTTCACGTTTACACCATGCCCCTAATCCTTGGGCACTGACACCTTTGGTTGTTTTTTTATTGTCTTACCTTGTAGTGTCCATCATCGCAGGCGATTTCTATAAGATGCCTATTACCGTAGCCTTTGTTATCGCCTCAGTTGTTGCCATCGCCATGTCCAAAGGGGGTAAGATCAGCAATCGGATCGAGCAATTCTGCCGGGGGGCAGCCAACAGCAATATCATGCTGATGGTATTGATCTTCATTCTTGCCGGTGCTTTCGCCCAAACAGCCAAAGCGATGGGAGCAGTCGATGCTACCGTGAATCTGGCCATGTCCATCCTACCTGGCAATTTGTTGGCAGCCGGAATATTCCTTGCTGCCTGTTTCATTTCCATTTCTGTCGGGACATCTGTCGGAACAATCGTTGCCTTGGCTCCTGTTGCCGTAGGGATCGCCGACAAAACCGGAATGCCAGATGCCTGATGCTGGGTGTCGTAGTAAGTGGAGCCATGTTTGGAGACAACCTGTCTTTCATATCGGATACCACTATCGTCGCCACCCGTACACAAGGTTGTAATATGAACGACAAGTTCAAAGTAAATATTCGAATTGCTCTGCCGATCGCCATCCTGACCGGTCTTCTCTATGTGCTGATCGGGAGTGGGGTCGGGAGCGGATATGAAACAGGGCCGATCGAATGGATCAAGGTCCTGCCCTACCTAGTTGTCCTGGTAACAGCTATCTGCGGTGTGAATGTCATGATGGTCCTAATAGCCGGGATCATTCTTTCCGGTATCGTCGGATTGCTTACAGGCGGATTCGATATCTGGGGATGGAATGCATCAATGGGGTTAGGCATCACAAATATGGGCGAACTTATCATCGTGACTTTATTGGCCGGTGGAATGCTGGAAATGATACGATATAACGGAGGTATCGATTGGATCATCTTGAAACTCACTTCCCGCATTCGTTCCACCAAAGGAGCCGAAGGGAGTATTGCCGCACTAATCAGCTTTGCAAATCTTTGCACCGCAAACAATACCATCGCTTTGATCATGGCAGGCCCAATAGCCAAAGATATTGCCGATCGTTTTAAAATCGATCCGAGACGCAGTGCCAGTCTGCTGGACATTTTTTCCTGCTTCGTACAGGGTATCATCCCTTACGGCGCGCAATTATTGATGGCGGCAGGTTTAGGGCATGTCTCTCCCATCGAGATCATGCAGTATTTATATTATCCTTATTTGTTGGGTTGTCGGAGCTTTGCTGGCTATCACATTCAATTATCCCCGTAAATATGCGGGAAACTGTTAAGACAGGAGAAATGGGCGAATGAAGGTTATTTTAATCAGAAACAGTGCATAAAATCTCCTCAAACAAGGCAGATAAACAGCTCCACATCCCCGTCCCGGTTTCACGAAGATCCGGGTCTCCACCTCCTCCACACCCGGATCTCCCATGCCCTTCCACCCGGGTCTGAAGAAACTTTTCAAGTTGTTTTTGGTAAAAGAACAGCTTGTCTTCATGAAAAAACGAGCCTATTTAATCTATTTTGTATCAGCTTCAGAACATATCTGAAATTTGACGGAATATTGATATACAATGCTTTATTGCTTTTGCCCATGATGGTTATGATAGATGAATGATAGTTGAAAACAGGAACTATCATAGAATAATATACTGTTTTACAGGTATATAAATTCAATTATGATAGTATGATAGTTGTTTTGCACAAAACGCAAGTTCTTTGTTACCCTGCCTTATTGAACATTGTCCTTTTAATAGTTTTTACTCTGTTTACCGTCCCTTCGAGTAAGGCATTACTGTAGTTTGTGTCAACAGCCGCCTGTACCGCTGCCTTGTCGACCTCTATGTTATATACGAATCTGACCGGGCTGATCTTTGATTTCTCCAAAATTAACAATACATTTGCAGTCTAATTTCATGAATCAAACACATTATAATGCAAAAAACGATGGAATATTGGCAGAAAGATATTGAAACCATGAATCGCGAAGATTTGAAAAAGCTACAGTTTGAGCGATTGAGAAAAACAATTGAAGCAGCCGGAAATTCTCCTTTCTACAGCAAAGTTTTCAAAGAAAACGGCATCACAGCCGACAGTATACAATCACTGGACGATTTGCAAAAGATTCCTTTTACGACGAAAGACGACCTTCGCAACAATTATCCGTACGGCATGGCGGCTATTCCTATCAAGGACTGTGTCCGTATCCATTCGTCGAGCGGCACGACAGGTAACCCAACAGTCGTATTGCATTCGGCCAAAGACTTGGACCAATGGGCTAACCAGGTGGCACGCTGTATGTATATGGTAGGCATTCGCGACACAGACGTATTCCAGAACACTTCCGGTTACGGAATGTTTACCGGAGGATTGGGATTCCAATACGGAGCTGAAAAATTAGGTTGCCTGACCGTACCGGCAGCAGCAGGAAATACCAAGCGGCAGATCAAGTTCATTACGGATTTTGGGACGACTTGCCTCCATATCATTCCCAGCTATGCTACTCGCCTGGCGGAAGTGATGTATGAAATGGGCCTCGATCCTCGTCGCGACACCAAACTGCACACCGTTTGTATCGGTGCTGAGCCTCACTCGGAAGAACAACGCCGCCGGATCGAACAATTGTTAGGCGTAAAAGCATACAATTGTTTCGGAATGTCGGAGATGAACGGCCCCGGCGTCGCATTCGAATGTACGGAACAGAACGGGCTCCATATCTGGGAAGATAATGTAATCGTAGAAATTATCGATCCAGTCACACTGCAACCGGTAAAAGAAGGTGAAGTCGGCGAAATGGTCCTGACGACCATCAACCGAGAGGCAATGCCTTTGCTCCGTTATCGTACCCGTGACCTGACCTGTGTCCTTCCGGGTGAATGTCCCTGCGGACGAACGCACAAACGCCTTGCACGTTTCAAAGGCCGTAGCGACGACATGATCATATTGAAAGGGGTCAACCTCTTCCCTATCCAGATCGAAAAGATACTGATGCAGTTTAAAGAACTGGGTAGCAATTATCTAATTACAATCGAAACGGTAGGAAACAATGACGAGATGCTGATTGAAGTGGAATTGAGCGACCTGTTTACCGACGATTACAGCGTTTTACAACGCTTGACAAAGGAAATCACCCGCCAGCTGAAAGACGAGCTGCTTCTGACTCCCCATCTCAAACTGGTCGCCAAAGGCTCCCTGCCGGTACAGGATGGAAAAGCTGTCCGGGTGAAAGACTTGCGTAAACTTTGCTGAACTCATAATTCATAAATCTAAAATCATAAATCAACATGACAGTCAATCAGATTTCTATTTTTCTGGAAAACAAATACGGTAAATTAAGCGAAATCCTCGCTTTGCTGGCCGAAGAGAAGATACGAATCATTGCCGCAACGGTAGCAGACACATCCGAATACGGCATTCTGCGCATTATAGTCAGCGATCCGCAAAAGGCTTATAAAATCCTGAAAGGCAACAATGTCAGTGCAAACCTGACCGATGTGCTGGCAATCGTCACAAACTCCTGTGCAGGCAGTTTTGCCCAGACTTTGTCTTGTTTCACGAAAGCCGGTGTCAGTATCGAATATATGTATTGCTTCTCAGCCAATGAGAAATCAATTTTGATCTTACGGACGAATAACCGGGAAGCCGCTCGCGAAGTGATCCGTCGTCAGAATCTGGAATATATTTGTGAAAGTGATTTGATCAAATTATAAACAACAACAATACATGTTCGGAATAAGCGACCCTGGCATCTGGCTGGCCTACCTGTTAGCCCTCGTCTGCCTGTTTTATTCCATTTGGTTCGGAATAACCCATTGGAATAAAGACGACGAGGAGAGTACTAACCACAACAGCCGGAAAAATGAGCACACTGACTTTAGGTATCGTAGTAATTATCTATATGTTCATCCTGGCTTGGCTGGGATATATCGGATACAAACAAACGAAAAATGCTAGCGATTATTTGCTGGGGGGACGGAAAGTAAATCCTGTTATCATGGCCCTTTCATACGGGGCAACCTTTATTTCCGCATCGGCCATTGTCGGTTTCGGAGGGGTTGCGGCCACGTTCGGTATGGGAATCCAATGGCTTTGCTTGTTGAATATGTTTATGGGCGTTGTCATCGCTTTTATCATATTCGGGCGGAACACCCGTAAGTTAGGCGAAAAGTACAATGCCCGCACATTCCCGCAATTATTGGGGTTGCACTATAATTCGCGTGCCATACAGATATTTATTGCCGCCATCATCTTTATCGGCATGCCTTTGTATGCAGCAGTCGTAATGAAAGGAGGTGCAGTGTTCATCGAACAGATGTTCCACATAGACTTGCATCTGGCACTGCTTATTTTCACGCTTATAGTAGCGGCCTATGTCATCACGGGAGGTATTAAAGGCGTGTTATATACGGATGCTTTGCAAGCCGTCATCATGTTCGCCTGCATGCTGTTCTTGCTATTCTGGTTCTATCGGGTAATGGATATGGGCTTTATCGAAGCCAACCGGAAACTGACGGAAATCGCCCCGCTTGTTCCTGAACGGTTTAAGGAGGTAGGACACCAAGGATGGACAGCCATGCCTGTGACTGGGTCTCCGCAATGGTACACCCTCGTAACCTCGCTGATCTTGGGAGTCGGCATCGGTTGCCTTGCCCAACCTCAGTTGGTCGTACGTTTTATGATGGTGGAAAGCACCAAGCAATTGAACCGGGGCGTTCTGATCGGTTGTGTTTTTCTGATCGTGACCGTCGGAGCCATTTATCATGTCGGGGCATTATCGAACCTCTTTTTCCTGAAAACAGAAGGCGTGGTTGCATCGGAAGCCATCAAGGATATGGATAAGATTATCCGCTGTTTATCGACCGGGCAATGCCGGAATGGTTCAGTGCCGTTTTCATGCTCTGTATCTTGTCGGCAAGTATGTCTACACTCAGCGCCCAGTTCCACACGATGGGAGCTTCTTTCGGGGCAGACATATTCCCTAAACTGGGACATCGAAAGAATGCCAACTCGACGATGGGTGTACGCATCGGAGTACTTTGCTCCATTCTGGTCAGTTATATATCTGTTATACGCTGAGTGCAGGAGTCATAGCACGCGGGACAGCCCTGTTCATGGGGATTTGTGCCGCCACTTTTCTCCCGGCCTACTTCTGTTCCCTTTTCTGGAAAAAGCGACCAAGGAAGGAGCACTGGCTAGTTTATGGACGGGGGCACTGGCAAGTTTGTTTGCCATGCTGTTTCTTCACAAGGCGGAAGCGGAGCAGTCGGCTTATGCAATATGCTGTCTGGGCGTGATGTTTTGATCGATATCTATCCCTGGTTCGCCATCGATCCGATCCTGTTCGCATTGCCTTTATCCACCGTTGCGATGGTTCTCACAAGCCTAATAACGTATAAAAAGCAAGAGATCTGAAGATATTAGATTTTATTAAAACCAAAAGAACAAAATTTAATATTTTATCTATTGACAATTATAGAAGTATCCGTACATTTGCAATGTGGTTTTTTCATAATAGTATTAGATTTAAGGTTAACAAAGTTGGTTAGGGGTTGTCGTGAGACAGCCTTTAATTTTTTATATACATTCCAGTTCTTTCCCTCTCCATACTGATAACTTGTCAGTCAAAATGTCATTTTGTTTGTTTGGCATTGTTTTTGTAACTGAACATTGCGTAAATAATTATAGTTATAGGAAACAATAAGTATAACATCAAAATATTTTATATCGGATTATGGCAAAACAAGGAAACATCGGTGTTACGAGTGAGAACATCTTCCCTATCATCAAAAAGTTTTTATATAGTGATCACGAAATTTTTCTTCGTGAATTGGTATCTAACGCAGTTGATGCAACACAGAAGTTGAAAACACTGGCTTCTGTCGGCGAGTTCAAAGGAGAACTGGGAGATTTGACCGTACATGTCAGCTTCGATAGCAATACGATCAAAATCTCCGACCGTGGTATCGGTATGACTGCCGAAGAGATTGACAAATATATCAATCAGATCGCCTTCTCCGGCGCAGAAGAGTTCGTTGAAAAATACAAGAACGACGCAGCCGCCATCATCGGCCACTTCGGACTTGGTTTCTATTCTTCTTTTATGGTTTCCAAGAAAGTGGAGATCGTCACCAAATCGTATAAAGAAGGAGCCGTTCCTATGAAATGGAGCTGCGACGGCACACCCGAATACACATTGGAAGAGACGGAAAAAGAAGATCGCGGAACAGACATCATCCTGTATATTGACGACGAGAACAAAGATTTCCTGAACAAAGACAAGATCAACAGCCTGTTGACTAAGTACTGCCGTTACCTGCCAGTTCCCATCGCATTCGGAAAGAAGCAGGAATGGAAAGACGGCAAATATGTCGATACCGACGAAGACAATATCATCAACGATATCCAACCGGCATGGGTTCGTAAGCCGACTGATATGACAGATGAAGATTATAAGAAATTCTATCAGGATCTGTATCCGATGTCCGACGAACCTCTGTTCTGGATTCATCTGAACGTGGATTACCCGTTCCATCTGACCGGTATCCTGTATTTCCCGCGCATCAAGAGCAACATCGATCTGCATCGCAATAAGATCCAATTATACTGCAACCAAGTGTTCGTCACCGATTCGGTTGAAGGTATCGTTCCTGAATTCCTGACATTGCTGCACGGTGTGCTCGATTCTCCGGATATACCGCTGAACGTGTCCCGTTCTTACCTACAGAGCGACCAGAACGTGAAAAAGATCTCCAACCACATTATGAAAAAGGTGGCAGATCGCCTGGAAGAAATGTTCAAGAACGACCGTCCTCAATTTGAAGAAAAGTGGGACAGCCTGAAACTTTTCATCCAGTACGGAATGTTGAGCGAAGAAAAATTTTACGATCGGGCAGCCAAGTTCGCCCTATTGAAGGATGTAGACGGCAAATATTACACATTCGAAGAGTACAAAGCCCTGACGGAAGCCAACCAGACAGACAAGGAAGGCAACCTGATCTACTTGTACACAACAAATGCCAATGACCAGTACAGCTATATCCAGGCTGCAAAAGACAAAGCCTACAGCGTGCTGATCATGGATGGTCAGCTGGATGTCCATGCTATAAGCCAGATGGAACAGAAGTTCGAAAAAACACGCTTCGTCCGTGTGGATAGCGACACGATCGACAATCTGATCCGCAAGGACAATGTCAACAAGGTAACACTGAATGAGGACGAAAAAAATGCTCTGCAGGAGATGTTCAAAAGCCAGTTACCGAAGATCGAGAAGACAGATTTCATTGTCACATTCGAGGCGTTGGGAGAAAACTCAAACCCGGTCATGCTGACACAAAGCGAATATATGCGCCGTATGCGCGAAATGTCTGCCATGCAACCAGGTATGTCGTTTTATGGAGAACTGCCGGATAACTACAATCTGGTGCTGAACACAGACCACGAACTGGTTAAGAAAATCCTGAGCGAAGAAGAAGCGGCTTGTGCCGAAAAGCTGAATCCGATCCTTTCTGACCTGAAAGGCTGGAAAGCCCGCCAGTCCGACTTGCGCGAAGCCCAGAGCAAGAAGAAAGAAGAAGAAATCACTTCTGAAGAGAAGGAAGATATGACGAATACGAACAAAAAGATTGACGAACTGGTAGAACAGCGCAACAGCATCCTGTCTGAATATGCTGGTGGAAATAAACTGGTCAGCCAGTTAATCGACCTTGCCCTGTTGGCAAACGGTATGTTGAAAGGTGAAGCATTGAGCCAATTCATCAAACGCAGCGTTCAGATGATCGGTTAAACCGAAGCCGGAAAAAATAGCAAAAGGGTGTCAAAGTCCCCATTCCCGCACTTGATATGGGAATGGAAAGTTTGACACCCTTTCTTATTTTGACCAACGGCCGACACCAAGTTTCTTCGCAAGATTAACAAAACGGACTAATTTTATGTTGTATTTTATATATCTCAAACTCTTGTATTCTGAGAAATAACGACTACATTTGAATTCATTAAGCAGAGAAGATACAAGTATGAAAAAAATAGCTGTACTGACAGCCCTGTTGTTTGCGGCCTTACAAATAGGATATGCCCAGAAAGTAGGCTTGGTTCTGAGCGGTGGCGGTGCGAAAGGTGCCGCCCATATTGGAGTAATCAAAGCTCTGGAAGAAAACGGAATACCTATTGATTACATAACGGGAACATCTGCCGGCGCGATCGTCGGTAGTCTCTATGCAATGGGATATACACCCGAAGAAATGGTTGAACTGATGCTCTCCGAGGAGTTCAGCTACTGGCAAACCGGAACGGTGGAAAACGAATACAAATATTATTTCAAACGCCCCGACCCGACACCGGAATTCGGGCACTTTTCCATAGACATGACCGATTCGTTACAAGTGAAAGCCAGTTTCCTTCCACAAAGTCTGATCAATCCGATCCAGATGAATCAGGCGTTTATGGCCCTGTTTTCACAAGCGACAGCAAAAGCCGGCTGGAATTTCGACAATCTCTTTGTCCCATTCCGTTGCGTGGCCTCGGATATCTACAGCAAAAAAGCTATTATCTTCAAAAATGGAGATCTCGGAGACGCTGTCCGTGCATCAATGACATTCCCCTTCTTTTTCCAGCCGATCTGGAAAGATAGCGTCCCCATTTTCGACGGCGGTATCTACGACAATTTCCCGGTAGGCCCGATGAAGGAGGCTTTCCATCCGGACTTCATCTTCGGTTCGACTGTGGCAGGCGGTAACAACAAACCTTCGTCCAATCCTTATAACCAGCTTGAAACAATGATCATGCAGAAAACGGAATACGACGTACCCGAAGACGAAGGTATGATGATAAAATTTAGCTTCCCTACCGTCTCCCTGCTCGATTTTCAAAAAGCACGGGATTTGATGAATATTGGCTATAAACGGACGATGGCGATGATCGACTCCATCAAGGCGCGTGTCCCCCGGCGTGTGGAACTAAGCGAAGTCAACAAACGCCGTGCGGCCTATAAGCAAGGCCTTCCTCCTCTGATTTTCCAGAATATATATGTGACAGGCGTAAATGAATCGCAAAAGAAATATATTGAATCCCAACTCCATCGTGATATCAATCATGAGTTCTCGATGGAAGAGTTCAAGCGTGCTTATTTCAAAATGCTAACCTATTCCAAGATTAAAGAGATATTGCCCCATGCCGTTTATAATCGGAAGGAAAAGAAGTTCGACCTGTATCTTGATGTCAAAATGAAGGAAGAGATCACGGTTGGATTCGGAGGCAACATCTCCTCCTACCAGGCCAACCAACTGTTTCTCGGACTGGGATACCAGTATTTGAGACGATATGCCGCCGATGTAAACGCCAACTTCCAGGTCGGCAACTCGTTCAGCGGTGTGATGTTGAACGGCCGTATCTATTTGCAGACGAGAATACCGACCTACCTGAATTGGCAAGGCGTATTCTCAGACAAAAAATACTCCGAAAGCCAGTCTTTGTTCTACGAAGACGTACTACCGGCTTTCATCCACCAGAAAGAATTGTACACGAAGGTCAAGTTAGGATTCCCATTCCTGAACCGTGCCAAAGCTGAGATAGGTTTTGCTTATGGCCGGCTGAATGATTACTATTTTCAGACTTCCAACATGACATTCCCGAACGCGACCACCGATCATAGCTGGTATGATCTGTTTGCCGGTTCGCTCAGCATCGAGCGTAACTCGCTGGATTATAAACAATATCCGATCTCCGGGCGAAAACAATTCTTAGTGGCACAATATGTAACGGGTACAGAAAAGTATATGCCGTCTCCCATTACGGATATGCTCATTCGACCGGAAAGTCCATAGCTGGCTGCAAATGAAAGGTGAATGGGAACAGTACAAGACGATCAGTCCATATTTCAACCTCGGTTTTATGAGTGAACTAGTGCTCTCCAGCAAGAATCTGATGAACAACTATACGGCTTCCGTTTTGCAAGCACCAGCCTTCACACCGACGCCACATAGCCAGATTGTCTTCAACGAGGCGTTCCGCGCCAACCAATACGTGGCATTCGGTTTGTCACCGATCTTGAAATTCAGCAAGCTGCTGCACTTTCGCCTCGACATGTACGGTTTCGCACCGTTATACGAAATAAAAAAAGAAGAAGTATGGAACAATAACACATACACGGCAATCCCCTATTACGGGAAATTCCTTCATTCTTTTAAATATATGGGAGAAGCAGCCCTTGTTTTACAACTGCCTTTCGCTAGCATCAGCCTGTATGCAAACGGATACAGCTATCCAGCTAAAAATTTTAATTTTGGCTTGAATATTGGTTATCTGATATTTAACCCAAAGATGCTTGATTAGTTAAAAAAAAGATACCGAAAAGGCTTGCGAATATAAAAGAAAGTGCTACCTTTGCACTCGCAATCACGAAATAATGGCCGCGTAGCTCAACTGAATAGAGTAGCTGACTACGGATCAGCCGGTTACAGGTTTGAATCCTGTCGCGGTCACCATTTTAAGATAAAGTTTAAACGAAAATATAAAGATTGGCCGCGTAGCTCAACTGAATAGAGTAGCTGACTACGGATCAGCCGGTTACAGGTTTGAATCCTGTCGCGGTCACAAAAAAGAGAATGTTATTAATTAACATTCTCTTTTTGTTTTTGAAAAATCATAAAAGTTCACTCTGCCCTTCACTATTTCCTGTTCCTGCATTCTTTTGCGCATCCATAAACTCCTGATGCAATTCATAGAGCAAGTCGATATCTTGTATGTCTTTCACCCCCAATATTTCCTGCATTAAGGCAACCTTCCCGTTTTCAGCGTCCGTGTACGACATCATACTTTTCATGTTTTTTAGATTATTTGAATTTATATTCTTCATATACCTCAAATAAACAGTCTTGTTTTTTACATTGTTCACAAACTGCTGATATTTTTTCACTTCAATTATTCTGCTGTCACTCTGAGTAGAAATATCAAATTAGCAATGTCTCAATTTTCTTACGGGAAGAATAAGGAACTGGCTTTGCATAACCTATTCTGAGTATCAAGACTGGGAATTCCCTATTGATCGGCAACCTATCTTGTAAGGCAGAAGCTAACGTCGTAATCTCACATGGCTGATTCAGAAATGCATAAGAAATCCCAATCTCGGCAGCTTTCAATAAAAACGTGAGAGTTCACCTTACGTCAATACATTCTTTAAACGTATTCTGTAGCTACGATTTGTCTGCCGTTTCTCTATTTGGTAGAATAAAATATCTTCAATCATAATAGCATTATCAGCAATGCGAAATTTCCAAGGTTGCGTGTTATGTCCCGAAGGCATTAGAAACATAACTCGCTATTTGTTTTCTGTAAAAATCGTAAGCCATCGTAATCGATAAATTCATATCTTCGCAAAAATAAACTTTCATAAAAATGGAAAAGATAAAAACAGGATTGGCAGCCTTCGGCATGTCTGGACAAATATTCCACGCCCCATTTATCAGTACAAACCCAGCTTTCTGCCTGACAGCAATCACGGAGCGCAATAAGAATCTGTCGAAAGAGCGTTATCCTTCAGCCCGTATTGTGCGCAGTTTTGAAGAGCTCGTTGCTTTGGATGAGCTGGAACTGGTCGTTATCAATACGCCAGACAGTACGCATTACGAGTATACACGGAAAGCACTGGAGGCAGGAAAAAATGTGATTGTCGAAAAACCTTTCACGGCAACAGCAGAGCAAGGACAGGAATTAGTCGACCTCGCTCGGTCCAAAGGCCTGGCTATAAGCGTATATCAGAACAGGCGTTGGGATTCGGATTTCCTTACAGTTCGGGAAATACTGAATAAAGGGCTGTTGGGACGTCTTGTTGAGTTCGAGTCAACTTTCCCTCGCTATCGCAACTTTATAAAACCGGGAACATGGAAGGAAACCGGAGAGTTGGGCGGCGGCTTGACCTATAACCTAGGGGCTCATATAATCGACCAAGCTGTTCAATTGTTAGGTGTGCCAGATGCGGTTTTCGCCGATATCGACACCATTCGTACAGGCGGCATGGTAGATGATTATTTCGTGATCCATCTACTTCGTCCGTCTAAGGCGCCACGTGTCAAAGTCACCCTGAAATCCAGCTATCTGATGTGCGAACCAGAACCCCGTTTCATCTTACACGGTACGGAAGGCTCATTCGTCAAATACGGCCTGGACCGTCAGGAAGCGGATCTGAATGACGGACAAATGCCCGGTACTCCCTACTGGGGAGTTGAAGACGAAAGTACCTGGGGACTTCTTCACACAGAGAAAGACGGCAACGTCGTCCATTACAAATATCCCAGTCTTGCCGGAAATTATGCAGGATTTTACGACAACATCTACCGTCATCTCCGCCACGGAGAACCGCTCTTGACGGATGCCGCCGACGTATTGCTTGTCATCCGCCTGATCGAGGCAGCCTGGAAAAGCAGTAAAGAAGGAAATGTGGTGAAGTTATAAGGATATTTCGATATTATTTATCCCTGCTATAGATTTTTTATCGTAAATTTGCCAACGATCCCCCCAAAAGAAGAAGGGGACTCATTGCAATAACCAATTTTACATGTAATGAAAAGAGACAATATCATTTTCGACATCATTGAGAAGGAACATCAGCGCCAACTGAAAGGTATTGAACTGATTGCTTCCGAAAACTTTGTCAGCGACCAGGTGATGCAAGCCATGGGTAGCTGTCTGACCAACAAATACGCAGAAGGATATCCCGGTAAGCGCTATTATGGAGGTTGCGAAGTAGTAGACCAGAGCGAAACTATCGCCATCGAACGGTTGAAACAGATTTTCAATGCAGAGTGGGCCAACGTACAACCGCATTCAGGAGCACAGGCTAACGCAGCCGTATTTCTGGCAGTCCTGAATCCCGGCGATACATTCTTAGGCCTAAACCTGGCACACGGTGGCCACCTTTCTCACGGTTCTCCTGTAAACAGTTCTGGTATTTTATACCACGCTACAGAATATAATGTAAAAGAAGACACCGGTCGTGTAGACTACGACCAGATGGAAGAAGTCGCTTTACGAGAAAAACCGAAATTGATCGTAGGTGGCGGTTCCGCTTATTCCCGTGAGTGGGACTACAAACGGATGCGTGAAATAGCCGACAAGGTCGGTGCCCTTCTGATGATCGATATGGCTCACCCTGCCGGACTGATCGCAGCCGGACTACTGAATAACCCGCTGGAATATGCCCATATTGTAACTTCCACAACCCACAAGACCTTGCGCGGTCCGCGTGGCGGCATCATCCTGTTAGGTAAGGATTTCGAGAATCCCTGGGGCAAGAAGACACCGAAGGGAGAGATCAAGAAGATGTCCCAACTGCTGGATTCCGCCGTATTCCCAGGCATACAGGGCGGTCCGCTGGAACACGTGATCGCCGCCAAAGCCGTGGCCTTCGGCGAAGCGCTGGAACCGGAATACAAGACCTACCAGGCTCAGGTAAAAGCCAATGCGGCTGCTATGGCAAAAGCATTCATGGACAAAGGTTACAAGATCATCTCCGACGGTACGGACAACCACAGCATGTTGATCGACCTGCGCAAGAAGTTCCCCGAACTGACCGGCAAGGTGGCAGAAAAGGCATTGGTAGCCGCCGATATCACCGTAAACAAGAATATGGTTCCGTTCGACAGCCGTTCGGCATTCCAGACTTCCGGCATCCGTGTCGGAACTCCGGCTATCACGACCCGCGGCGCTAAAGAACCGCTGATGGCCGAGATCGTCGAACTGATCGACACTGTACTGGCAGCACCCGAATGCGACAAGACTATCACGGCTGTTCGCGAAAAAGTGAACGGCATCATGAAGGAATATCCTATCTTCGCTTGGTAACACTATAGATTTATGATTTGATTTATGATTTATGCGGCACGGAAATAAATCGTAAATCAAAAATCATAAATTTCTTCCTTCTTTCTAAATCAATCAAATTACATAAATTCCAAAATGAAAACTTTTTTATCACTTTGTGCCGGCGCAGCATTTTGTATCCTTGCGTCGTGCAGCGAAGGGCCAACTAAACAAATGCCTTACAACCAGGGCATCAATGTAATCCCGACGCCGGTAAGCCTCGTCCAGAACGAGGGTAGTTTTAAACTAAGCAAAAACACAGCCTTCTCCGCCTCCACTCCGGAAGCTAAAACTGTTGCCGAATATTTTGCCGCCCAGATGAATCTTGCCACCGGTTACCAGATAACGGTCAGTGACAAGGCCGCCTCAAACGGCATTGCACTGGCGATCGACGAGGCACTGGATGTAAACGACGAAGGCTACACGCTGGATGTCACTCCGCAAGGCGTGACGGTTAAGGCTAAGACCCCGCAAGGCTTGTTCTACGGCATGCAAACGTTCATGCAGTTGCTTCCAGCCGAGATCCAGAGCCCGGCAGTCGTAAACGGTATCGCCTGGACTGCATCCTGCGTGACAGTGAAAGACGAACCGCGTTTCGAATATCGCGGCATCATGCTGGATCCTTGCCGTCATTTCATCCCGGTAGAGAACGTAAAGAAACATCTCGACGTATTAGCTTTGTTCAAGATCAACCGCATGCATTGGCATCTGACGGACGACCAGGGCTGGCGTATCGAAATCAAGAAATACCCAAAACTGACAGAAGTCGGTTCCAAACGCATAGATGGCGAAGGAACGGAATATAGCGGTTTTTATACGCAAGACCAAATCAAGGAAGTGGTAAAATATGCAGCAGACCGTTTTATCACGATCGTTCCTGAAATCGAACTTCCGGGACACGAGTTGGCTGCAATCTCCGCATATCCCGAATTGTCTTGCAAGGGCGAACCGACCACCCCGCGTATCATCTGGGGGGTAGAAGACATCGTATTGTGTGCCGGAAAGGAAAAACCGTTCGAGCTCCTGCAGGATGTTTTCGATGAAGTCGCACCTCTTTTCCCCGGCGAATATATCCATATCGGTGGTGACGAATGCCCGAAATCAAGCTGGAAAGAATGCCCGCTCTGCCAGAAGCGCATCCGCGAGGAAGGTCTGAAAGCCGACAAGAACCATTCTGCCGAAGAAAAGCTGCAGAGCTATTTCGTTCAGCGCATGGAGAAATACCTGTCCGAAAAGCATGGTAAAAAGATCATCGGATGGGATGAAATCCTCGAAGGCGGCCTCGCTCCTTCCGCAACCGTCATGTCTTGGCGTGGTGAAGAAGGCGGTATCGCTGCTGCAAACATGGGACATGAAGCGATCATGACTCCAGGAAGCGGTGGCATGTACATTGACCAATTCCAAGGTGATCCGAAGATCGAACCGGTTTCTATCGGCGGTTACGATCCGTTATCAAGAGTGTATGCATACAATCCGATACCCGATACTTTGGTCGCTACCGGAAAAGCTAATTTGATCAAGGGGGTACAAACAAATCTGTGGTCCGAATATATGTACAACACTGACCTATTGGAATACCGTGCCTATCCGCGTGTGCTGGCATTGGCTGAAATCGGCTGGACTCCATTGGCACGCAAGGATTATAAAGACTTCGAACGTCGCTTGGATAATGCCTTGGTCCGTCTGGACGAACTGAACATCAACTACCATATCCCGCAACCGGAGCAACCGAACGCTCATGCGATTTTGTCGCTTTCACCGACAAGGCTTCTCTGGAATTCAAGACTACCCGTCCGGTCAAGGTGGTTTATACGATCGACGGAACCGAACCGACTCCGGAATCAACCGCCTATTCCGCTCCGATCGAATTCACGGAATCCGGCGTTCTGAAGATCCGTTCCGTATTGCCTTCCGGCAAGATGAGTAAGACTCGTACGATCACGGTTGAAAAGCAAGCTTTGGCCCCCGCTAAAGAGGTTGCCAAAACTACTCCAGGATTGGAAATGCAAGTGACCGACGGCATGTTTTTGAATTCTTCCAAACTGGGAGACGTAAAAGAATGGAAAGAAATCGGTTATCAAGGATTTGCGTGAAATCACCAGTGTTGTCAAGTCAAGCGAATCTATG
>ENA-OQCE01000037-OQCE01000037.1-human-gut-metagenome-genome-assembly--contig:-NODE-37-length-51593-cov-4.294933_pt1 | contig 51593 bp, 59 predicted proteins | sample MGYA00242495_ERZ504572 | MGnify/ENA primary metagenome ERZ504572 (study PRJEB26092, sample SAMD00036228) | human gut metagenome | host: Homo sapiens | study: EMG produced TPA metagenomics assembly of... | reverse complement strand
TCTCTTTTTTGTTACGGTTTCCGGTCTCATTCTATAATCTGGGACTTCTTGCAGGCCCCTGGTTTGAGGGAAAAATGACAGGAAAGCTGGTTGATCTCCTCGGCGGCACAGGAACCTTCCACCAGATGCTGATGCTGGTCACGGCCTATGTCGTGAGTATTGGCATTGTGCAGGTTTCCCGCTATTTCAAACGGTTCTATGTCAGAAGATTTGCCAACAACGTCAACCGGCATATGAAGCAGATTCTTTACGGAACGCTGGTTCGCAAAAGCCGTTTGGAGCTGGAAGCGGAAGGTACCGGAAATATACTGACGAAGGCCATTCTCGATGTAGACGATTGCGTAGAAGGAATGCGGAAATTTACAACGGAAATCTTTGATACCGGTGTTGCTCTTCTCGCCTATGCGTGTATGCTGCTCTGGTACGACTGGCGCCTGGCTCTTCTCTGCATGATTTTCCCACCCATTTCCTACGTGATTGCCGAAAAGATGAAGGTCATGGTACAGAAAACGGGCGCTGCCTATAAGGTACAGTCGGGTGCATTAAGTGCTGCAACCCTGGACCGTGCGACAAATGCCATCACGTATCGTGTCTTTGGCTGTGAGGAGGACAGAAAGGCCGCTTATGAGGAGAATCTTTCGGCTTACGAATCTGCCGCTGTGCGCGCCAATATCTGGAACACAGCTATGCCGCCGATTTACCGTATGATCTCGATGACGAGCATTCTGTTTATCCTGTATTTTGGAGGCAGAAACGTCCTGCAGGAGGGATGGACACCGTGGAACATCGCCGTATTTACCACGTTTTTGTCCTGCTACACAAAGCTTGCCACCAAATCATCGAGCGCTGCGAAGCTTTTTAATGCGGTACATAAAGCGCAGGTTTCCTGGAAACGAATCAAACCTTTGCTGCAGAATTCCAAAACAGAACCGGAGCTTCCAGCCGCAGCGCCTGCAGAGCTTAACGTCGATCACCTGCATTTTGCCTATCCAAACGGAAAAGAGATCATCCATGACCTGTCGTTTCAAGCGTCTCCTGGCCAGATCATCGGTGTGACGGGACCTGTCGCATGCGGAAAGTCAACGCTTGGAAAGACTTTTCTCTGCGAGTCGCCGTATGAGGGAAGCATCACCTTCGGCGGAAAAGAACTTGGAAAAATGGAAAAAGCAGACCGGAACCGCATGGTCGGTTATCTTGGCCATGACCCGGAGCTGTTCCATGGAAGCGTGGAAGAGAATATCCGTCTCGGGGGAAAAGAGGGCGCAGAGGAGATGATCCGAGTCGTCTGCCTGGAAGATGAAGTGAAAGCAATGGAAAACGGAATCCATACCCTGGTCGGAACGGGCGGTGTCCGCCTCTCTGGTGGTCAGGCGCAGCGCCTTGCCCTTGCGCGAACCCTGTACCACAAACGGCCGGTTCTGGTTCTCGACGATCCGTTTTCGGCACTCGACAAAGAGACGGAAGTACAAATTTTTTTAAATTTAAAGGAGCTGGCAAAAGACTCTATTATAATCCTCATTTCCCATCGCCTCTATCTGTTCGACCAGATGGATCAGGTCATCTGGATGGATGAGTGCCATACGAAGGTCGGCACACATGAGGAACTCCTTGCAACGGTTCCGTCCTACGCAGAGCTCTGCAGCAATCAGACGAAGGGAGGCAGCTTTTGATGCAAAAGAAAGAATCTGTATTGCGGGTAATCAAAGAAACCGTTCGAAAACACGGCGTTTTATCAGCCGCACTTTTGGGAGTCGTCTGCGGTGCGGTTATTTTCGCACTGCTCCCGCCTCTTGTGCTGGCACAGCTGATTGACCTTTTGACAAAGAAGCATACCCTCTGGATGGAAGGAATTCTGCTGTATTTCGGACTTCTTGCCTGACGGGTCTTCTGGAGTCGGCACGAGAGAGTCTTCTGACGGTATTCGGCCAGAAAATTACACATGCACTCCGAAGCAGTCTGATGGAAAAGTTCGGACGCCTTTCCGCCAACGAGCTGAACCGCCAGGAGCCGGGCGCTCTCGTATCAAGATTTGTCGGTGACGTCGACACAGTGGAAAACCTGTTTACCTCCGGGATCATCAGTATGTTTGCCGATGCGTGCAAAATCTTAAGCATTCTTGCCGTCATCTGGGTGACTAATCGTGGACTTACGATTGTTCTGATTATTTTACTCCCTGTTCTGTTCCTCTTTACCCGTTATGTTCAGAAAAACATGCTGGCCTCCCAGATTGCCAACCGCCGTGCAGTCAGCCGTGCTTCGGGTCACGTTCCAGAGACGCTGCACAACATCCGTACCATTCACTGTCTGCAGAAAGAGACGTATATGGAGCAGCAGTATGCGCACTATATTGATGACAGCTACAGCGCAATGGAGAAGACCAATTTTTACGATGCCGTCTATTCTCCGGTCATCCTGATTTTAAATGCCATTGTTGTTGCTGTTGTCATGCTGCTTTCGGCCTCCGGCAATCCGACCGTTTTAAAGCTGTTCTGCATGTCCGCCGGAACCGCCGTTGCTGTTATAAACTATATTTCCCAGATCTTTGCTCCGGTCGAAAGTCTTGGTATGGAAATCCAGACAATTCAGTCTGCGTTTGCCGGTATGGAAAGAATCAATGAATTTTACAGCCTGGAAGAGAAGAAAGAGCCGGCTGCGCTGACTGCAAATACAGATTACGGCATGGCGGCTGAGTTAAAAAATGTGAAGTTTGGATATGACGAAAGCCAGGTCATCTTAAACGATGTGAGTCTGCAGATCAAAAAAGGCGAGCGAGTAACACTTTCGGGACGAACAGGTGCCGGAAAGAGTACCATTTTCAAACTGCTGCTCGGTTTATATGAGCCACAGAAAGGAAAGATTCTGATTTGGGGCGTTCCATCTGTCGATCTGCCGGATGCAAAGAAACGAAAGGTTTTCGGCTATGTGGAGCAGTCGTTCCACATGGTGCGGGATCGGTAAAAGACCAGATTACTTTGTATGATGCAAAGATTTCGGATACAGATGTAAAAAAAGCAGCAGAGCTGACCGGACTTGCAAAGACCATCGAGGCGCTTCCGGACCAATATGATACGATCTGTACACAGGATCTCTTCTCACAGGGTCAGTGGCAGCTCCTCTCGATTGCCCGTGCAGCCGCAGCGGAGCCTGAAATTCTGCTCCTCGATGAGATTACCGCAAACCTTGATGCAGAGACGGAAAAAATGGTATTAAATGCATTGCAAAGGGTTTCCAAAAACCGTACCGTAATTTCCATTTCCCACCGAACTATGGCAGAAACGGGACGCGTGATTCTAATTTCATAATTTCTTTTCGTTCATTAAATTTTTGAAACAAAGCGTGCCGGATGCATTCTGACAAAAAAAGATGCGCCGACACGCTTTCTTTGTCCCGCCAGGCAGAACAAAATAGAGCGGAGGAGCGAGTTTCAATTGACACAAAAAAGGGGAGCAAGTACAATAAAAGTAACGAAAAGAGAGGAGGCGGTATTCAGTTGAAAAAGAGAAAATGGAAATTCCGCATCGTAGGCGGCGCTGTCACGCTGCTGGGCATCTATCTGATGGCGGTCGGCTACGGAGAGACGATCACACTCACCATCGCCACGGTTGTCCTGATTTTCGGCATTGCCATCTGGTCCATGGCAACCCCGGAGAGCTACAATTCCATGACGGATATGATTGCCATGATCTCCATGGAGAAGCCGCGGAAAATCGAAGAATTTTATGAGGCTTACAAGAACGTCGATACACCGTTCGGTTCTGCATGGCTTGCAAAATTCTACACGATGCGGCAGAAAGCACTCGTTTTCGGACCGGACGCCAAGGGAGAATATCTCTACTTCTGGCTGACCCAAGACGGTCATGTCGGTTATTTGGGATATTCCTTCATCGAAGGCTTTATCAAAAAGAAACTCACCACACCCGTGTATCCGATTCATGAAGATGTTGCAGAGAACCTCGCAGACCATCTAAGCTACCATTCCGATCTGATGATGTTCCAGAGCGAATTAAAAGCGAATCTGGAGCATTTCGTCAAAACCGGAACGGTACAGCCGTTTCAGAAGATTTCGGCGTCCCAGATTTACACTTTCACGGAGGATTACCGCCTGACGGGCCAGCATTTCGATCTGGAGGATACAGACGGAAACCTGGTTTACGAGATCGACAGCACCGTGCCGCTGAAAACATTTTATATCTACGATGCGATGCACACCGAAATCTTCCGTATGACGAAGGAACTGCTCCACGCGCTGCCGACGTACCGTTTTTATCTGTACGGCGAGCCGTATGGTGTGTTGAAAAAGCAGTTTGCACTCGTACGGGATCAGTTCTCGATGGAACTGCCGGAGGGAAAACTGGAACTCCGGGAATACGCCGGCTCCATCGGCCACAATTACTCGGTAAAACTGAACGGAACTATGATCGGCGCCATCGTCGACAATATGGATCTTACCGTCGGAAACATCATGTTCGACAATGCGTTTCTGATTGTCTACGATGCAAAATATCTGCCGCAGCTGACCGCACTCGCTGTGATGGCGGCAAGAGAACTGGCACGCGACAAGGACGGCGGTCTTTCCAATCGGTCCTGACAAAAGAAAGAGAGGGGAATCTATGAGAAAAACGACAAAATTGTTTTTGGGTTTTACAGCAGGACTTCTGCTTCTGTGCGGATGCTCGGCGGCAGAAGAAAAGTTAGGGTATGAAAACGCGGATGTGGCAAAAGAAGCCCTTGCATCGGCTTCGTCCGTCCGCATGCGCTGTGATCTGGATAACGTTGACGCTTCGGGAAACATTTATGCGGATGAAAAGGCTGCCGCGTATATGAAAAACAGCGGTCTCTTTGATCAGACCTGGACGATCTCTATTTCCGGCGAAGAATGGTTCCATATGAAAATTGTGACGGACGAAGAAATCAATAAGATGACAAAATCCGCTACTACCTATGCATTCTATGATCCGGACAACAACCTGCTTGGCTATGCACAGGAGCGCGTGACGACACCGGATCAGATGCCGGAAGCGTATTACATTATTTTTCTCGATGCAGATCTGAACGAAAAACCATATTACGCATCAGAGGATGGACATACCATTTATACAGAGGCGGAACGGTGATCGGTTCTGCGAAAAAAGAGATGGACTGGTCCGGTTCACAGTGCAATCTCTATGTGAACCTGGAGGATAACGGTACGCAGGTGATGGATTTCCAGGATAAATACGCCTTGCTCGATATGATGTACGATGAGGCAAATGAGTATTACAAAGATAACAAGTAAGGCGGAGGAAAAAGACAGTTGAAAAAGAGAATATATACAGCCGCTGGTCTTTTTCTTGCCGCCGCTCTGGTGCTTGGCGGCTGCGGAAAAGAAAAAGTGCCGGAATCTGAGTTTGCAACTGCGGATGAGGCAAAAGAGGCGCTTACATCGGCAGAAACCATAGAAATCTACTTTGACCTGTATGGAAGTAAACGAAAGACGAAGATTGTGGCAGACGGAAAAGTGGCGGGCTATCTTCAGAAGAATACGGTCTATATCAACGAGGAGGAGTGGTTTTCGATTGACTATGTGGAGGATGAGCCCATCAATGACAGAGAAGGCTCCGGCACGACGTACGGCTATTACGACGCATCCGGTACGTGTCTTGGCTATGCGCAGGAGCAGTATGTGGATACCTCCTATGGAAAAGATACAAGACTGATTTTCCTTGATGTAGATGAAACGCCGCTCGATTACCAGAGTTCGAGAAGCGGCAGGATTCTGTATGATGAAAATGACGAGGAGATCGGCAGCGGAAAGATCGGGCGATCAGGGGTCAGTCTTCTTGACCAGTGGTACACGAATCTTTACTGTGCCGTCTTTAAGACCGAGACGGACGGCACGCGGCAGATTGATTTCATGGACCGGATGGCGATGCTGTGGCGTCTGGAGCGCGATTACCGCTCAATTGACGACAATCCTGTCAACACCGGCGTGCAGATTTATGAAACGGTTGCCGTTGTTTTTGTGCTGATCCTGTTGATTGGTTCGTCTTTCTCAAAATGGAGACAAAAAAAGAAAAATTAAAGGGAATGCTCGCTTCCTGGACGGCTGGTTTTGAGAAAAAACCACTGACAGGAAGGGGGCATTTTATACGCTTGTGAATCTTGCACAATTTCTGGTTTCATGCTAAAATTGTGCAGGTATGACGTTTGTTATACTTCTTATATTTATTCTTGAGAAAAGGTATGAAATACAAATGAACGATACAGAAACAAAAAACACAGCGGTAAAAGCGCCGGCACTGATGTCCACGCGGCCTGTGACAGCACAGGATGCGCTGGATCAGTGTGAGAAGCTTTCGCCTATGATGGTACATTATTGCCAGACGAAGACGGGCTTGACTGACCCGGCTAATACCATTTTGTTTTACCGCTTAGGTGATTTCTACGAAATGTTCTTCGAGGATGCCACCCTGGTATCCAAAGAACTTGAGCTTACGCTGACCGGAAAGGACTGCGGCATGGAGAGCGCGCTCCGATGTGCGGTATCCCGTATCACGCTGCAGAAGGGTATATCAACCGTCTTGTAGAGAACGGCCATAAGGTTGCGATCTGCGAGCAGATGGAGGACCCGAAACAGGCAAAGGGCATGGTAAAGCGCGAAGTCATCCGCGTTGTCACACCGGGTACGACGCTGATCCCGCAGGGACTTGATGAGACGAAGAACAACTACATCATGTCGATCGTCTGCATGGAGGGATGCTTCGGTATCTCTACAGCAGATATCTCGACCGGCCAGTGCTTCGTCACGGAAATGGACAAGCCGCGCCGCCTTGTGGATGAGATCACGAAGTTTATGCCGGCGGAAATCATCTGCAATCAGTCGTTCCTGCTCTGCGGGATTGATGTGGAGGATCTCCGGACCCGCCTTCATATCTGCGTGAATGCATTGGAAGACTGGTATTTCGACGATGACATCTGCCGCCGTACACTGCAGGAACAGTTCCATGCTGCTACGATGGAAGGCCTTGGCATCGCCGATTACAACTGCGGAACAATTGCAGCCGGTGCGCTGTTCCAATATCTGCATGAGACACAGAAATCGGATCTGTCTCACATGAATTCGATTACACCGTATGTGACAGACAAATATATGCTGATCGACAGCTCCAGCCGCCGGAATCTGGAACTGGTGGAAACGCTGCGTGAGAAGCAGAAACGCGGCTCCCTGCTCTGGGTTCTCGACAAAACCCGCACGGCGATGGGCGCGCGTCTTCTGCGAAGCTACGTGGAGCAGCCATTGATCGACGAGGATGAAATCAATGCAAGACTCGATGCTGTAGAGGCTCTAACGGGGCAGGCGATGCTACGCGAGGAAATCCGTGAATACCTCCGTCCGGTTTATGACCTTGAGCGTCTCGTCGGAAGAATCAGCTACCAGTCCGCGAATCCGCGTGACTGATCGCCTTTAAATCGTCGCTGCAGATGCTGCCTTACATCAAGCAGCTCTTAAACTCGTTTGACGGCGGCGCTTTGGCGCAGATTCAGGAGGATCTCGACCCGCTGGAAGACCTCTATCAGCTTGTCGATGCGGCAATCGTGGATGATCCACCGTATCTGATGCGCGACGGCGGTATGATCAAGGACGGCTACAACGAGATGGTCGATAATTACCGTCACGCCAAGACCGAGGGCAAACAGTGGCTGAGTGAGCTTGAGGCAAGTGAGCGCGAGAAAACCGGCATCAAAAATATGAAGGTCAAATACAACAAGGTATTCGGCTATTATCTGGAGGTCACGAACTCGTTTAAAGATCTTGTCCCGGATTACTATACGAGAAAACAGACATTGACGAATGCGGAGCGCTACATTACCCCGCGTCTGAAGGAACTCGAGGATACGATTCTCGGTGCGGAGGATAAACTGTATGCGCTGGAATACGATCTTTTCTGTACGGTGCGCGATACGGTTGCCGGTGAGGCGGAGCGGATTCAGCGCACGGCGCAGGCTCTGGCACGGCTCGATGTGTATGCATCACTTTCCTACGTTGCCGAGCACAACCACTATGTGCGTCCGAAGCTGAACAGCCGAGGAAAGATTGATATCAAGGATGGCCGTCACCCAGTGGTCGAGAAGATGATTCCAAACGATATGTTTATCGCAAACGATACCCTGCTTGACAACGGTGACCACCGCGTTTCCGTCATCACCGGACCGAACATGGCCGGTAAATCGACGTATATGCGCCAGACGGCCCTCATTGTGCTGATGGCACAGATCGGTTCGTTTGTTCCGGCTTCGAAGGCAAACATCGGTATTGTGGACCGGATCTTTACCCGTGTCGGCGCATCCGATGACCTGGCAAGCGGCCAGAGTACGTTTATGGTTGAGATGACGGAGGTGGCGAATATTCTTCGGAATGCAACCTCGAACAGTCTGCTGATTCTCGATGAGATCGGAAGAGGAACGAGTACGTTCGACGGTCTTTCGATCGCCTGGGCGGTGATTGAGCATGTGGCGAATCCGAAGCTGCTCGGCGCAAAGACACTGTTCGCTACGCATTACCATGAGCTGACTGAGCTTGAAGGAAAGCTTCCGGGCGTGCACAACTACTGTATTGCCGTTAAGGAAAAGGGCGACGATATCGTATTCCTGCGTAAAATTGTACAGGGCGGCGCAGATAAGAGCTACGGTATCCAGGTAGCGCGTCTTGCGGGAGTGCCGGAGTCAGTGCTCTCCCGGGCGCAGGAGCTGGTGGAGCAGCTGAGCGATGCGATATCACTGCTGCGGTCAAGGATCTGACCATGCAGAAAAAACCGAAGGCAAAGCCGGTTCACTACGACGAGGTCGATATGGCACAGATGTCGCTGTTCGATACGGTGCAGGACGATGATATCATCAAAGAGCTCTCGGAGCTTGATATCTCGAATATGACACCGATGGATGCTTTAAATACCTGTACCGTTTCCAGGGAAAGGTGAAAAACCGCTGGAAATAGGGGAATACTGGATCAGACATAAGTTAGAATCAATCCGAAACAGAAAGGAACAACATGGCTACCATAGCAGTACTGGATCAGAATACGATCGATAAAATTGCGGCCGGTGAGGTCGTGGAACGGCCGGCTTCCGTGGTAAAGGAGCTGGTGGAAAATGCAATGGACGCCGGTGCGACGGCGATCACCGTGGAAATCCGCGACGGCGGTATCTCGCTGGTGCGGATCACGGACAATGGAAGCGGCATTCCGGCCGAACAGGTGCCGCTCGCTTTTCTGCGCCACGCGACGAGCAAGATCCGTTCCGTGGAAGAACTCGTGCAGATTGCATCTCTTGGCTTCCGCGGCGAGGCGCTCTCGAGTATCTCGGCGGTTGCGCAGATCGAGATGATTACGAAAACGCCGGATGCGCTGACGGGAACGCGGTATGTGATTGAGGGCGGCGCGGAGAAGGCCAATGAGGAGGTCGGTGCCCCGACCGGAACAACCTTTCTGGTCCGGAATCTTTTTTACAACACGCCGGCTCGTCAGAAATTCTTAAAAACGCCGGTTACGGAGGCGAATGCGGTGACTTCTGTGGTGGAGCAGCTTGCGCTGTCGCATCCGGGGATTTCGTTTAAATATATGGTGAATTCACAGGTGAAGCTCCATACGAGCGGCAACCGGAATTTAAAAGAACTGGTCTATAATATTTACGGCCGCGACATTGCGCGGGAGCTGATCGAGATTCACTCGGAAAGCCCGCTGATGACGATCGACGGCTTTATCGGAAAACCGGTGATCTCGAGGGGAAACCGGAATTTTGAAAATTATTACGTGAATGGACGGTATGTGCGGAGCAAGCTGCTCGCCCGTGCGATTGAGGACGGATATCAAACATCGATGATGCAGCATAAATATCCGTTTACGCTGTTCTATGTCCAGATGGATGGAGAGGCGGTGGATGTCAATGTGCATCCGACGAAGATGGAACTTCGTTTTTCTCATCAGGAGGAGATTTACCGTCAGATGCGCGATATGATCTCAGGTGCGCTGAATCACAGGGAGCAGATTGTGAATGTTTCGCTTTCTTCCGACAGGGAACGGAAAGCAGAGGAAAAAGCGGCACGGAAAGAACAGATTGTTGTTCCGGAACCGTTCGAGCAGAAACGGCAGGTAAAAGAAGGCTTTGCACGGCAGTCCCTTCCGGTGGAGCCGGTTTCCAGCCAGAGCAGAAGAATGCCAATTTTCCCGGAGGTGGAACGAAATGGATACCGCGCAGCGAAAACGTATGTGCCGGTTCAGCAGATGACGGGAATGACGCGGGAAGAGGAAGAACTGTTTGAGCCGGGTGCAGGAAACGTGCCAAAGACGGCAGACCTCTCAAACGCGGACGCAATACAGCATCAGCAGGAGCCAGATGCAGCTCCAACGGTATCTTCCATGCCGGAAGAATCCTCATCTGCATCTGCTTCGCCTGAGCCAGAAGGCCAGATGCAGCTCTTTGATGAGCAGTTTCTTACCCCGGAGGCAGAGAAATCGCACCGCATCATCGGCCAGGTTTTCGATACGTACTGGCTGATTCAGTACGGCGAGAATCTCTACATCATCGATCAGCATGCCGCGCACGAAAAGGTACTGTTCGAGCGGATGATGAAAAATTACCGGGAAAAGAACGTCACCTCCCAGATGGTGAGTCCTCCGCTGATCGTCTCCTTAACGCCGCAGGAAGCAGATCTTGTGACCCGTTACATGGACGTTTCCAGTCCTTCGGCTACGAAATTTCCCCGTTCGGCGGAAAAGACTATGCGATCAACGCCGTGCCGCACAACCTGTACGGTATTGCGACGGAGGAGCTGTTTATCGAGATTCTCGACAATCTTGAGGAGGTCCGCGAAAAGCCGCTGGAGATTTTAAAAGACCGTCTGGCGACGATGTCGTGCAAGGCCGCCGTAAAGGGCAACAATCATCTTTCCTATGCAGAGGCGGAGCAGCTCATTGCCGAGCTTTTGACGCTCGAAGATCCGTATCACTGCCCGCACGGCCGGCCGACGATCATTTCCCTCTCGAAACGGGAACTGGAAAAGAAATTTAAGAGAATTGTGTAGGTGATTTTTTTGAAAAAACCTTTGATTATCCTGACCGGTCCGACCGCTGTCGGTAAGACGAAGCTGTCGATTTCGCTTGCCCAAGCGGTGAATGGGGCCATTATCTCCGCGGATTCCATGCAGGTCTACCGCCATATGGATATCGGATCTGCCAAAATCCGCCCGGAGGAGATGTGCGGCGTTCCGCATTATCTGATCGATGTGCTCGATCCTTCCGAAGAGTTTCACGTCGTGAAGTTTGTGGAACTGGCGCATGAAGCGATGGAAAAAATATACGCCGCCGGACAGATTCCGATCGTGACGGGCGGCACCGGCTTTTATATCCAGGCGCTTTTAAAAGAAGTTGATTTTACGGAATCGCACGGTGAACTGCCGATCCGGAAACAGCTGGAAGAAAAAGCAGCAACGGAGGAAGGCGCGGCAGAACTGTACCGGGAACTTTCCGAGGTTGATCCTGCTTCCGCGGAGACGATTCACCCGAATAATGTAAAACGTGTAATCCGGGCGCTGGAATATTATCACGAGACAGGACAGAAGATTTCGGAGCACAACGAGGAGCAGAAGCAGAAGGAATCTCCGTACTGTTCTGCTTATTTTGTGCTGAACGACGAACGTTCGATTCTGTATGACCGCATTGACAGGCGCGTCGATCAGATGATCTGCGACGGACTGGTTGATGAAGTTTTCCGTTTGAAAGAAATGGGATACACAAGAGATCTTGTCTCCATGCAGGGACTGGGCTACAAAGAACTGTTCCCGTATCTTGCGGGCGAATGCACGCTGGAGGAGGCCGTCTATATCATCAAGCGGGACACCCGTCATTTTGCCAAACGGCAGCTGACCTGGTTCCGACGGGAAAAGGATGTGATCTGGCTGAACAAGCCGGATTTTGACTACGACGAAGAAAAAATATTATCATATATGCTGGATCGCTGGAACGAAATCGTTTCGGCCGATGCAAAGGAAGAAGGAGAACAATCATGTTGACAGAAAAAGCTGCTATGTACAGCACACTTGGCATTTCCAAAGAGGTTTTCGCATTTGGAACGAAAATTGAGGAAGAATTAAAAGAGCGTTTTGCAAAAATTGATGAAATCGCAGAATACAACCAGTTAAAGGTCATCCACGCCATGCAGGCAAGCAAGGTCAGCGAGGCATGCTTATATGGAACCACAGGATACGGATACAATGACCTGGGACGTGATACGCTGGAGCAGGTCTATGCAACGTGCTTCGGCACTGAGGATGCACTGGTACGCCCGCAGATCGCCTGCGGAACCCATGCGCTTGCAACGGCGCTTTCCGGAAATCTCCGCCCGGGCGACGAACTGCTTTCTCCTGTTGGAAAACCATACGACACCCTTGAGGAAGTGATCGGCATCCGCCCGTCCGTCGGATCTCTTGCGGAATATGGCGTAACTTACCGCCAGGTAGATTTAAAAGAGGACGCTCTTTCGATTACGAAGGAATCAAAAATGCCATCAACAAAAAGACAAAGATGGTGACGATTCAGAGGTCGAAAGGATATCAGACCAGACCGACGCTTTCTGTTACCCGCATCGGTGAACTGATTGCATTTATTAAAAATATCAAACCAGATGTCATCTGTATGGTCGATAACTGCTACGGCGAGTTCGTGGAGACGATCGAACCGACAATGTCGGTGCAGACTGATGGTCGGATCCCTGATCAAAAACCCGGGCGGCGGACTGGCTCCGGCCGGCGGTTACATTGTTGGAAAGAAAAAGTACGTGGAAAATGCAGCATACCGTCTGCTCTCCCCGGGACTTGGAAAAGAGGTTGGCGCAACACTCGGTGTGAACGGTTCCTTCTACCAGGGATTCTTCCTGGCACCGACCGTTACCGCAGCGGCATTAAAAGGTGCTGTCTTTGCTGCAAATGTTTATGAGAAACTGGGATTTGCCGTTGTTCCAAACGGAACCGAGAGCCGTCACGACATCATTCAGGCGGTAACCTTTGGAAAACCGGAAGGCGTCATCGCATTCTGCCAGGGTATCCAGGCAGCTGCCCCGGTCGACAGCTTCGTTTCCCCGGAACCTTGGGATATGCCAGGTTACGACAGCCCAGTTATCATGGCAGCTGGCGCTTTCGTGCAGGCTCTTCCATTGAACTTTCTGCCGATGGACCGATCAAACCGCCGTACGCTGTCTATTTTCAGGGTGGGCTTACGTGGCAGCACGCAAAATTCGGTATTCTGATGAGTCTTCAGAAACTCGTCGATGCCGGTATGGTGACATTATAATGGCAAAAAATGTGGTAATTATCGGCGGCGGCGCGAGCGGACTGATGGCGGCAATTTGGGCCTCACGTCTCGGTGCCGCGGTCACCGTTCTGGAAAAGAACGATAAACCGGGCAGAAAGCTTCTTGCGACCGGAAACGGACGGTGTAATTTTACCAATCGTTATCAGGATGCATCGTGCTACCGCACGGGAAATCAGGAGCGTGCATCACGGGTTCTCGAACAGTTTACCGAACAGGACACCGAACAGTTTTTTGAACAGCTCGGCATCCGCATCCGGAGCCGTGAAGGCTGGCTTTATCCGGCCAGCGAGCAGGCACAGTCCGTTCTTGATCTGCTGGTTTTGGAAGCCAGATTCCGAAAGGTAAAAATCAAGACACGGGAAACGGCTGTTGCAGTGGAAAAAGCCGAAAATGGTTATCTGGTGCGCACCGAAGGATGGCAGTACCCGGCTGACAGCGTCATCATCTGCTGCGGAAGCTGTGCTTCCCAGATCGCCGGTTCCGACGGAGATACACTTCGATTTGCCGATCAGCTTCAGCTCGCTTCGATTCCGTTTTCCCCGGCCCTCTGCCCGCTCCGCTGCAAAGGAAACCAGTTTTCCTCCTGGGCGGGTGTTCGGGTGCGCGCGAAGATTACGCTTCTGGTTGAAAATCAGGAGATTCTGACGGAACAGGGAGAGCTGCAGCTTACCGACTACGGTGTCTCCGGCATCCCGGTATTCCAGATTTCCCGGTTCGCTGTGCGTGCCTGCATGCAGAAAAAACGCGCTGAACTTCTCGTAGACTTCTTTCCGGAACTGACGGAATCGGAGCTTACTGCAGAACTTGTCAGACGGCAGGAAATCTGCCCGTATAAAGCGCCAAAAGAGCTTCTGATCGGTCTTCTTCCGGAAAAACTCATTCCGGTTCTGATCGGAAAGAAAAAGACTCCGGAAGAAATGGCAGGCGCCATCAAATCATATCGTTTACAGATCACCGGCCAGACCGACTTTGGAAAAGCCCAGGTGTGTGCGGGCGGCATCACGCTCGACCAGCTTACGGATTCTCTGGAATCGGTACAGCACCCTGGTATTTTCTTTGCGGGAGAAGCCTGGACGTCGACGGCGTCTGCGGCGGCTACAATCTCCAATGGGCCTGGTCCAGCGGAAGTGCAGCCGGAAGAGCTGCAGCAGGAGAACATGCATGATTCGGATACAGCAATTAAAGCTTCCAGTCACCCACACACAGGAGGAACTGGAACAGAAAATAAGAAAAACACTGAAAATCGGAAAACACGATCTGCAGGAAATTGAGCTCTTACGCCGCTCAATTGATGCCAGAAAGAAATCCGAATTAAAATACGTTTATCAGCTTGATGTAAAAGTAAAAGATGAGAACGCCGTACTGCGGAAGGCGAAAAATAACCAGATCGTAAAAGCGGAGAAAAAGCCATATGTGTTCCCAAAATCCGGAGAACAGACTCTTGTTCACCGGCCGGTTATTATCGGAAGCGGTCCGGCAGGGCTTTTTTGTGCCTATGTTCTCGCAAAGCATGGCTACCGTCCGCTCGTTCTGGAGCGCGGCGAATCTGCAGAACAGAGAAAGAAAAGTGTCGATGCGTTCTGGAAAACCGGCGTTCTGAACCCGGAATCGAACGTACAGTTCGGAGAGGGCGGCGCCGGTACGTTTTCGGATGGAAAATTAAACACTTCGGTGAAAGATCCATCCGGCAGAAACCGTGAGGTACTCCGGATCTTCACGGAATGCGGGGCACCGGAAGAAATTCTGTACGATCAGAAACCGCACCTTGGCACCGATCAGCTCATCGGAATTGTGACAATAATGCGGAAAAAGATCGAGGCATGGGGCGGAGAAGTCCGTTTCGGAGCAAAAGTGACGGACTTTGGGATTGAAAACGGCAGACTCACTTCTGTAACCGTCAATGAAACCGAGAAGATTGCCGCGGAGACGGCAGTCCTTGCGATCGGCCACTCTGCACGCGATACCTTCTTTAAACTCTGCGAAAATAGGATCTCCATGGAAGCAAAATCCTTCGCTGTCGGCGTCCGCATTGAGCATCCGCAGAAGATGATCACGCAGGATCAGTACGGACCGGAGGCACCGGATTTCCTTGGGGCAGCACCGTATAAGCTCACCAATCAGTGTGAAAACGGAAGAGGTGTGTACTCATTCTGCATGTGTCCCGGCGGCTATGTTGTCAACGCATCCTCGGAAGCGGAACGCACCTGCGTCAACGGTATGAGTTATTCTGACCGGGAAGGTAAAAATGCGAACAGCGCTATGATTGTCACCGTAACACCGGAAGACTACCGCCCGTACCATGTAGAGGGAACGCCGGACGTACTCGATGGTGTGGCATTCCAGAGAGCGCTTGAACACGCTGCGTGGGAAGCCGGAAAAGGCAAAGTTCCGGTGCAGCTTTTTGGTGATTTCTGTGAAAACAGAGTTTCTACAGCACTTGGAGAGGTAACCCCTTCCATCTGCGGAGAATGGACTTTCGCCAATCTGCGGGAAGTTCTTCCGACGTTTATCGGAGACTCCCTTGTGGAAGGCATTCGTGCATCTGAGCGGAAAATCCACGGCTTTTCCCGTCCGGACGCCGTTCTTTCCGGCGTGGAAGCGCGTACCTCGTCACCGGTCCGCATTGTAAGAAATGAAACGCTCGAAAGTCCGTCGCTTACCGGTCTTTACCCGTGCGGAGAGGGCGCAGGCTATGCGGGAGGCATCACTTCCGCAGCCATGGACGGATTAAAAACGGCAGAGGAAATTGCAAAAAAATATATGAATTTTTCATAATCCTATACATCTGCGGAAAGTTGTGCTAGAATGATGGGTGATTCAAACCAATGTATTCCATGAAAATTCCCGGAAGAGTGGTGGGAGGAATACATGAGAAAAAATGGATTACGAAACCTGCCGACGATGGAACAGCCATATGAAAAATGCCTGGAAAACGGCCCGGAAAGCCTTTCCGACGCGGAGCTTCTGGCTGTCATTTTACGATGTGGGGCAAGGGGAAAAACATCCCTGGAGCTCGCAAGAGAAATTCTTTCCCTTCCCGGAAAAGAGGAGGGCCTGTTAGGACTCTATCACTGTACAAGACAGGAACTTCTGCAGATCCGCGGAGTCGGGGAAGTAAAAGCGATCCAGCTCCAGTGCATCGGTGAGCTTTCCAAACGAATGGCCGCGGCCGGAGCAAGAAAAGGTCTCTGCTTTCATGATCCGGCTTCCATTGCGGATTATTACATGGAACGTCTCCGCCACGAGGATCAGGAGGTTCTTCTCTGCATGATGCTGGACACAAAAAATCAGCTTCTCGGAGAAAAGGAAATCACAAGAGGAACGGTCAATGCGACGATGATTTCGCCGCGGGAGCTTTTTCTTGCGGCACTGCAGTTCCGTGCGGTTCATATTCTGCTGGTTCACAACCATCCAAGCGGAATCCCGGAACCAAGCGGTGACGATATTACCGTGACACGGCAGATCCGGCGGGCGGGCGAAATGCTCGGCATTACCCTGCTGGATCACATTATTATCGGGGATCACTGTTATACCAGTATGCTGGAACAGGGAATCTGATCCCGAAAATCCGAGGCAGAAATGCCCAAAGGAAGGGAACAAGTTAAAGGAGCACGATGCAGATTCGAAATGTATACGGCATAGACCTTGGCACCAGTACCGTCAAAATCTATGACTGAAGAAAGACACAATCACAAAAGAAAAAAATATGATTGCCATACGCAACCGCGAACAGGTGATTGCCGTTGGAAATTACGCATATGAAATGCACGAGAGAACGCCTTCCAATATCGAGGTAATTACCCCCATGAGCAACGGACGCATTGCGAATGTATTGATGGTAGAAGCCGTTTTGCACACGCTTCTCCACGCTGTACGCGCCACATGGGATACCGCCCGGAGCTGTATTTTTCAGTTCCCTGCGATATGACAGAGATTGAACGGCGTTCTTATTATACGATTGCACATAAGGGAGCCTTAAAAAACTGCCGCATGTATCTTGTGGATAAACCAATCGCGGATGCGCTGGCACTTGGCATTCCGATCAACCGCACGAAGGGTTCCATGATTGTCAACATCGGAGCGCAGAGCACAGAGATTTCTGTTATCGCCAACGCGAGGGTTATTTTTTCCAGAATCATCCCGGTAGGCGGAAAACAGTTCAACGAATCGATATGCAATCTGAACCGCCGCAAAAACAATTTCCAGATTGGCTCCAAAACAGCCAAACGTGTCAAGATTGCGCTGGCGGATCTTGGAACAGACAAAAAAGAGGCGCGGAAGGTGCGCGGCGTAGATGGTGCATCCGGTCTTCCAATGGAAGGGATCATTACTTCTTCCCTCGTAAACGAAGCACTCCTTTCCGGTGTTAATGAGATCGGCGAGGAAATCAAGCATGCGCTGGAGCGTACACCGCCGCAGATCCACGATCATATCCAGAAAGAGGGTATTTACATCACCGGCGGAAGCACAAGGATTCCGAACATTGACCGCTATCTTTCGAGACAGCTCGGCTGTCCGGTGCAGCTTTCCCAGTATTATGACCTCTGTACCATCTGTGGGCTCAAGGAACTGATCACGCACGATGCGCTGCATCGCTGGGCTTACACGGTAAATAAAAAGAAGTAAATCTATCAAAAAGGACCCGCTATGAATAAGAAGAAAAAATTTCAGCTAAAAAGCAAACATTTACTTTTCATCATGACGTTCCTGTGTCTCTCCGGCATTTTAGGCAGTGCAGCAGACAAAATGCCGGTCACGCCGATCCGGGAAGCCGCAGGCTTTGTGATCATCCCGTTTCAGAACGGAATTAACCAGATCGGTGCGTATTTGACAGACTGTCTGACCGGTTTCCAGAACGTCAAAAAACTGTCTGCCGAGAAAGAGGAGCTTGAACAGAAGGTCACGGATCTGACTGAGGAAAACAATCAGCTTGTACAGGAGCAGCAGGAGATGCAGCGTCTTCAGGAGCTGTATCAGCTGGACCAGTCCTACTCGGAATATGAAAAAGTAGCAGCACAGGTCATCTCAAAGGATCCGGGCAACTGGTATGATACCTTTGTCATCAACAAAGGATCAAATGACGGGATTCAGAAAGATATGAACGTTATTGCAGACGGCGGCCTTGTTGGACTTGTTGAGGAGGTAAGTTCCAATTCCGCTACTGTCCGCTCTATCATTGATGACTCCAGTTCCGTGAGCGCCATGACAGCATCTACCTCGGATACGTGTATTGTATCGGGTGATCTGCGCCTGATCAGCGACGGAAAGCTTGCCTTTTCCCAGCTGAATACACCGACACGGTAGCTGAGGGCGAAAAGATTGTGACATCGAACATCAGTGATAAATACCTCCGCGGTATTCTGATCGGCTATGTCAGTGAAATCACCGAGGACTCCAATCACCTGACGAAAAAGGGATACATCATTCCTGTTGTGGATTTTCAACATATTCAGGAAGTTCTCGTGATCAAAGAATTAAAACAGCAGGGAGGAGAGTAAATGCGCAGAAAAATCACGCTTGCCTTTCTGATTCTGGCAGCTTTCCTGTTACAGACAACTGTATTTCAGTATTTTCAGATCGCGTCCGTAACGCCGAACCTTCTTCTGATTCTGACGTCCGCCTTTGGGCTGATGCGCGGAAAAAAAGAGGGACTGATGGTCGGATTTTTCAGCGGCCTGATGATTGATCTGTTCTACGGCAGCCTGTTTGGATTTTACGCACTGCTCTACATGTATATCGGTTATCTGAATGGCTTTTTCTGCAAAGTCTTCTATGACGATGATATTAAGGTACACATTGTACTGGTCGCTGCCAGCGATCTTGTCTACAGTCTGCTGATGTATGTGCTGCAGTTCCTGCTGCGCGTGCGCCTGCACTTTTTCGATTATCTGGCGCATATTATTCTGCCGGAAATGGTATACACGGTAGTGCTCTCCATTCTGCTTTACCGGCTTTTATTTATCATCAACCGTAAACTGACCGAAAATGAAATGGAAGGACAACAGTCGCCATGGCTAAGAAGATAAGAAAACTTTTCCGCAGACTCGGTGAAAACCGCACCCTATTGCTTGGTGTGGTTTTCCTTGCTATGTTTGCCGTCCTGATCGGAAGACTTTTTATCCTGCAGGTGGTGCATGGAGAAGAGTATGCGGATAATTTTGAACTGCAAATCACAAAAACCAGAACCCTTGATAGTACAAGAGGAAATATTTATGACCGGAACGGAAAACTGATCGCTGGAAATAAGGTTTCCTACTCCGTAACCATCGAGGATAACGGAACGTACAACACGACAAAAGAACGTATTCTCTCTCTGAACGCAGAACTCTATCGTCTCTGTAAGCTGATTCGTGCAAACGGAGACTCGATTGACACCAGCACCTTCCCGATTGAAGTGGATGAGAACGGTGCGTTTGTTTTTACAGGTGAAGAGGGAACAACCCGCGACCGTTTCCGTGCAGACATTTATGGACAGAAGAAAATCGACGATATGACGGCAGAACAGAAGAGTTCCAGTGCCGAAACGCTGATGACATTTCTTGCCGGACCGGACGGCTTTGGCTGGATGCCTATTCTGACGATGAAAAATACGCATATTCTGCCAAAGATTTTGAAGAGTATGGTCTTCCATACCAGACAGACGAATCCGGAAATGCGGTCCTTTCTCTTTCCAATCAGGAGCGTCTGGAAATTCTGGTGATCCGCTATAAGATGAAACAGACGAATTATCAGAAGTATGTCCGCGTGACAGTTGCTTCCGGCGTCAGCAGCAATACAACTGCATCGATTGCAGAGAATGAAGATGTTCTGCAGGGTGTCAGCATTTCGGAAGATTCCGAGCGTGTATATTATGACGGAAAGTATTTTTCCTCTCTGATCGGTTATACGGGCCAGGCGTCCTCAGACGAGCTGACAGAACTGAATGAAGAGCTGAAGAGCCAGGGAAAAGAAGAAACGTATTCCACGGAATCCATCGTCGGAAAATCTGGTCTGGAACAGTATATGGAGACAATCCTTCAGGGAACCGACGGATCAGAAGAGATTATCGTTAATAACGTCGGAAAAGAGCTGGAAACGGTAGAGGGATCCCTGGTTGAGCCAAAACAGGGAAATAACGTCTATCTTTCGATTGATTATGACCTGCAGATTGCGGTATATAAAATTCTGGAACAGAGAATTGCCGGCATTCTGAAACAGTATCTGAGTGATGTAAAATCCGTTGATACCTCAACACTTGCCAATACGGATGCCGTTCCGATTCCAATTTACGATGTATACAATGCACTGATCGAAAACAGCACGATTGATATTTCCCATTTCTCGGCGGCGGATGCCACGGAGCGTGAGCAGCGGATCTATGCACTGTTCCAGCAGAAGCTCCAGCAGGTGCTTGCCGAGATTACGCAGGAACTGACCGTTGAAACAGCAACCGTTTACAACGACCTCAGCGATGAAATGCAGGAATATGAGACCTTCATCGTGGATAAGCTGCTTTCCAGTACGATGGGTATTCTTTCTTCAACAGCAATTGATGAGAAAGACGCCACCTATCAGGCATGGAATGACGGAACGATTTCTCTTCGTGATTACCTGACGTATGCGGCAAGCCAGAACTGGATTGATGTCTCAGCACTGACGCAGGATGATGCCTACCTGGATTCTCAGGAGGTTTATCAGAAGCTGACGGAGGTTATTCTGGACCGTCTGGCAAACAATACAACATTTGCAAAAAAGATGTATCACTATATGCTGCTGCAGGATATGCTCGATGGCTATGATATCTGCAATCTGATGTATGATCAGAACCTTCTGACGAAAGAGGATGACGATTATGCCGCTTATGTTGCAGGAAATATGACACCGTTCCAGCTTCTGTCCGATAAAATCGCCAAACTGGAAATCACCCCGGCACAGCTTGCACTCGATCCGTGTTCCGGTTCTGCTGTCATTACGGACCCGAATACCGGTGCTATTTTAGCCTGTGTTTCCTATCCTGGCTATGACAACAACCGCCTGGCAAACCAGATGGATACCGCATACTGGGCAAAATTGAATACCGATGAATCCAGCCCGCTGTACAACAAAGCAACCCAGCAGAAGACGGCTCCTGGTTCCACCTTTAAACCACTGATGGCGGTTGCCGGATTAAGCGAAGGCATAATTACTCCGACCAGTACCATCAACTGCAACGGTCTGTTCGGGGAAGGACTTGTCAACGAATCTGACTATGTCCACTGCCATCAGTTGAGCGGCCACGGAGATCTGAACATTGTCGGTGCCATCCAGAACTCCTGCAACGTGTTCTTCTGTACGCTTGGATATCGTCTGGGACTCGATGAGAACGGCACCTTTACACAGAAGCGCTCTCTGGAAATGATCCAGAAATATGCCGATATGTTTAAGCTGGATGAAAAGACCGGAATCGAAATTTCGGAAACCGATCCGAATGTAACCGATTCCCTTCCGATCCCTTCCTCGATTGGTCAGGGTACCAACAACTATACGACGACACAGCTTGCACGCTATGTCACAACGATTGCAAATTCCGGTACGGTTTATAATCTTTCCCTTCTGCAGAAAGCAACGGATTCGGATGGCAATGACATCGATATGGGCGCAGATTTCGGCCCGACGGTAAATTCAGAAATGGATGTTGATTCCAGCATCTGGGATCTGGTACACGAAGGCATGCGAAAAGTAATCAGCGTATCCAATGCGACCATTTTCCCGGAATCCTGGCCGGTAGAGCTTTCCGGAAAAACCGGTACCGCGCAGGAAGACCGTACACGTGCAAACCATGGACTGTTTATCGGCTTCTCTCACTATGAGAGCAGAGACGATATTGCTCTTGCCGTCCGCATTCCGTTTGGATATTCTTCTATGAACGCAGAGTTGGTAGCTAAGGATATCTTAGATTATTACTATGGCCTCTCAGAGATATTCTGTCCGGTCAGGCAAACTCCAACGGTGTTGCAAGCGTGAGAGCAGACTAAGGAATTTTTCCGGCAGAAACGAAGCCTGGGAAGAAAGCTGCAAAAGAGAAAGGATGCGTTTTTAAACAAAGGTTTGGACGCATCCTGCGGCATGAAAATGCAGAACAGTTTTCAACAAGGAGGTTCCAGATGAGTGAAGTCATTGTAATTACATCAGGAAAAGGCGGCGTCGGAAAGACGACAACCGCAGCAAATATCGGAATCGGGCTGGCACAGCTTGGAAAGAAAGTTGTGATGGTAGATACCGACATCGGTCTTCGAAACCTGGATGTCGTGCTCGGCCTTGAAAACCGGATTGTCTACAATCTTGTGGATGTTGTGGAGGGCAACTGCCGGATGAAGCAGGCGCTAATCCGCGACAAACGGTACGAGCAGCTCTACCTTCTCCCGTCTGCCCAGACGAGGGACAAGACAAGCGTAACGCCCGAGCAGATGAAAAAACTCTGCGATGAATTAAAACAGAGCTTTGATTTTGTTCTTCTTGACTGTCCGGCAGGCATTGAGCAGGGATTTGCAAATGCAGTTGCCGGTGCCAATAAGGCAATTGTTGTGACTACGCCGGAGGTTTCGGCCATCCGGGACGCGGACCGCATCATCGGCCTTCTGGAGGCGCAGGATCTGAGGGATATTTCTCTTGTCATCAATCGTATCCGGCCGGATATGGTAAAACGCGGTGAAATGATGTCGGTGGATGATGTACAGGAAATTCTTGCTGTTCCGCTGCTCGGCATTCTGCCCGATGATGAGCAGGTAGTAATCGCCACCAACCAGGGCGAAGCGATCGCTGGAAGCGGTTCCAAGGCAGGAGAAGCCTTTACGAATATCAGCCACAGGATCCTCGGGAGAGTGTTCCCTACTTGGATCTTGACAGCAAAAAGGGATTTTTCCGCCGCGTATTCGGGCGATAGGAGGGAACTGGTATGGGTTTATTTTCAGGCAGAAAGCCGCACTCCGGCCTCGTTGCAAAAGAACGTCTGTCCAATCTTTTAATGGCAGAACGTCTGAACTGTTCTCCGGCATCGCTTCAGATGCTGAAAAATGATCTTTCTGCTGCTGCAGGAAAATACCTTACCGTTGAGGCGGATGAAATTTCCGTCACCATTACACAAACAACCCCTGTCATACTGACAGCGAAAATACCATTGAAAAGAAACGAGGAGTATCATGTTAAGACGATATAAGCTGAAAAATTATAATTTCCGGCTGGTCATTCTTCTGATTGCCATCAGCATCATTGGTGTGCTTCTGATCGGAAGTGCAGACAGTGCAGACCAGAAAAAACAGGCCATCGGAGTCGTATTGGGCGTAGTCATCATGATTATTGTCTCTTTGCTTGACTATAGCTGGCTTCTGAATTTTTACTGGGTTCTTTACATCGGAAATCTGATGATGCTTGGCGTTCTTTATCTCGGCGGTTCTACCGCAAAAAACACGTTTGGTGCGACCCGTTGGATTCAGATCGGAAGCTTTCAGTTTCAGCCGACCGAGCTGTCAAAAATCTTTCTGATCATGTTTTTTGCGATGTTTCTGATGAAGCATGAAGAAGATCTGAATACGGCGAAAACCATTTTTACCGCGATCGGGCTTCTGATTCCGCCGCTCGTTATGATTTACCGTCAGCCGGATTTGAAAAATACGATTACGGTCATGGTTCTGTTCTGCTTTATGATGTATGTGGCGGGCTTAAGCTACAAAGTTATCGCCGTTGTTCTGGTTTCCGGTTCAGCACTGGTACTTGCGCTTCTGCTTGTCATTACGCAGGTGAATTTCCAGCTTCCGGCGGCTCTTGACAAGACGATTGGTTATCAGCTTGGGCGAATTCAGGACTGGTTAAGCGATGATGCCGACAACGCCGACGGCCGTCTCCAGCAGCAGAATTCCATTACAGCCATCGGTTCCGGAAAGCTGACCGGAAAAGGACTCAACAACAATAAAGTTTCTTCCGCAAATAAGGGAAATTTCGTTTCCCAGAACCATAATGACTTTATTTTTGCAGTGGCAGGAGAGGAGCTTGGTTTCTTTGGATGCTGCGGAATCATCCTGCTCCTGTTCCTGATTCTCGTCGAATGCATCCGGACTTCCCGGAAAGCAAAAGATCTGTCAGGAACGTTGATCTGCTGCGGTATGGCAGGACTCATTGCCTTTCAGAGCTTTCTGAATATCAGTGTTGCAACCGGAATCCTGCCGAACACCGGTACACCGCTTCCGTTCGTCAGCTATGGACTGACCTCCCTTGTAACACTTTACATCGGAATGGGGCTTGTCCTGAATGTCGGGCTGCAGAACCGGGATTTTGTAACCAGAAACTATGAATTACTAAGGAGGAAAACCATCAATGAACATCGGATTGATCGCGCATGATGCAAAAAAAACGCTGCTTCAGAACTTGTGTATCGCCTACCGCTCGGTACTTGCCAAGCATACTCTTTATGCAACCGGAACTTCCGGCCGTCTGGTAGAAGAGGCAACCGGACTTAACGTCCGCAAATATCTGGCTGGACACGTTGGAGCGTTCAGCAGATGGGTTCTCAGATTGAACAGAATGATCTGGATCTTGTGATTTTCCTGCGGGATCCGGAACAGCCGAAACAGCATGAGCCGGATGTCCATCGGATTATCCGTCTCTGCGACGTACACAGCATTCCGCTTGCCACCAATCTTGCAACGGCAGAAATGCTGATCAAATCATTAGACAGAGGAGAAATGGACTGGCGTGAAATCTACCGGAGAAACGACTAATACTACAGAAAAAGAACAGAAACTGCCTGTAACGGAGAAAAACGGGACTGCTCCGGAAAAAACCGAACATATTTTAAACCGCCTGATCATCGGCGCGGGTGTCTGTGTTGCTGTTATTGCGGTTCTGATCGGTGTGAAACTGTACCGTCAGGACCGCCAGATGGACATTACAGAGCCGTTTGCGCGAAGTATGGTGCTTGCCTCCGATCCGCTTTCGGCAGAAAAACGGTTTCAGGCTGAAACGCTCTCTGCCGATCTCTGTGTCGGTGAGACGAGCGTACCGCTGAATGATATCTCGTTTTCTTCACAGGTAAAGGCCGGACTGTTTGATCTGGATCACAAAAAAGTATTGTTCGCGCAGAATATGTATGATCAGTCTACCCGGCCAGCATCACGAAGATCATGACGGCTCTCCTTGCCATGGAATACAACCAGCCGGATACGCAGGTAACGATCACAGAAGAGGATCTTGCGCTGGAAGATGGATCCCAGATGAGTGGACTGGCCGTGGGCGATACGGTAACGATGGATCAGCTTTTCCATGCATTGTTGATTTATTCTGCCAATGATGCTGCTATGGCGATTGCCCGCCAGGTAGGCGGAAGTGTAGAGAATTTCGTTCAGATGATGAACGATAAGGCAGCTTCCCTTGCCATGACCGGTACGCATTTTGCAAACCCGCACGGTCTTCACGATGAGAATCATTACACTACTGCATATGATGTTTATCTGATGCTGTATGCTGCCTATCAGCATACGGAATTCCAGAATACGATGTCAATGTCTTCCTACACGCTGAACATGACGCATGCGGACGGTACGGCGGGAACGATCTATTTAAGCTCCACGGACAAATATCTGACCGGAGAGAAAAACGCACCGGAAAACGTGACGGTGCTCGGCGGAAAAACCGGAACGACCGATGAGGCCGGTTCCTGCCTGGCACTGGTATCCCAGAATGCATACGGAGAACCGTTTATCTCTGTCATTCTTCATGCATCAACAAAAGTGGAACTGTACGAGGACATGAACACTCTTCTTTCCAATATCAACTCCTGACGTAATCGTTTTGCAATCCCCCGGACGGCGTTTTTTCTGCCTCTCCGGGAGATTATCGTATCCGTTTAGAAAAACAGAGCTCCTTTCCCTGCAAATTAGAAGATTTTTCAGAATTTTTTCATTTTACCATTGAAAACGTTGGTGAATTGTACTATAATTAAACCATGAACTTAAAAGTTTTTGGTGAAAATATCTTATTCTAATCTAAGGAGGAAACTGCTATGGTTCAATTAATTGTAGGCAAGAAGGGAAAAGGCAAAACAAAACAGCTGTTAGACAAAGTAAATGCAGAGGTAAAAACCGCAAACGGAAATATCGTGTATATTGACAAGAGCACAAAGCACATGTTTGAATTAAACAACAAAGTACGTCTGATTTCCGCAACCGACTATCCTCTGAAAAACAGTGATGAATTTATCGGATTTATCTGCGGTATCGTTTCTCAGGACCACGATCTCGCAAGCGTCTATCTCGACAGCTTCCTGAAAGTAGCAAAACTGGAAGGAGAGGACATCACAGATTGTGTTGAACAGCTGGAAGGCATTGGCAAGCAGTATAACATTACCTTCGTATTAAGTGTCTCCATGGATAAAGAAGAGCTTCCGGAAGGCATGCAGGATAAGATTATCGTTGCACTGTAACCGAAACTGTATTATAATAATTGCATAGCGACAAAACCAAAGGACGGCGCTTACGGCACCGTCCTTTTAGCGCATGGATTAAACAATAAAAGGAGCATACATTTTGTCTAAGCAGAAAAAGAACAGCCGCCGGCATTCGAGAATCCGTTTCCCTTTTCCGGCGTTGAATATTGGAAATATCATCTTTGGAGCCTTTTTTTCTATATGGCAGTTTCACTTTTCTTTTACCTGACCGCCGATCATATCAAATCTTTTCAGGTTGTGCAGGGAACTTTATCCCGGAATGATACCTATACCGCATTCGCCATGCGGACAGAGAGCGTGCAGCTTTCCTCCGGCAGCGGATATGTTCAGTTCTATACCCCAAATGCATCGAAAATCAGCCGCGGAAGCGCTGTTTATGGGATTTCCGCAACAGAAAATGCCGATACCTCTGGTATTTCGGCAGATGCGGCAACGAGAACGTCGCTTCGTTCCTCGCTCGCACGTTTTTCTTCTGATTATGATTCCAGTTCCTTTTCCGGCATTTATCAGCTGAAAACAGAACTTTCCGCAAAGCTGCTTGCCGCTGCCGCTGAAAACGGAGATTCCTCATCACAGACGATATTTTATGCAGATCAGGACGGTGTTGTCGTCTACGGCAGTGATGGATATGAAAGCTATACGGAGGACAGCCTTACGCCGGAGCTTTTCTCTACGAAAGCCTCTGTGGTTTCCTTTGATTCCGGCGCGCAGACGGAGCCTGGAAATGCAGTATACCGTCTGGTGACAGATGAGCAGTGGGAAATTGCCGTTCCGGTGACGAATAAGCAGGTCGTTACACTTTCCAATTTCAGTACGATAAAAGTTAAATTTCTGAAAGACGGAAAAACACAGACGGGAACACTGAATCTAAAGTCCATTAACGATCAGAACTATGCTGTCATTTCGTTTACAAGCGGGATGATCCGTTATGCGGAAGACCGTTTTCTTTCAGTAGAGCTGGTCACAAACACTGGAAGCGGACTGAAAATTCCAAATACTGCCATCACGGAAAAAGATTTCTATAAAATCCCGGCGCAGATGCTCGTACAGGGCGGGGACAGCAATTCTTCCGGTTTCCTGCGGGAAAAGACCGATAAAAAAGGAAAAGTCATGCTGGATGATAACGGACAGCCGGTGACAGAATTTGTAAACGCCACGATCTATGAGCAGGTCAATGATGAAAATGATAATCCGGTCGAATATTACGTCGACATGGCCGCTTTTAATGATGGAGATATCCTTCGTGCACAGGATTCCGCCACAACGTATCAGATTGGAGAAATGGTTCCGCTGCAGGGTGTTTACTGCATCAACAAAGGATATGCTGTATTCCGCAAAATTCAGATCATCGATCAGAATGCGGAGTATTCTATCATAAAAAACAAACGCAATACGGCATTTCGCAGTATGATTATATTGTGGAAAATGCATCCACCGTCAGTGAAGAAGATATTGTGCATTAAATACTGGAGGTTAGAAAGATATGCTGAAAGAGAACTATGAAGAAGTCCAGAAGAAAATCACAGAAGCCTGCAAAAGAGCCGGACGGAACCGGGAGGAAGTTACCCTGATTGCGGTCAGCAAGACAAAACCGGTCGAAATGCTTTCCGAAATCTATGATCTTGGCGAACGCAATTTCGGTGAAAACAAAGTGCAGGAGCTGACAGAAAAAGAGGAAGTGCTGCCAAAGGATATCCACTGGCACATGATCGGTCATCTGCAGCGGAATAAAGTAAAATACATTGCAGGAAAAGTTGCCCTGATTCATTCTGTCGATTCTCTTCGTCTGGCAAAAACGATCAGTGAGGAAGCGGTAAAGCACAACTGCGAAATCCCGATCCTGATCGAGGTAAACGTTGCCGGCGAGGAAAGCAAGTTTGGTGTCTCCGTAGAGGAAACCCTTCCATTGATTGAAGAAATCGCAAAACTTCCGGCAATTCATGTGGAGGGACTTATGACCATTGCACCGTATGTGGAAGATCCAGAAGAAAATCGTCCGGTTTTTCGCAAATTAAAGGAATTAAGTGTTGACATTGCCGCCAAAAACATTAATAATGTACGTATGGCCATTTTGAGCATGGGCATGACCGGCGATTACGAAGTAGCAGTAGAAGAAGGCGCCACTTTAGTACGGGTTGGAACCGGAGTCTTTGGCGAACGGGATTACAGTAAAAGATAACAGGAAGCCTTTCCAAGAAGAGTGACCCCGCGCATTCTGCACGGCTGTCTGGCCAAATGCCACAGGACTAAAAATAGGAGAGTATAAGAATGAGTGTTTTAGACAAATTTCTGGATGCCATCCGGCTGAACGACGATTACGAGGAAGAGGATGCTGATTCGGATAGCTTCTTCGATGAAGAAGACGATGATATAGAAGAAAAACCAAAGAAACGTTTCTTCCGTAAACTGGAGAACGAGGATGAGGACGAAGAGGAAGAGCCGCAGGCGAAAACGGTTCACACTGCACCGCGTAAACAGCCGGCGCCAAAGACCACCGCTTCAAGCCAGGCTGCTGCTGCACGAGCTCCAAAGCCAGCTGCTCCGGTTTCCCCGAAAGTTACTCCAATGAGAAAGAAAGCAGGTGCATTAAATATGGAAGTATGCGTCATCAAACCGGCTTCCATGGAGGATACCCGTGAAATCGCGGATACGCTTCTGGCCGGATGTACCGTTGTCCTTAACTTAGAAGGCATTGATGTGGATATTGCCCAGAGAATCATTGATTTCTGCTGTGGTGCATGCTACTGCATGAGCGGAAGTCTGCAGAAAGTTTCCAGCTATATTTTCATCCTGACACCGTCCAGCGTAGAAATTTCCGGCGACATCCAGGATATCTTAAGCGGAGCTTTTGATCTTCCAAATATCCGTACCGATTATTAAAGAAAATTATCTTTGCAGTAAATTAAAATGGATCCACTGGATCAATTATTGATTTACTTAGTAACAAAGGAAAAGCATCAGATGCAGGATTCTGATGCTTTTTTCATGAAAGAACATACAGGAGGCATAAATTATGAAAACACTTACCGTTAAAAGAGAAGGCACATCTACTGAATTTTCTTATGAAATTGTCTGGGACGGCAGCTACGAACGCCTCGCCGGCTGTGTGGAGAACTTAAAACTCCCTGCAAAAAAGGCCTGCATTGTCACAGACAGCACGGTTTCAGAACTGTATCTGGAAGAGGTAAAAAATGCACTGTCCCCGCTGTTTGAGACCGTAACCGCATTTGTTTTCCCGGCTGGTGAAGCAAGCAAAAATCTGGGTACCGTCAAAGATCTGTACACGCATCTGATTGAAAACCACTTTGAGAGAAAAGACATTTTATTCGCACTCGGCGGCGGTGTCGTTGGGGATCTGACCGGCTATGCGGCGGCAACGTATCTGCGCGGCATTGATTTCATTCAGCTTCCGACGACACTGCTTGCACAGGTAGATTCCAGCGTTGGAGGAAAAACGGGCGTCGATTTCGACCAGTACAAAAATATGGTCGGTGCATTCCATCATCCACGTCTTGTCTATATGAACATGGCAACCTTAAAATCCCTGAACGGCGAACAGTTTGCCTGCGGTATGGGAGAAGTCCTGAAAACAGGTCTGATCCGCGATGAAAAATTCTACATCTGGACCATCAATCACATGTCTGAGATCGAAGAGCGGATTGAGCCGGTATTAACGAAAATGATCCAGAAATGCTGCGATATCAAACGCCAGGTTGTAGAAAATGACCCAACAGAACAGGGAGAGCGTGCCGTTTTAAATCTTGGCCATACGATCGGTCATGCCATTGAAAAGCTCAAAAACTTCGAACTGCTCCATGGCCAGTGCGTTGCACTTGGAACCGTTGCTGCTGCCTATATTTCCTACAAGAGAAGTTATCTCTCCGATGAAGAGTTTTACGAGATTCGTGATATGAACGTCGGTTTCTATCTGCCAATCACCGTGGACGCCTGAAATCGGAAGATATTCTGGCTGCAACAAAATCGGACAAGAAAATGGAACAGGGTACGATCAAATTCATCCTTCTGGAGTCTGTCGGCCATGCTGTGGTGGACCGCACGGTTACAGATGAAGAAATGCTGGAAGCTATCAATTCTATTAATGGAGATCTGATCGATGAAGAGTAAAAAACTTTCTCCGCTGGCCGTTTATCTGGTTTGCGCGGCAGCGATTGTCCTTCTGCTTGCAGCAGATCAGTATACAAAATCACTGGCAGTGCAGTATCTGAAGGACCAGCCGTCGATCGAGCTCATTCCAGGGGTTTTGGAGCTGTTTTATCTGGAAAACCGCGGTATGGCATTCGGACTTCTGCAGGATCAGTACTGGCTGTTTGCTATGATGACGGTATTGTTTCTGATCGTCATGGTGATCGTCTTTTACAAGCTTCCAAAGACACGCCGCTTTTTACCGCTTTTTGCCGTGCTGACTGTTCTGACGGCTGGTGCGGTCGGAAATTTTTACGATCGTTTTCTGAATCACTATGTCGTTGATTTCATCTACGTTTCGCTGATCAACTTTCCGGTTTTTAACGTAGCTGATATTTATGTCACCGTATCGGTCGCTGTCTTTTTACTGCTGTATCTGTTGTACTACAAGGACGAAGACTTCGCATTTCTGCATAAAAACGCCAAAAAGGAGGAGTCCGATGGCTGAAGAAGAACGGATTTTGGAAGTTACACCGGATTTTGACGGAAAACGGATTGATCAGTGCCTGGCCGCATCTTTTTCGGACTGTTCCCGTTCTTTTCTGCAGAAGCTTTTAAAAGACGGAAAGGTTTCGATCAACGGAAAAACGCAGAAAGCAAGCAGCAAGGTTGCCGCCGGTGATGCCGTTCTGGTGCTTCTGCCGGAACCGGAAGAACTGAACGTGGAGCCAGAAAACATTCCGCTTGATATTCTGTACGAGGATGATGATCTTCTGGTCGTCAATAAGCCAAAGGGGATGGTCGTACATCCGGCGGCAGGCCACAGCAGCGGAACACTGGTCAATGCGGTTCTGTATCACTGCCGCGGAAATCTCTCCGGCATCAACGGCGTTCTGCGCCCCGGAATCGTCCACAGAATCGATATGGACACAACGGGTGCCCTGGTTATCTGTAAGAGCGATTTCGCCCACCAGAGCCTCGCAGAACAGCTCTCTGTACATTCCATTACCCGAAAGTACCGGGCAATTGTCCATGGGAATCTGAAAGAGGACGAGGGAACCGTGCGCGGTGCAATCGGCCGCCATCCGACAGACCGGAAAAAGATGGCGATTAATGAACGGAACGGAAAACCGGCGGTCACACATTACCGTGTGCTGGAACGCTTTGGAAATTATACGTATATTGAATGCCAGCTGGAAACCGGCCGGACGCATCAGATTCGTGTCCATATGGCAAGTATCGGGCATCCGCTGCTTGGCGATGCGGTTTATGGCCCGAAGAAATGCCCGGTGAAAAACCTGCAGGGACAGACGCTGCATGCGATGGTACTTGGATTTATCCATCCACGGACCGGTGCCTATATGGAGTTTGAGGCGCCGCTTCCGGAATATTTTTCCAATCTGTTGCTGCAGTTTCGAAAAATGTCTGAAACTGCTTAAAAAGAATGATATTTCAAAAAGTATATAGTTAATTTGTATAAGTTTTATCAAAATGTTCTGTACTTTCTGTGAATTCTGTAGTATACTAGATGTAACGAAAAAACGCGAGTTACTACATCTGTGAAAGCAGATTATTGTGACGGAATGGAAAGGAGCGGATTATATGAAAACTATCATAACGATTGGACGTCAGTACGGAAGCGCCGGACATTCCATTGGTAAGATTTTAGCGGATGGCCTGGGAATCAAGTACTATGACAAAGAGCTGCTGGAGAGAGCAGCAAAGGACAGCGGATTATGCCAGGAATTGTTCGAAAACCACGATGAAAAACCAACCAACAGCTTTTTATACTCTCTGGTTATGGACAGTTACTCCTTCGGCTATGGATCTACCATGATGGATATGCCGCTGAACCAGAAGGTATTTCTGGCGCAGTTTGATGCCATCAAGAAGATTTCGCAGGACGGTCCGTGTGTCATCGTAGGCCGCTGTGCAGATTATGCACTGGAGGAAAATCCGAACGTGCTGAGCATCTTTATTAAAGCAGATATGCAGGATCGCATCCGCCGTATCGCAAAGCTGTATGATCTTTCTGATGCAAAAGCAAAAGACAAGATCACAAAGATCGACAAACAGCGTGCAAGCTACTACAATTACTACACCAGCAAACGCTGGGGCGAGGTAGACAGCTACGACCTGTGCCTGAACAGCAGTGTATTCGGTATCGATGGAACCGTAGATATGATCAAACAGGCAATTGAAGTTAAAGAAGCGGGAATCCGCAAGATTTTCAGCATCTGATCAAAACAGAACATAGGAGAAACGACCCTCCTCTTAAAAATAAGAGGAGGGTCATTTTATGAAAGGATTTTAAAGATGAGAATTGTTATACAACGTGTAAAAAGAGCAAGTGTTTCGGTGGAAGAGAAGGTTGTTGGATCGATTCAGAAAGGTTTTCTGGTTCTGATCGGTGTCGGCCAGGGGGACGATGAAGCAACAGCAGACAAGTATATGAAAAAACTGCTGGGACTGCGTATTTTTGAAGATGAAAATGGAAAGACGAACAAGTCCCTGGCAGATGTGGATGGACAGCTTCTGATGGTTTCACAGTTTACCCTGTATGCCAACTGTAAAAAAGGAAACCGTCCAAGCTTCACGGAAGCAGGCGAGCCGCACAGAGCAGAAGAACTGTATGAATATATGGTCGCGAAAGCACGGGAACAGGTTCCTGTTGTCGAAACGGGAGTGTTCGGGGCTGAGATGGAAGTATCACTGGTGAATGATGGGCCGTTTACGGTGATCTTAGAGGATCTGTAAATAAAATTTTTTTGTTTGCCGAATCGGTAAAACAGAACGTGGTTTGCGAGATCTGTGAAACCTGTTTTTGTCTAGAGATAGTGTACCATCATCGTACTGAATTGTTTGTATTTATATAGTTTACATAAAATGATTATGTGAACTTGTGAAGAGGAGAAAATCTTTTATGCCGCAATTTGACTATCAGCAGCTGTGTCACTTTGTCCTTCCGGAACAGGGGGGACTGTCGGTGGAAACAATTCTAAAACGTTTTCTGCACCTGACACCACGTGAAATCCGCCATGCCAAATATATTCCGGATGGAATTCAGAAAAACGGTGTTTCCTGCCGCACAAATGCAGTTGTCCAGACTGGAGATACGATCACTTTTCGATATGCGCAGAAGTGTCCCCACCTTTCCGAAGATCAGGTTCTGCCGGTATCAGGTGATTCTGCCGGCGTACGGATTCTCTATGAGGACAGTGATCTCTGTGTCGCAGACAAGCCATCCGGTATGGTCTGCCACGCTTCCCACGGCCATTATTCCGATTCCCTGACACATGCTGCCGCATCCCTGTTAAAAACACCGACAGCGCCTTCTGAACTCCGCTGCATCGGCCGTCTTGACAAAGATACATCGGGTCTGGTACTATTTGCAAAGAATCAGCTGGCTGCTGCCAGACTGTCCCGGCAGCGGGAGAGCGGCGCGCTGAAAAAAGAATACCTGGCTCTGGTACACCATCCCTTTTCCGAAGAAACGCAAAAAGAAACCATTCGTCTTTCCATGGAGCAAATTCCAGGAGATGACCCTGATTCTTTCGATCCGTCTGGGAAACGTATCACTAAAATGCGTATCTGTAAAGAAGGGAACGGCCTGTGGGCTACTACACACTACGAGGCTGTCCTTCAGGATCCTTTCTGGGCCGTCGTGTGCTGCCGTCTGGAAACCGGCCGCACGCATCAGATCCGTCTTCACATGGCATCTATTGGACATCCACTTTTCGGAGATCCGCTCTACGGAGTCCGCGACGGCGGTACCCGTGCCGCGCTCCATGCCTGGAAACTGCACTTTCTGCAGCCGATGACAGGAGAACCAATTGATCTGGAAAATATTCGAACGCACATGTTCGATTAAATATATTTGAAGTATAAGGAGAACATTTTATGGAAGAACAGAAAGAACACAAACGCCGCGTCCGCTACAAAGGCACACATCCGCGGAATTACAATGAGAAATACAAAGAACTGAATCCGGAGAAATATCAGGGGACCATTGAGCATGTGATCCAAAAGGGAAGCACACCGGCCGGCATGCATATCCCGATTCTCGTAGATGAAATCCTCGATTTTCTCAAGATCGAGCCGGGACAGAACGGACTTGATGCAACACTCGGATACGGCGGCCACAGCTCCCGTATGCTTGCATGCCTGCAGGGAAAAGGGCATCTCTGTGCGCTGGATGTCGATCCGATCGAGATGGCAAAAACAAAAGAACGACTGGCCGCGCAGGGGTACGGCCCTGAGATTTTAACGATTCTTCATCAGAATTTTGCCAATATTGATCAGGTTGCTGCCAAATACGGCCCCTTTGACTTCATTCTGGCGGATCTTGGTGTTTCCTCCATGCAGATTGATAATCCGGAGCGCGGCTTTTCCTACAAATATGATGGACCGCTGGATCTTCGCCTGAATCCGGAGGCAGGAATTTCCGCGGCCGAGCGTCTGCGCACGGTTGCACGCGATGAACTGGAAGGCATGCTCATTGAAAATGCCGATGAACCGTATGCAAAAGAAATTTCCCAGGTTGTTACGCGGGCACTTCGGAAAGGAAAGAAAATTGACACTACGTTTGCACTGCGTGATCTGATCGCTGAAGCACTGGATTTTCTTCCGAAAGACGAGAAAAAAGAAGCCATCAAAAAATCCTGCGCCCGCACCTTCCAGGCACTGCGGATCGATGTAAACAACGAATATGAGGTTCTGGAAGCATTCATGGAAAAACTTCCGGATGCTCTTGCTCCGGGCGGCAGAGCGGCAATTCTGACGTTCCATTCCGGCGAAGACCGGCTTGTGAAAAAGTCCATGAAGGGACTGTATCAGATCGGTATTTATTCCGAATATTCAAAAGAAGTCATTCGTCCTTCCAAAGAAGAATGCATCCGCAACAGCCGTGCAAGTTCAACGAAAATGCGCTGGGCAATTAAGGCGGAGTAACTTAAAAAAAAGCAGGAGAGAAGTCGTCTCCATAAAAAAGAGGAATCAACGAATGGGATATAATCCCTGTTGATTCCTCTTTTGGTTTCTGATATGTTTTTATTCCTCATGCTCCGGCATGGACTCCCGCAGCCGTACCGCTGTGGCAGCCTGACGCGCCTTGCATCGTCCATGGCAGCATAATGTTTCTTCGTCGTATTGACATCCTTATGGCCGAGAACATCTGCAACAAGATAAATATCGCCTGTTTCCTGATACAGCGTCGTACCGTACGTACTACGCAGTTTATGCGGCGTAATTTTCTTCGTTGTCGTCACCTGGGACGCATATTTCTTCACCAGATTTTCCACCGTCTTGACGTTGATCCGTTTTCTCTGCGCCGAATAGAAGAGTGCGTGTTCGTGTCCTGCCACAGGTGTAATACCTGCGCGGACTTCGATATACTTTTTCAGTGCCTCGGCAACTTCATCTCCAAAGTAGACAAACATTTCATTTCCACCTTTTCGAAGCACTTTGATGCCATTGTTTTTAAAATCGACATCCTCAATATCTAACCCGACACATTCCGACACACGGATTCCCGTGCCAAGCAGAAGAGTAATGATTGCAAAATCACGTTCCTTTGTTTTTTCATAGTAGGCCCGCTGATGATTGCTCAGCCCGTCGCCGCAGGATTCAATAAAATCGAGAAGCTCCGCAACCTCATTTGGCTCCAGACGGATAATTTCTTTTTCGTGGAGCTTCGGCATATCGATAAGCAGCGTAGGATTTGTCTCAATCAGTTCCTTTTTGAAATAATAGGAATAGAACGTCCGAAGTGCCGACAATTTTCGTTTCAGGCCTTTTTCCCCGTTGGTGGTATAAGATTCCTGGGAACCGATATAAGCCTTTAAATATTCTGTGTATTCCTCAAGATCAAGTGCAGTGACCTGGTCAAGCACATCAACGGACATCTGATCCATGGGAATTTTGGCAAGTTCCGGATTTTCTTTCTGCAGATACTGAAAAAAGATCCGAAGGTCATATGCATATTTGATTCGTGTGCTGGTCGATGTCGTTGTGCTGATGCCGCGGAAAAATTCGGAAGTAAAAGAGGGAAGCGTCTTCAGAACCTCGCGGAGCTTCAGTGTATTTTCCATATCGGTTTGTTCGTGATACGTAATTTTTGATTTCATAACTGCAAATGAGCCTTTCTAAACAGAAAAACCGGGAAAATAAAAGAAGTATTTCTTCTATATAACTATTCGGGAAACGCAGGTTTTTCGAATAGTTGAAGAGTTACTTTCAGAAATCACCGGTTTTTCCTCTGAAACCGCCGAATTTTACAGGCCGATTTCTTGTTCGTTTTTTCACAACATTTTTTTATTTTCTTCTTTTATTTTTCAGGATAAAAATCTTAATACTCCGATTACCTTTCCTACGATCTGCAGATCATTCACAAGGATCGGATCCATCTCATCGTTTTCCGGCTGCAGGCGGAAATAACCGTCTTCCTTGTAGAATGTTTTTACTGTAGCGGAATCATTGACCAGAGCGACAATTTTTTCTCCATTTTCCGCAGTTGCCTGTTGTTCCACAAGAACAAGGTCACCGTCTAAAATACCTGCATTTACCATGCTTTCGCCCTGTACCTTTAAAAGGAACGTTTCTGCGTTTGGCAGACGGTCTACCGGCATCGGGAAATATCCTTCAATATTCTCTACCGCAAGAATCGGTTCTCCGGCAGCTACTTTGCCGATCAGCGGAATCTGTGCAACCTCACTCTGGGATGCGGTGTCTTCCGATGCAATTCCCTGGATTGCACCAAGGCGGCCGGTATGGAATCCTTCATCGCAGATTCAATGGCTCTCGGTTTTGTTGCATCTCGTTTGATATAGCCTTTCCGCTCCAGTGTTTCCAGATGTGCATGTACCGAGGATGTAGAACGAAGGGAAACCGCTTCGCAGATCTCACGCACAGACGGCGGGAATCCTCTCTGCAAAATTTCCTGTTTTAAATATTCGAGAATCTGTCTCTGTTTCTCTGTCAGTTTATTTTTGTCTCCAGCCATCGTATGTTCCTCCTGTCGTTTCGTTTTTTATATGAATTAGGGTAGTCCCCTCTTTCTATACGATATTTGCTTAAAATATACCAAATAAATTTTACCATAAATCCCACCGGAACGCAAATAAAAGTTTCGAAAATTTGTTCGTATTTCGTATTGACAAACATACGTTCTTTTATTATAATGAACATATATTCGAAAGAACAAATGTTCACGTAGCACAACTACTCTTCTATCACAAATCAAGGGGGAATTTTACATGAGTACCAATGCAAAGAAAAGAAAATCACTGAGAGAAAGACGAAAAATCCAGAGAAGAAAACTGCAGATCCGCGCAGCCGCCGCTCTCCTGTCTCTGGTTGCCGTCACATTTCTTTTAATCTTCCACTTCACGCCGCAGAATACGCAGGCAGACAGTGAGCCGAAAGCTCCAACCTACAAATACTACACCAGTATCCGCGTTTCTTCCGGCGATACACTGTGGGACATCGCCAAAGAATACCGTACAGAAGAATACTCCGATATTTCCAGTTACATTGCCGAGGTCCGTGAGATCAATCACCTGAGTTCCAACCAGATCACGGACGGTATGTATCTCTGCATTCCGTATTACTCCGAGGAGTATAAATCATGAAATTCAAGAAATACTTTACATAATTCGGTTATGTAAACAAAGTAAAAAAAAACAGCTTCCAAAATGCACGGAACCTTCTAAAACAGCATGTTCGGGAAGCATGGTTTACCAAATAAAGAATGAATGTGAAAAGCAGAAACGTCCCGCAGATGAGAAATTTCATTTGCGGGACGTTTCTGCTATCGTATGCTTTTTTTAATCCTCTTCAATATGCTCCTGTCCCTGTGCGATGATTGTCCGTACATGACCATCTGCAAGAGAGTAGAACACCGATTTTCCTTCTCGTCTGCTCTTTACCAGCTTATTCTGCTTCAGAATGCGAAGCTGGTGGGAAATTGCGGACTGTGTCATGTGCAGTGCTTCTGCCAGGTCGCAGACGCATACCTCTGCCTCAAACAGGACAAACAGAATCTGGATCCGCGTGGAATCACCAAATACCTTGAAAAGCTCTGCCAGATCGTAAAGCTCTGTTTCATCCGGCATGGTCTCATTGACAATCTTTACCAGATTTTCATGAACCTCACAGGAGTCACAGCACAGATCAGCTTCATCCGGATTGATTTTTGCCATTTTGTGTCCTCGTCTTTCTATAGATTTTTCACAAACAGAGCACGAATTGCATTCAGAACCGCCAGAATCATAACTCCGACATCTGCGAAAATTGCCATCCACATGTTAGCGATACCGATGGCTCCCAGAAGCAGGAACAATACTTTGATACCAATTGCAAAATAAATATTCTCATAAACAATGTGAATACATTTTCTGGAAATGTGAATTGCTTTGGAAATCTTGAGCGGATCGTCGTCCATCAGAACGATATCAGCTGCTTCAATTGCTGCGTCGGAACCAAGTGCTCCCATCGCAATACCGATATCGGCACGGGACAGTACCGGTGCATCGTTGATGCCGTCACCTACGAAGGCAAGTTTTTCTTTTTCTGTCTTTGCGGCAAGCAGCTCTTCCACTTTACTTACTTTGTCACCAGGAAGCAGTTCGCTGTAAACTTCATCAATTCCAAGATCTGCAGCTACCTGATCGGCTATCCGCTGGAGTCTCCGGTCAGCATAATCGTCTTTTTAATACCGGATTTCCGCAGCGCCTGAATCGCCTCTTTCGCATGCGGTTTGATCATATCACAGATCAGGATATGTCCGGCATACTTGCCGTCTACAGCAACATGGACGATGGTGCCGACGCTGTGGCAGTCGATATAATCAACGCCAAGGCGCTCCATCAGTCTTGCATTTCCGGCAGCGACATTTTTACCGTCTACCTTTGCTGTTACACCGTTTCCGCTGATCTCTTCGATGTCCGTGACACGGCTTCGGTCGATCAGTTTTCCATATGCTCTCTGCAGACTCTTGCTGATCGGATGGCTCGAAGCACACTCAGCAAGTGCTGCGTATTCCAGAACATCTTCCTGACTGATCGTATTGTGGTGAATACCGGCTACTTCAAAGACACCCTGTGTCATGGTACCGGTTTTATCGAATACAACGTATTTGGTCTGGGAAAGTGTTTCCAGATAGTTGGAACCTTTCACCAGGACACCTTCATGGCTTGCGCCGCCGATACCGGCGAAGAAGCTGAGCGGAATACTGATGACCAGTGCACAAGGGCAGCTGATAACCAGGAAGGTCAGCGCACGGTAAATCCATATGCTCCACTCAGGAGCGGCACTTAAAAACAGCATCCGTACCAGCGGCGGCAGGATTGCCAGCGCCAGCGCACCGTAGCAGACGGCCGGTGTATAGTATTTCGCAAATTTGGAAATAAAGTTCTCGGATCTTGATTTCTTGGAGCTGGAGTTTTCCACAAGGTCCAGAATTTTGGATACGGTGGACTCTCCAAACTCTTTCGTTGTTTTTACTTTAATCAGACCGGACATATTGATACATCCGCTGATGACTTCGTCTCCCTCCCGGGCGTCACGCGGAACACTCTCTCCGGTCAGGGCACTGGTATTCAGTGTGGTGTTTCCTTCTTCGATCACACCATCGATCGGAATCTTTTCACCAGGCTGTACAACGATGATTGTGTCAACCTCAACTTCATCCGGATCAACCTGCTCGAGTTTTCCGTCTACCTCGATATTTGCATAATCCGGGCGGATATCCATCAGTTCGCTGATATTCCGGCGGCTCTTTCCGACAGCATAGCTCTGGAACAGTTCGCCGATCTGGTAAAACAGCATAACGGCTACGCCTCCGGATACTCGCCAAGCAGAATGGCACCGACCGTTGCAACAGCCATCAGAAAGTTTTCATCAAATACCTGTTTGTTCAGGATTCCCTTCCAGGCCTTTTTCAGGATATCGTATCCGATGACCAGATAAGGAACCATAAAGGTTGCAAATCGCACATAGCCGGTTGTCGGCAGTACCGCGCAGAGAATCAGAAGAACCGATGCAACGATGACGCGGATGAGAACCTTTTTCTGTTTCTTATTCATACATATGCCTCCTTTGTTCTTACCGCCGGATGAAAAAATCCAGCATTTCATCCCAGAGATTTACAGATCCAAATCCGCTGCTCCAGAGAGAAAATACTGGATTTTTCTCGAGCTGAACCGCAGACAGGTTTTAGAATCTATTCTGCTCCAGCTTTTTCTTCCATCCGCCGATGAAAGTTTTTTATTTTAGAGGAAGATCTCGCAGTCATCCTCAACTTTTTTTGCAGTTTTTCAGAACATCCTGCATAACGCTCTTTGGATCCTGTCCGTCTTCGAACTCAACGATCATTTTGAGCATCATAAAGTTTACGGTAGCATCCTTTACACCTGCTGTGTTTTTTGCAGCCTCTTCCATTTTGTTTGCACAGTTTGCGCAGTCAACATCGATCTTATACGTTTTCTTCATCGCTTTTGATCTCCTTTTTCATTTTCACTGTTCATATGAACATTTATTCATATGTTTGTTTTTATTATAGCACCAGTGATGCAATTGTCAATGGAAAACTGAAAAAAATCAAAAAAATCTGCCCGTCGGATTTTTTTGATTCCTGCGGGCAGATAGATCTGTTATTTATTTCTCATAAAGAAACGTTATGTTCTGCTATTTTTCACTTTTCCGAATCACAATCTGTCCGAACCGTGCACATCCGTCCAGAACCTCTATTTTCAGAATGCCTTCTCCTGTAACGGTACCGAGTGTGAACCGTTCGAGTGTGTTCGGTGCTGTTTCATATGCAAAATATGGATGAACATCCGAAGTTACTTTCTCACCGGCAGGAGGCATTACCCCTTCAAAAAGAGTCTCTCCCTGAATAGCTGCCTGTACCTTAACCTCTTTGTCTGCACAATTTCCTCGTAGAAATAGACCAGCTTCGGTGTCAGCTCCTCGCGGCGCGGCGTCATGGAGATCGGCTCGTTGATACAGTCATATGCGCCGATGATCCAGCGGTCTTTGTATCTTCTCATAAACTCTTCCGTCAGAAGAAACATCCGAAATCATTCGCCATAATACCGTCCTGATTGTGCAAAAATCCCCTTACACGTTCTTTGTCATAATACCCCATACAAAAATACCACCTTTCCGCAGAAGCCTTCTGGTTCTGCGCTTTTTCTTCTATTATAAAAATTCTGGTTTTCTGTGTCAAGAAATAAATTTTTACTATTTTCAGGGAAAAAACATGATATTTTTAAAAAAATTGCTTGACAAACCGAAAAATGAGACTATAATGCAAAGTGTTCAAAAGAAAAAAGGGATCAGAAAAAAGCAATGAGCAGGACAACATTTTTCGGGTGAGCCTTTACAGAGAACCATCGGCTGGTGCGAGATGGCAGGCATCCCAAAGAACAATCCCCTGTGAGCTGTACAGACGAAACCAGAAATGGAAAGTAGTCCGGACCGGCCTCTCACCGTTAGCAGAGAAGAGATTCACCGGAAAGTGTATCATCGGGGATCTTGTCTGAGTGATCGACCAAAAGAAACAGCCGATAATTAGAAGTGGTAACGCGGAGCGTTTTTGAAAGCTTCGTCTTCTTGCATAAGTCAGGGAGACGAAGCTTTTTTTGTTTCCAAGCATACCAACACAATTGCCTTTTCCCTTTTCTTTTTCCATTTGGAATCCATGTAAACTGGAAATATCATTTTTGAACGAGGAGGAATTTTATTATGAACACGTTGGTTATTGTACTGATCGCCGCCGTATGTCTGATAGCAGGTTATACCTTCTACGGAAGCTGGCTGGCAAAGAAATGGGGCATCGATCCTAAAGCAAAAACACCTGCCGTTGCAAAAAATGACGGTCAGGATTACGTCCCTACCGATGGATGGACCGTATTCGCCCATCAGTTTTCTTCAATCGCAGGTGCAGGCCCTGTCACCGGTGCCATTCAGGCCGCTGTCTTTGGATGGGTTCCCGTCCTTTTATGGATCCTGATCGGCGGCATCTTCTTTGGCGCTGTTACTGATTTCGGCGCGCTGTATGCGAGTGTCAAAAATGAAGGAAAATCCATGGGACTTCTCATTGAAAAATACATCGGCAAAACAGGAAAGAAACTGTTTCTTCTCTTCTGCTGGCTCTTTACACTGATCGTTATCGCCGCCTTTGCAGATATGGTTGCCGGAACATTTAATGCTTACGAAACGGTTGACGGCGTCACAAAGCTTTCTGCCCAGGCAACTGTAAACGGCGCTGCCGGAAGCATCTCCCTGCTGTTTATCGCTTTTGCTGTTGTTTTCGGACTGCTCCAGAAAAACTGCAGTGGAAAGGCTGGAAAGAAATGGTACTCGGCCTTACATGCACCGTTGCAGCTTTTGCAATCGGCATGAATGTACCGCTTGTAACAAGCAAAGCAACCTGGACTTATCTGGTATTTGCCTACATCTTTCTTGCCGCTGTCCTTCCAATGTGGCTTCTGATGCAGCCGCGTGACTTTATGACAACCTTTATGTTCGCCGGTATGATTCTCGGCGCTGTTGTCGGACTTGTTGTTGCGCACCCGAAGATGAACCTTCCAATGTATACCGGATTCCACAATGCGGCATCCGGAGATCTGTTCCCGATCCTGTTTGTCACCGTTGCCTGTGGTGCTGTTTCCGGATTCCACAGCCTGGTATCGTCTGGAACCTCTTCAAAAACCATTGCGAATGAAAAGATATGCAGAAAGTCGGATACGGAGCTATGGTTCTGGAGAGCCTGCTTGCCGTCCTTGCCCTCTGCGTTGCCGGTGCTGCTGCTTCTGCAGACGGTACGGCTGCTGTCGGAACGCCATTTGCGATCTTTTCTTCCGGTGTTGCCGGATTTCTGGAAATGTTCGGCATCCCGGTATACGGAGCACAGTGCTTCATGACGATGTGTGTATCGGCGCTGGCACTTACCAGTCTTGACTCCGTTGCACGAATCGGCCGTATGTCTTTCCAGGAACTGTTCACTGTCGATGATATGGAACATGCTGCCGGATGGAGAAAGCTGCTCTGTAATAAATATTTCTCTACCATTGTTACTCTGCTCTGCGGCTACATCCTGACCCAGATCGGATATGCCAATATCTGGCCGCTGTTCGGAAGTGCAAACCAGATGCTGAGTGCACTCGTTCTGATCACACTCTGTGTCTTCCTGAAAGTCACCGGCCGTGAAAACAGAACCCTGTTCCCGCCGCTTATCATCATGCTCTGCGTCACCTTTACCGCACTGGTAGAGCGTGTCATCGCACTTGTAAAAGCGTATGGAGCAGGAACCGCTGTCTTCCTCGTTGAGGGACTGCAGCTCATCATCGCCATTCTGCTGATGGTTCTTGGTGTCATCATTGTCATCAGCTGTGGAAAAGAACTGTTCCGGAAGAAAGCGGGACAGGAAACGAAATAATATAGATGTTTCTTCAAAGAGCTTCCTAACGCAAAACGCCGTCAGACTACAACAAGTCTGACGCGTTTTACATGCCATAGTTTTTTACGAAACAATTATTTCTTTTCATCCAGCAGCATAACCCCATCTGCCAGATTGTGATCAACGGCATCAACGATTCGGTGCGGTATATACGGTTCTTCGAGATACGCGCTGTCGTCATCGGTTAATGTTACAGCGAAGGCTTTTACCGCATCTTCCAGATACGCCGCTTTGGTCGCACCGATAATCGGGGAGCTGACTCCCTTCGCCCATTGCCATGCCAGTGCGGTCATACATTCAGGGCTTCCATTGTTTCCTCAATCGGAGTTTCGTAGTCAAAACGGTAAATGATATACAGATCCAGATAATCTGTTCCCAGCCGTTTCAGTGTACCGTCAATCTCTCTGTGAATGGCTTCTGCCGACAGATTGCCAAAATTTTACTCCGTATAATACTGTGCCTGCGCATTCCAAAGCTCATAGTATTTGCCGTTTGCATCCACAAATCCCCTGTTCCATAAGGTAGCATCCAGATACTTCGGGATCTCCCGGTTGACCGCCATAAAGGTTAAATGACCCCGGCTGTCCTGCTGTAAAAGTGGCATCCTCACCACCTGTAGAGGTGGGGGAGGATGTCACACTTCATGACCTTATTCCTTCTCCAGAAACATACTCTTCAACAGATGCGTTCCCGCTTCCGTCCGAAATACTTTCTGCAGAAATTTTCAATCGCCTGTTTTGAATATTCGCTCTCGCCGGCATTGACCAGAAAATCGGCTTCCAGCAGGATCTGGTAATCCATTCCCTCTACATTTGTATAGGTATGATGATGCGTAACCAGCCATGTGATGCGTTCGACATCCAGTTCTCCTGCCGGTACATCTTTGAAAAATTCTGCAACCAGCGGCGCACTTTCCTCTTCCTGATGCTTTCCGCTGGTATTTCCGTATTTTTCCCGACACAGCGGGCAGGCAATATCATGGACAACAGCTGCCATCTCCAGCGTTTCCTGTGTTTTTGGATCCAGTCCTTCCGCCTCGCCGATGTTCTTTGCAAAGGCCCATACCTTCGGAAAATGATAAATATCATGAATATTTCCCTTATAAAAATCTGTCATTTTTTCAATTGCAGTAGCAATTTTCATATCGTATTTCCTCCTTCGTATCCTGTCTTTCTTCCCATTATATCACATGTTTCACGCATTTGAGTATCAGATTATCAACTGATCTTATCACAAAATATGCAAAAACAGGAGCAGAACCTGCCTCCTGTAGCTTTTTAACACTATGATGTTCTTTATGCCAGCGGTTTTCCTGTCAGCATCTCATATGCCTGAAGATATTTCTCGATCGTCTTGTCTACGATTTCCTGCGGCAGAGTCCAGTCGTGGTTTCCATCGTTGGCTTTGAGCCAGTCGCGCGCGAACTGTTTGTCAAAAGATGGCTGACCATGGCCTGGTTCATAACCATCTGCAGGCCAGAAACGGGAGCTGTCCGGAGTCAGCATCTCGTCGCCGATTACGATATTTCCGTTTTCATCGAGACCAAACTCAAATTTTGTGTCTGCAATGATAATGCCTTTGCTTAAAGCATAATCAGCACATTTTTTATACAGAGCGATGGTGTAGTCGCGAAGCTTCTCTGCATACTCGGCTCCTTTTCCCGGGAAGTATTTTTCCAGATGGGCGATGCTCTGCTCATAAGAGATATTTTCGTCATGATCTCCGATTTCAGCCTTTGTGGACGGAGTTGTAGATTGGCTCAGGAAGCTTGTCAGATTCTTTTAATCCTTCCGGAAGCTCGATGCCACATACTTTTCCTGTTTTCTGATAGCTTGCCCAGCCGCTTCCGGTAATGTAGCCGCGGACAATGCACTCGATAGGAAGCATTTCCAGCTTACGGCACATCATGCTGTTTCCGTCAAATTTCTCCTGCTGGAAAAATTCCGGCATGTCTTTTACGTCTACAGAGATCATATGATTCGGAAGGATGTCTTCTGTCAGATCGAACCAGAATTTGGACATCTGGGTCAGAACGGTACCTTTTTTTGTTACCACATTGTTCAGAATGACATCAAAACAGCTAATACGGTCGGTTGCTACCATGATCAGGCTGTCGCCGTTATCATAAATCTCGCGTACCTTACCCTCTTTGATTGGCTTTAATTCTTTCATCATGAATACCTCTTCTTTTCGTATAGGATAGTGAACGGAATTACACCCGATCCGGTGAAATTCCTTTGACACCTTTACCCTACACCACTCCTTATAAATTGTCAAGCATTTATTATTAACGCTACTAAATAAAACAGGCAAAATGATTGCTGCTCCGGTGCGCAAAAAAGTGCTTCAGGCGTGTGCAGTTCTCCTTTTGCGAAGCAATTTTTCATGATGGCTGCGAATGAGCAAATAAAATCGGCCGTCTGCCTTCCGAAAAATAAACAGTTGGCCGATTTCTTTCTTTTATGCGAAATGGAAACGGAACGTATAGCTGTATCTTCCCTTGCATACACGATATTCTGGGTGAATATTTTTCGTCCAGCCGGTATCTCCGCCAAGGCCTGCGTGTGCTGCATCCAGAATCAGCCAGGTTCCTGTCGTATGCTCCGGAAGTTCTTCCTCATATGCGGCTTTTCGATATTCTGCCATAGAATATGGAAGCGCACTGAAATGGAAATCATCACTGCCTACAATCTGAACGGTATGTGTTCCATCCGAAAGAATGGCAAACCGCGTGTCCTCATGGCCACCACATTCGCATGGTACTACAAACGGAACGTGCTGTTCTGCTACAGAAGATGTGTAAAATCCGGTAAAAGCTGCATCCTTTCGGTCTGCATACGTCTCCCAGGGTCCTTTTCCATACCAGGTGAGCGTATCAAACGCTGCAGGAAGGCAGAACGACTGTCCGACTCTTGCGATGGTCTCAAGGCCGCTGTTGTTTGTTACTTCGTTTTTCAGCTCCATTCCCTCACTGCCGATGCGATACAGAGTATGAGCGGTAAAGAGTACTGCGTTGTCCGGCTCAGCGGTATAGGAAGCCTGCACTTCAAGAAGCACCTGATTTTCGGCACTGACAGCCGATACTGACTGTACTTCCTTTTTCAGACGATCCAGACCTTCCGCGCGCCAGATATCATCGTAATCACTCTCGTGGGTTCCTTCATCAATACCGGTTGGAGCACGGTAAACTCATCTTTTCCTCCGGTCATAAAAGAAACGCTCTTTGCCTGATATCTGGTAAATTCTCCTGTCTTTTTATCAAAGATAATTTCGGTCTCTTCGCCGGTGATGCGAACATGATTTTCATCCTCCGATACGGTCAGTGGTTTCCCGACAATCATTTTCTCATCTGCCAGATAAACACCTGAAGTAACCGGAATCTGACGGCGGTATAGTTCTGTTCCCGCCGGTGCATAGAAGGCATCTTGGGCAAGCTCAACGTAATAATTTACATAGGCCTCGCCATGCAGTTTCGCCGGAAGCTCCGGAAGCGGAAGCGTCTCTGTTGTTCCGGGTGCCGTGTAAAATGCCGGATAGCTGCCTTTGGCAAGCATTTCGCCGTTCTGCACAATTTCATAACGCACCTTCAGATGCGAAAGATCAAGCGTATGATAGCGATTTGCCAGAACCCATACTGTTTCGCCTGTATATGGATTTTTCACCTGTTCAATCGTTACCGGGGACTGCCCGTTTCTCACCTCATATGCGCCCGGTTTATAGGAAAGGTCGGCAAAAACAACACCGTTCAGACACATATCCGGAACCGGATCGGTCACGTCCTCATCGAACGCTCCTCCGTAGCCGTATTTGATACTTCCGTCTTCTTTTTGAATCGCAATCGCCTTATCTGCAAAATCCCAGATAAATCCACCCTGAAAACGCGGGTATTTGTTGACATAGTCCCAAAATTCCTTGAAATTTCCGTTGCTGTTGCTCTTTGCATACGCATATTCGCACATGATGAACGGGCGGAGATCGGAATCGTCTGCCATCACATCCTCAAGCCAGCTCATCGTCGGATACATTGGGCAGATAACGTCGGAAATATTACTCTTTGGGTTGCCGGACTCATACTGAACGTATCTTGTCTTGTCGTATTCGCGGATCCAGCCGTGCATCGCGGCATGATTCGCCCCGGCACCGGATTCATTTCCAAGGGACCACAAGACGATGGAAGGATGGTTTTTATCACGCAGTACCATACGGGTTGCACGCTCCAGATAAGCGGCTGTCCACTCGGCGGATGCACTGAGCTGTCCGCCGTAACCGTGCGTCTCAAGATTTGCCTCGTCGACAAGGTAAATGCCGAGCTCGTCACACAGATCATACCATTTCACCGCGTTCGGATAATGGCTGGTGCGGACGGCGTTGAAATTGAGACGTTTCATTACAGCAATTTCTTTTCGCATCTGCTCCTCAGAAACGGTACGTCCCGTCTCGGCGCAGAAATCGTGGCGGTCTACGCCGCGGATCACAAGGCGCTTGCCGTTCAGGGTCAGAACGCCGCGGCTGTTGATCTCCACCTGGCGGAAGCCGACCTTGCAGCTCTCGATATCAACCGTCTCATTCTCTTTGTTCTGCAGCTCGACAACGAGGGTATAAAGTGTCGGGGTCTCTGCAGTCCAGAGTGCCGGGTTCTCTACCGGAGCAGTAACGGTTGCGATGAATTTCGGCATCAGATAGAAGCCGCACTCAGCAAACGGTCTCGAAGCCATCTCGGTTACTTTGTTCTGTTCTGCATCATACAGCGTCACTTTGGCATGATACTCGCCGTACAGCGGTTTGGAGTTGTCCGGCCAGATCGTGACAGAGAGGGTAGCTTTCGTGTAATCTGGGTGTGTGAACAGTGTCTCTGCTTTGTAGTCCAGGATGTGCTGCACCGGTTTCGATACGAGGCGGACATCGCGGTAGATACCGGACAGATGCCAGTAATCCTGATCTTCCAGGTAAGTACCGTCACAGTAGCGCATCACCTGTACAGCAAGGGTGTTCGTTCCCTCCTGCACATATTCGGTGATGTCAAATTCCGCGTTCACTTTGCTGTCCTGGGAATACCCCACCTGTTTTCCGTTGACCCAGAGATAGAAGCAGGACTCCACACCGCCGAAATCGATGAGAAGCTGTCGGCCGATATAGTCTGTTGGAACCTCAAAGGTTCTGAAATAGCAGCCAGTCAGATTTTTCTCCGGTACGTACGGCGCATTCAGCTCGTAGGTGCCTTCGGTAATCTCGATCTCAAATGCTTCGCCGTTTGCCTCCCGTTTGAACGGATACAGCATATTGGTGTAAACCGGCTTTCCATATCCCTGCAATTCCCAGTTGGACGGCACCGGAATCGTATCCCATGCTGCGTGATCGAAATTCTCTTCATAAAATGCTTCCACCGCTTCCGGTGACGGATACATTTTGAATTTCCAGTCTCCGTTCAGATCCATTACAAAGCGGGACGCGTTCCGATTTCCGGCGAGCGCCTGCTCTACCGTCTCATACGCACCGTACGGCGTATGCATCGGATAACGATTTTTCTGCGTTATATACTGATTTTCCCAGTCTCTTGTCTGTCTCATGTTCTTGAAACCCTCCTTGCCTTTGCTTTCGCATTTTCCGACCGCCTCTCTTCTTTTTATCCAGATTGGTGTTCCTTTTTTGCTTTCCTGTGATATAATACATCTGTGATTATCAGAAGATTTATGCAGTTATCTTATGATTCAGTATAAAACACTGCACGTGGATGAGAAATAGTTGATCTGGTGTTTCTTTTATCCAAAATGGGAAAGCAAAGGAGAAGTCGTATGATACCGGAATATCTGCTTGCAAAAATAGAAAAGAGCGATGTTATCTATCGCTGTATTGGAAATGAAATGAAGAACGGGATTCTGGCGTGCGGTTTTATGCGGAAAGAGACGGCGGACCGCTCGCAGTATCATTTTTCGAACGAGTATTACAGCTGTTTCGTGCTGCTGCGCGGGAGCGGGGAATATATTGCCGAGGACGGCACCTCCTATCCGCTGCAGGCGGGAAGTCTGGTCCAGCGTCTGCCGGGTGTGCCGCATTCCACACGCGTAGACCCCGATGGGAAATGGCTGGAATTTTTTATCTCGATTGGGAAACCGTTTTTTGATTTTTTCTGCTCGCTTTCGGTTCTGAACCGGGAGCCGGTGCTAAAGGCAGAGCTGCTTCCCGGCGATCTCGAGCGGTATCAGAAGCTTCTGCAGTCGTTAAAGGCCACACCGGACAGTCTGCTGCCTTTGCGGATTCCGGAGATGGAAAAAGAGATTCTGCGAATGTACGGCTACCATGCGCACCGGGTGAATCTGCAGCGGGATCCGATCGAGGCCGCCTGCGATATGCTCTCGCAGAATCTTGATGAAGAAATTTCTCTCGAAGAGCTTGCCCGGTCACTCCAGATCGGTTATGAGACGTTTCGAAAAGTATTTAAAAAACAGACCGGCGTCTCTCCTGCACGGTACCGCACCAGGAAGAAAATGGAGCAGGCCTGTATTCTTCTCGAGGGCGGCGTACCGATGAAGGAAATTGCCGGTCTTGTCGGATATGGCGATGTCTATGCGTTCAGCAAGCAGTTTTCCCGGTTCTTTGGATTCCCACCTGGAAAGTACCGCGCACGTCTTCACACGGATGCGCCGGATTTAGAACAGTTTTAAGATATCGTCCACGGTTTTACGTTTCGGCTTGTCCGGGTTGATGGCACGGTAGCCGACAGCAATGACAGCACCAAGAAGCTCATTCTCCGGAATGGAGAGGGCTTCACGGATAGCTTTCTCATCACGGATACCCATGATCAGGGTGTCGAGGCCAAGTTCTCTTGCGCGCAGAATGAAGTTTTCGTCATGCAGGCCAAGATCGTAATAGCCCCAGCCGTTTCCGACTTCATTGTCCGGTGTTCCGTCCTGCGTGAAGCCGGAGCGGTCTTTTACGAATGCTGTTACGACAAGTGCGGCTCCCTTTGAACTCTTCTGATTGAATTCTGGAAGGCATTTTGCGGAAAATTCTTCGACTTTCTCCGGTGTTACAAGGGCATAGTACCGTGTTGTCTGTGAGTTTTTCCAGGATGGTGCCTGAATCGCTGCCTGTACGATCTCCTGGATCTGCTCTGCGGTTACGTGTTTCTCCGGATCAAACGCGCGGATGCTTCTTCTTTCTTCCAGCAGTTTTGTAAATTCCATGGTGTA
>ENA-OQCE01000036-OQCE01000036.1-human-gut-metagenome-genome-assembly--contig:-NODE-36-length-52157-cov-13.146742_pt1 | contig 52157 bp, 56 predicted proteins | sample MGYA00242495_ERZ504572 | MGnify/ENA primary metagenome ERZ504572 (study PRJEB26092, sample SAMD00036228) | human gut metagenome | host: Homo sapiens | study: EMG produced TPA metagenomics assembly of... | reverse complement strand
ACTGGGGCTTTTATGATTTAGCCACAGCCTATCAGTCCATGCACGTCAACTATTGAAACCGCCGTGTACCGAGCGGTATGCACGGTGGTGTGAGAGGACGGCGGTTAGTCACCGCCTCCTACTCGATCGTGCAGGAAAGATATCATGAAAATTTTGTGATTTACGACAAGGATTTGTGTAAGCACTGGAAAAATGGATTTTTCTGTGATAAAATTGACCGTAAATCGGTTTTGTGGACTCATACATCGCAAACCGTGATAGGGAAACGAGAAAGGGAAAAGGTAGAATTTATGAGCCTGGCAGTAGTAACATTAAAAAAAGGCGAAGGCAGATTCCTGAAATCAGGAGGCCTCTGGGTATATGACAATGAGATCGCAAGCATCATGGGAAGTTTTGTGAACGGAGATATCGTTCTTGTCCGGGACTTTGACGGATATCCGATGGGAAGAGGATTTATCAACACCAATTCCAAGATTACAGTCCGTATGCTTACCAGAGATGAGCGTACAGAGATCAGTCCGGAATTTTTGAAACAACGTGTCCGCGACGCATGGGAGTATCGTAAGAAGGTAGTAGATACCGGAAGCTGCCGTGTGATCTTCGGAGAAGCAGACTTTCTTCCGGGTCTTGTTGTGGATAAGTTTTCAGATGTGCTTGTTGTACAGTCTCTTGCACTGGGAATCGACCGTCTTAAAGAAACGATCATAGATGCACTGAAGGAAGTTCTTGCTGAGGATGGGATCCGGATCCGTGGAGTCTATGAGCGAAGTGATGCAAAGGTACGCCGCCAGGAAGGAATGGAACTTACCAAGGGATTTATCGGAGAAGAATTTCCGACACTTGTTCAGATTGAAGAGAACGGTGTGAAATATGAAGTAGATATCAGGGACGGGCAGAAGACCGGATTTTTCCTGGATCAGAAATATAACCGTCTTGCTATCCAGAAGCTCTGCAAGGGGGCGAAGGTTCTGGACTGCTTTACACATACCGGCTCTTTTGCCTGAATGCGGGAATTGCAGGGGCACAGAGTGTTCTCGGTGTGGATGCGTCGGAAACTGCAGTCCTGCAGGCAAGACGAAACGCCAGTCTGAACGGCCTGGACGGAACAGTGAAATTCCTCTGTGAGGATGTTTTTGAGCTTCTTCCCGAGCTTGAGGAGAAGGGAGAGAAATTTGATGTTGTGGTACTGGATCCTCCGGCATTTACGAAATCCAGAAGCTCTGTAAAAAATGCTATCAAGGGATACCGTGAGATCAATCTCCGTGCAATGCGTCTTGTAAAGGACGGCGGATTTCTCGCAACCTGTTCCTGCTCTCATTTTATGACGTATGAGCTGTTTACACAGACCATCGGTCAGGCAGCGAAGAATGTCCATAAGAGACTGCGCCAGGTAGAGTACCGTACACAGGCACCGGATCATCCGATCCTCTGGTCAGCAGATGAGTCCTATTATCTGAAATTCTACATTTTCCAGGTATGCAATGACCGTTAGGAACTGCCATCCGGATTTTTTTACGGAAATTTTTGGGCAGTGCCGTATGGCAGTGAAAAGGAGATGCAGATCATATGAGAGACAAATTCAATAAATTTATGCAGGGACGTTATGGAGTGGATGATCTTTCCAGGTTTACCATGGGAACTGCACTGGTTCTGATCATTCTGGCAATGTTTGCCAATATATTCAGCAGAACTGCCGGCAGCACCCTTGACATTCTCGGGGTCGCAGCAATCGTATATGCATATATACGTATTTTTTCCAGAAATATCCAGCAGCGTTATGCCGAAAATCAGAAATTCCTTCAGATGACGTCGAAGTTCCGTTTTCGCTTCAATAAAGAAAAGAATCTGATGAAGCAGAGAAAGACCCATCACATCTACAGCTGTCCGGGCTGTGGACAGAAGATACGTATTCCAAAGGGAAAGGGCAAGATCGAGATTGAATGTCCGAAATGCCACACAAAATTCGTAAAAAGGAGCTGACATGTTCGGATATGTGACCGTTAATAAACCGGAAATAAAATTCAAGGATTTTGATGTGTACCGTTCTTTTTACTGCGGCCTTTGCAGAGAACTTCGGGAGAGATACGGGATACCGGGACAGATCTCACTGACTTATGATATGACATTTGTGGTCCTTCTTTTAAGCGGCCTTTATGAGCCGCCAACGAAGAAGGGAACCTCCAGGTGTGTGGTCCATCCGCTGAAGCCCCAGCCGGTACGTAAAAATACAGTAACTGAGTACTGTGCGGATATGAATGTGATCCTTACCTATTACAAATGTATGGATGACTGGCAGGATGAACACAAACCACTGCGCTATGCATATGCAGGAATTCTGAAGAATTGCGGAAATATGCATATGTCCGCTTATCCGGCGAAGATCCAAAGAATCCGAAACGCGCTGGAGGAGCTTTCTTCCTTGGAAAAACAGGGGGAAACCGATGTGGACCGTGTAGCCGGGTGTTCCGGACGTATTATGGAAGAGATTCTGGCCTTCCGTAAGGATGTCTGGGAATCGTCCCTGCGCCGTCTGGGATTTTATCTCGGAAAATTTATCTACATCCTGGATGCTTATGACGATGTGGAAAAAGATGCAGAAAACGGAAATTACAATCCTTTCCTTGAAAAATATAAGATAGAAGGGTTCGAGGAAGAGGTACGTCGGCTTCTTATGATGATGCTTGCAGAATGCTGCAGAGAATTTGAAAAGCTGCCGATCCTCCGATACGGAGATATCCTTCGAAATATTTTATATTCCGGCGTCTGGTGCCGCTTTGCGGCGATCGGACAGAAGCGCAGGGAAGAACGGGAGAAAGAGAAAAAATGTTAGATCCATACAGCGTGCTGGGAGTTCCCAGAAACGCATCTGATGATGAAATAAAAAAGGCATATCGGAAGCTGAGCCGAAAGTATCACCCGGATGCCAATATCAATAATCCGAATAAGGATCAGGCCGAAGAAAAATTCAAAGAAGTGCAGCAGGCTTACGAGCAGATCATGAAAGAGCGTGAGTACGGAAGCAGTTCCCAGAATGGTTATGGCAGCTACGGAAATTACGGTGGTTTTGGAAATTACGGAAATGCCGGTTCCAGTGCCTATCAGGATGAGGAAAGTATGCGCAGAAGGGCGGCTGCCAATTATGTGCAGAGCGGTCATTTTCAGGAAGCTATGAATGTACTGGATTCTCTTGGTCAGAAAAATGGGGAATGGTATTACCTGGCTGCTATGGCAAATATGGGAATGGGAAATAATGTAACAGCTCTGGATCAGATCCGTGAAGCAGTCCGTCAGGAACCGGATAATATGCAGTACCGTATGCTGCTCCAGAGAATGGAAGGCGGTGGCGGCTGGTATCAGCAGCGGCAGGATCCCTTTGGGGGAATGCCGACTGCAGGAGGAGATATGTGTGATGCCTGCTGCAGGACCATGGCCTGTTTCATGTGCTGGCCGGGCGGCTTTTTCTGCTGCTGATGCAGGAACAAAGCGGTCATCGATATCCCGGAACTGAGAATCGGAATATCCCGAGGCAGCATGTCCATATGATTGTAAGGCGGATCAGTCAGATCCGTTTTGCGATATAGATCGCAGAGGGATTTTTCTGACAGAAATTCACAATGCTGTCCGGAAAATGTCATACTGCAGAGAAAAAGAGGAGGAAATCGTTATGAGTATAAGAATTGGTATTTTAGGTTACGGAAACCTGGGACGCGGCGTGGAGTGCGCCATCAAGCATAATCCGGATACAGAGCTGGTTGCAGTATTTACCAGACGTGATCCAGAGACTGTAAAGATCCTTACAGAGACCGCAAAGGTTTATTCTGTAAAAGATGCGGAGAAGCTGAAGGATGAGATCGATGTCCTGATCATCTGTGGAGGAAGTGCTACAGATCTTCCTGTTCAGACACCGGAGTATGTAAAATATTTCAATGTTGTGGACAGCTTTGATACACATAAGAAAATCCCGGAGCATTTTGCAAATGTTGACAAGGCAGCAGCAGAGAGTGGACATGTAGGAATTATTTCCGTAGGCTGGGATCCAGGAATGTTTTCTCTGAACCGTATGTATGCAAATGCGATCCTTACAAATGGAAACGACTACACATTCTGGGGCAAGGGTGTCAGCCAGGGACATTCTGATGCAGTCCGCCGCATCAAAGGCGTAAAGGATGCAAAGCAGTACACCATTCCGGTAGAAGCTGCACTTGAGGCAGTAAGAAACGGAGAAAATCCGGAGCTTACCACACGTCAGAAACATACAAGAGAGTGCTTCGTAGTTGCTGAGGAGGGTGCTGATCTTGCACGTATCGAGGAAGAGATCAAGACCTGCCGAATTACTTTGACGAGTATGATACAACGGTACATTTCATTTCTCAGGAAGAGCTGGATCGTGACCACAGCGGTATTCCACACGGCGGTTTTGTGATCCGCAGTGGAAAAACAGGCTGGAACAATGAGAACAGCCATGTGATCGAGTACAGCCTGAAGCTGGATTCCAATCCTGAGTTCACATCTTCTGTGATCGTTGCCTATGCAAGAGCTGCATACCGTATGAATCAGGAAGGACAGAAGGGTTGCAAGACAGTATTTGATGTTGCACCTGCATATTTAAGTGCCCTTGACGGAGCAGAGCTTCGCAAAAAATTTCTGTAAGGATCTGTAACAGATCTGTAACAGGCAGGAGCAAAACTGCATAAAAGATCATATCCCCGGAGTATCAGTGAATATTTCTGATGTTTCGGGGATTTTTTCTGCATAAAATCAACATTGGTAATACCGTAATGACATTTTTTCTGAAAGAAAAGGAAAGAGTTGACGGACTGTAAAGAATGTTATATAATATGGACGTAAAATTGTAACAAAATTGTAATGTTTACGATCAGCCGGACTTAAGAAATAGTAAATATCAATGATCTATCTATCAAAGGAAGGTATGTATGCGAAAATTAAGCAGAAAATGGAAACTCTGGGGACTTTTTTTTTGTTCTGATGTTCTTTGCAGCCGGAGCAACTGTACATACAACGGCAACAGATGTACAGGCTGCGACCAAAAACGGCTTTAAAACAGAAAAAGGAAAGTCCTATTATTATCAGAATGGCCAGAAGGTAAAAGGCTGGCTTACACTGAACGGGAAGAAATATTTTTTTAATAAATCCACAGGCGTACAGATGAAGGGCTGGGCTAAGGATTCCAAGGGTAAACGATATTTTTATAATGTCAACGGTGCCAAGGGCTATATGGCAACAGGCTGGCTTACAGACAGCAAGAACAATACCCGCTATTTTAAGCCTACCAGCGGATATATGACAACGAAATGGGCCACGATCAGTAATAAGAAATATTATTTCTACAGCGGCAGTGGCGCTGCTGCAAGAAGCGTATTCCTTACAGACAAGCAGAATGTGACCAGATATTTTACCAGCAAATGCTTTATGGCAAAGGGCTGGGCAACGAATAGGAAACAACAGAAGCGTTATTTTGATCCAAACACGGGAGCTATGTATAAGGGCTTCAAGAAGATCGGCAGCAATACCTATTATTTTTACAGCAAGAGCGGCGTGATGGCTACCGGATGGGTCACAAATTCCAAAAAAGGATATAAATATTATTTCGATCCGTCAACCGGTGTCATGGCTACGGGAACGAAGACGATCGATGGCAAGAAGTATACATTTGGCAGCAATGGTGTCCTGGATACCAACCCAAGCACTACTACAGCTACAAGCTCCAGGACCATCAAGAATTTCCTTGCTAATGCACTGCTTCCGGTAGGAAAGACTCTTTACGTATGGGGCGGCGGCCACAACTGGTCGGATGCGACCAGAAAGGGCATCAGTCCAAAATGGAAACAGTGGTATGACAGCAATTCCAGCTCCTATAATTACAGATATTATATGGATCTCAGTGAAGCTACAGAACAGAAGGGCCTTGACTGCTCCGGCTTTGTAGGATGGTCTGTATATCAGATCATGCAGAGCAGATCCGGTGGACCTATGTACACGGATGTTTCCGGAAATCTTGGATCTTTGTATTCCGGCAAGGGAATGGGTACCGTTGTTTCCCAGTCTCAGCTGGCAAGCTCAAACTGGAAGCTTTATCCGGGAGATATCGGATACAACAGCGGACATACTTGGATCGTTCTCGGACAGTGTTCCGATAAGAGTGTTGTGATCCTCCACTGTACACCGAATGCCGGCGTACAGATTTCCGGAACACCGACACCAAGCGGAACTTACGGAAGCCAGGCGATCAAGCTGGCAGAAACTTATATGTCTAGGTATCCTGGAGCCAGCAAATATGACTATCATGAATCCAGTGGTAACTATATCCGAAACGGTGCATACTTCAGATGGAACAGAAGCACTCTTTCCGATCCCAACGGATATCTGAACAAGACAGCCAATCAGATCCTTGCAGATCTGTTCTGATCAGGATGTGCTGAAAGAAATTTGTATGTAACAAATAGCAATAAGAAACGTGAGAGGAGAACCTGAGATAACCCGGGTTCTCCTTTTTTAATGTCAAAATCATTAATAAATGTTACAAAGTTTTAAACTAATTAATAGAAAATCCTTGCAATCCAAATAACACTGTGTTAATATATAAAAAGATTGAAACAAGATATTGCAAAAGTATTACAAAGAAAACCAACGAAGCGGATGGTCAGATCCGCTGTATTAAATTAGAATCAGATTGCGAGGGTGAACAGTCATGAAGAAAAGGATATTATGTCTGACACTGGCGCTCATCATCAGCGGAGCACAGGTAGTCAGCGTAAGCGCAACAAGAGAAGATGAGGCAGCACTTCAGCAGGAGATGGATGCGACCAATGAACAGCTGAATGCGACTTATTCCAGATTGGATGAGCTTTCCTCACAGAAGTCACAGATTGAAGGCGAGATTTCAACTCTTGATGCCAATCTTGTAAACGTGATGGTTTCGATCCAGACACTGGAGGGAGATATCTCCAATAAGGAAGCCGACATTGCATCTACACAGACCAACCTTGAGAAGCCAAAAATGCCAAGCAGAAACAGTATGAGGCAATGAAGAAACGTATCCAGTATCTCTATGAGAAGGGTGGAGACGATGCATGGTTCCAGATGATGCTGAATGCAGAGAACCTGTCTGACCTTCTTACAAGAGCAGAGTACACACAGAAGACTTATGAGCAGGACCGTAAGAGTCTTGAAAAATATTCCAATACGATCCAGCAGGTGGCAAACCTGGAGGCACAGTACACACAGGAGAAGGCAGAGCTGGAGGGAATGAAGCAGGAATATGAGGCAGAGTCCCAGAACCTGCAGGCACAGCTGGATGAGAAGCGTGCCACATCCGCAGATTATGATAATGAGATCGCCTACGCACAGCAGCAGGCTACAGATTATGCTAACCTTCTTGCAGAGCAGACTGCAGAGCTTCAGAGATTAGAGGCTGAGCGTATTGCAGCAGAGGAAGAGGCAAGACGTCAGGCCGAGGCTGAAGCAGCAGCGAGAGCACAGGCTGAGGCAGAAAGAGGAAGCAAGACGTCAGGCAGAGCAGGAAGCACAGCAGGATGAGGCGGACGAGAGCGAAGACGTACAGCACGATGAGGACGGCGACGTGATCGAGAATGCAGATGAGGATACTGCAGAAGATGACACCGAGGCTGTGGATGAAGATGCAGACAATGGTGAGAATGATGATGCGTCCGAGGATACTGAGAATACAGAGGATAATGCAGACGCAGATTACGATAACAGCACAGACGCATCTGAAGAAAGTGCAGAGGACACATCTAATGCAGAGGATACATCTTCAGACAGTGACAGTTCTTCTTACAGCAGTGGTTCCGGATCTTCTGTTGTGAATTATGCTACACAGTTTGTGGGGAATCCTTACGTATGGGGCGGAACAAGCCTTACCAATGGTGCAGACTGCTCCGGATTTGTACAGAGTGTCTATGCGAACTTCGGAGTCAGCCTTCCGAGAACCTCCTATGAGCAGCAGAATGCAGGTACAGAAGTATCCTACGCAGATGCACAGCCGGGAGATCTGATCTGCTATGGCGGACACGTGGCTATTTACATGGGTAATGGCCAGATCGTTCATGCATCGAACTCTCAGGACGGGATCAAGATCAGCAATGATGCTACATACAGAACAATTGTATCTGTAAGACGTCTTGTATAATAAGAACGTACAACAGAAAATAAAAATACAGCAGCCCGACAGCAGTTTGTCGGGCTGTTTTTGACGTCGGAAAAAATATTGAAAACCCATGGAACGGAGTGAACAGCAACAAAATATGCTCAAAAATGTATAAATATTGAAAACAGTATTGACATATAATTAACAGGATGTTATTATAATGTCAGTATAATTCCATATTGAACATAGCAAGTGCTGAGGATAGCTGACAGTTATATATTGATTATCAGAAGTCCACAGAAAAGGGAATCAGGTGTGAAACCTGAGCGATCCGGTCACTGTAACGGAGGAGCGAATCTCATAGTCCATTGTACGTATGTATGAGAAGGAGAGAGGAGTCATGATCCCGGAGCCAGGAAACCTGCTTGTTATGGCGAGGTTAAACTTCCGTGTAAAGTGTAACAACCATTTCAGGGACTCCGCACCCCTGGGACGTTGTCTACTTTTTTACGAGAGTAGGCATTTTTTTATGGAATGCGCCTGTTCATATGAATTATACATGATTAAATGGCAGGCGATACTACTCCGGATACATTCGTTCCCTCCGCGCACTCATGAACGGATTATATTTCTACCCCGGGGTGGCATCGCTACCTCTTTTTTATAGGAAAAAATTATGTGTGGTTATGTCAGGAGAGGAGAAAAGAGCCATGGAGAAACCATACTGGGAAGGCAAAGAATACTCTTACTTCAGCCACAAAAACTGTGAATATTTTCCGTGCCATAAAGGAGCAGATCCGGAGAACTTCAATTGTCTGTTCTGCTATTGTCCTTTATATGCACTGGGAGATAAATGTGGTGGCAATTTCCGCTTTACGGAAAGCGGGATCAAAGACTGCACCGAGTGCAAGCTTCCTCACAGAAGAGAAAATTTTGGATATGTTACAGGTAAATATAGCGAGCTTGCGGAAATTGTACGGAAGCAGCGGGAAAAATAAAAAACAGGCCAGTTCAGATACAGGAAAATGTATATTCCTGTGTTTGAACTGGCCTGTTTTGTTTGGAGTGGACAATATCTGTTATCTGTCGGAAAAGATACAGAAGATCATTCTCTGGTTTGGAGAAAAACCTTGAGTCTGGGAATCTGGTTGTTGAGGATCAGCTGTTCCGGAAACATGGCCTGATGAACAAACTCAGCAGCACAGGTAAAATCTCCGATATGCTCCGGGCCATGGCTGTCACTGGAAAGAAGCAGCGGCAGATCATATTTGCGGCAGCATCGAAGGATCTCGAAACAGTTTTCTCTTGTGTCGCCACGATAGCCATAAGGTGCAAGAGAAGCTTCGTTGATCTCAAAGATCGTGCCGGTTTCCCTGGCAGCCCTTGCAAGCGCATCATAATTAACCGGGTAATGAGTGTTATCACTATGTCCGAGGATCTTTACACAGGGGTTTTTCATTACATTGATAAAAGCTTCTGTGTTTTCGGCTCTGGTACCGCAACGGTAATTCCAGGCATGCATGCTGGCAATGGCGTAATCAAGTTTGCATAATAATTCTTGATCTAAATCTACCGTTCCGCTGCGGTCAAGGATATTCAGTTCAATTCCGTAGAGTAATTCTACACCGAAATGTTTTTTGGGAGATAGGTAAGGCTGCGGAAATAGGAGGAAGTTCCGGCTGCCAGAGTGCCGGGACCGTGATCAGTGATCCCGAGAAGCCGGAGACCTTTCTCGGCAGCTGCGCGTGCCATGTTGGTGATGGTACATTCCGTGCCGTGACCACTGGCGATGGAGTGGGTATGCATATCAGAAAGATACATAAAAATACACCTCTTTTACTGTTTGAGAACATGTGACAGAGCGGAATACGAATGTCCGCTTTGCATAAATTTTTCTGAAAAACAAAGGAATTCCTATATAAATCCAAGTATGGCAGAGCAGAAAAACAAAGTCAATAGAGAAAAACATAAAATACAAAAAACAAATAAAATCAAACAGGGCACAACCGATAAAACCCACAAAAACAGCTAGAAACACATGTTGGATTTCGTTGACATCGCAGTAGGGGTAAGGTATAATAAAACTACATGAGCACATAGCCGGACAGGAGCGGTTCTGGAAGCGTAGAGGCAGACAGATCACCAGAAACAACCGGTTATGAGAAAGGAGAATCATGGAGAAATTTCATATAGCAGATGTTCCGAAAACAGACAGGATCACACATCTTGTAGATAATCTTTATGCAAAGATGCCGGTGATCGAATCTGCCAGAGCAAAACTGATCACAGAGTCTTACAAAGCAACAGAAGACGAGCCGATCATCACCCGCAGAGCCAAGGCATTTGCCCACATCCTGCACAACATTCCGATCATCATCCGTGATGAGGAGCTGATCGTCGGAAGCAGCACTTTGGCGCCGAGAGGATGTCAGACGTTTCCGGAGTATTCTTTCCAGTGGCTGGAAGATGAGCTGGATACAGTGGCTACCAGAACAGCCGATCCATTTTATATTGCGGAGGAAACCAAGGCGGAGCTCCGTGAGGTACATAAATACTGGAAAGGCAAGACTACCAGTGAGCTTGCAACCTCCTATATGGCACCGGAAGCGATTCTTGCCATTGACCACAATATTTTTACACCCGGAAACTATTTCTACAATGGTGTAGGACACGTAACCGTTAAATATGAAGAAGTTCTGGCGATCGGTTATGAAGGGATCATTGCCAAAGCTCAGAAGGAACTGGATGAGTGTAATGTAGGAGATGGTGATTACGCAAAGAAATCCCGTTTCCTGGAGGCAGTTATCATGAGCTGTCAGGCAGTTATCGACTATGCACATCGCTATGCCGAGCTCGCAGAGCAGATGGCATATCAGTGTCAGGATCCGACCAGAAAACAGGAACTCCTTCAGATCGCATCCAATTGTACACGCGTACCGGCGAAGGGCGCCCGTAACTTCTATGAGGCGTGCCAGTCCTTCTGGTTTGTACAGCAGCTGATCCAGATGGAAAGCAGCGGACATTCTATTTCTCCGGGACGTTTTGACCAGTATATGTATCCATATTACAAGAGTGATATGGAAGCAGGCAATCTTACCAGAGAATTTGCCCAGGAACTGATGGACTGCATATGGGTAAAATTAAACGACCTGAATAAATGCCGTGATGCTGCATCTGCAGAAGGCTTTGCAGGCTACAGCCTTTTCCAGAACCTGATCGCAGGTGGTCAGAACAAGGATGGCGAGGATGTGACCAATGATCTCTCCTTTATGTGCATCCAGGCGTCTATGCATGTGCACCTTCCGGCACCGTCTCTTTCTGTAAGAGTATGGAACGGATCACCACATGAATTCCTGATCAAGGCTGCAGAGCTTACAAGAACAGGAATCGGACTTCCGGCTTATTACAATGATGAGGTTATCATTCCTGCACTGCAGAACCGCGGCCTTTCTCTTGCAGATGCCAGAGAATATAACATCATCGGCTGTGTAGAACCGCAGAAGGCAGGTAAGACAGAGGGCTGGCATGACGCTGCATTCTTTAACATGTGCCGTCCGCTGGAGATGGTTTTCTCTAATGGTATGGACAAAGGGGTACAGATCAGTGTCCAGACCGGCGATGTCACAGAGATGAAGAGCTTCGATGAGTTCTATGATGCATATAAGAAACAGATGGAATATTTCATTTCCCTGCTTGTAAATGCTGATAATGCCATTGATGTGGCACATGCGGAGAGATGTCCGCTTCCATTCCTTTCCTGTATGGTGGATGACTGCCTGAAACGAGGCAAATCCGTTCAGGAAGGCGGAGCTGTTTATAACTTTACAGGTCCTCAGGGATTTGGTATTGCAAACATGGCAGATTCTCTGTATGCGATCCGCAAGCTTGTATATGAAGAAAAGAAGATGACCATGGAAGAGCTGAAGGAGGCTCTGGCATGGAACTACGGCAAGGGCATCGATGCACAGTCTGCAGCAGATATCACCACCATCGTTATGCAGAAGCTTCAGGAGAATGGCATCAGCGTAAATGAGCAGACCGCAACAGCTGTTATGACAGCAGCTCTCGGAACAGAGCCATCTCCGGAGAAAAAGGCAAGATTCGAAGAGATCCACAAGATGATCGAGGAGGTTCCGAAGTTTGGAAACGATATCCCGGATGTGGACTACTTTGCAAGGGATGTGGCTTATACTTACACAAGACCGCTTCAGAAATATATGAACCCAAGAGGCGGACATTATCAGGCAGGACTTTATCCTGTATCTGCAAATGTTCCGCTTGGCGGACAGACCGGTGCAACACCGGATGGCCGTTACGCACATACTCCGGTAGCAGATGGTGTTTCCCCGTCAGCCGGCAAGGATGTGAAGGGACCGACAGCTGCGGCAACTTCTGTATCCCGTCTGGATCATTTTATCGTATCCAACGGAACACTGTTCAATCAGAAATTTCATCCGTCAGCACTTGCAGGAAGAGAAGGACTGGAGAAATTCGTAGCACTGATCCGCGGATACTTTGATCAGAAGGGTATGCATATGCAGTTTAACGTTGTTGACAGAGAAACACTTCTGGATGCACAGAAGCATCCGGAGAAGTACAAACATCTGGTTGTACGTGTTGCAGGCTACAGCGCATTGTTCACTACACTTTCCAGATCTCTGCAGGACGATATCATCAGACGTACTGAGCAGGGCTTCTAAAGGAGTAACGAATGGACTATTTGGATACAAAGGGCAGGATCTTTGATATTCAGAAATATTCAGTACACGATGGGCCGGGTATCCGTACCATCGTGTTCCTGAAGGGCTGCGTTCTTCGCTGCCGCTGGTGTTGTAATCCGGAATCACAGGAATACCGGATCCAGAACATGAAGGTTCTGGGAGAAGATAAAGTGATCGGTCGCGACGTGACAGTTCGTGAGACGATCGAAGAGGTGGAAAAAGACCGTGCCTATTATTATCGTTCCGGAGGCGGGATCACCCTTTCCGGAGGGGAATGTATGTGTCAGGCGGACTTTTCTAGAGATCTTCTTCGCGCGGCAAAGGAGAGAGGAATCAACACAGCGGTAGAAAGTATGGCCTGTGCCCCATGGGAAAAGATCGAACAGGTACTTCCCTATCTGGATGTATATCTGATGGATATCAAGCATATGGATCAGGAAAAACATAAAGAATTCACAGGACGGGCCAACGGACTGATGCTGGAGAATGCAAGAAGGGTTGCGCTCTACGGAAAAACCAGACTGGTGATCCGCGTTCCGGTGATCCCCACATTTAATGATTCTGTGGAAGAGATCCAGGCGATCGCAAGATTTGCAGCATCCCTTCCGGGCGTAAACAAGATCCATCTTCTTCCGTACCACAGACTGGGACAGGATAAATATGAAGGACTTGGCAGACCCTATTTAATGGAAGGAATCCTTCGCCTACAGCAGAACATATGCAGATGCTGAAGAATGCAGTGCATGCGGTATGCAGCCTGGACTGCCAGATCGGCGGCTGAGAGATACAGGATTACAGAAAAAAGATCCTTTACAAACAGAAAATATAAAAAACAATAAAAACAACACAAAATACAACAAGAAACCAACATAAAACAACGGATTGTCCTTGACTTATTTTGTGGTATGGGGTAAAATGTTCTCAGAAACAAAATAGTGCAATCCAATGCTCAAGGAGGAAATTAAGCATGGTAAACGAGTTTGAAATCAAAAAACAGCTTTGTGACATCGGTAAGAGAATTTACAACCGTAACATGGTTGCAGCTAACGACGGAAACTTTTCTGTTAAAGTAGCTGAGAATGAATATCTTTGCACACCAACTGGTGTATCCAAAGGATTCATGACACCAGAGTTCATCTGTAAAGTAGATGGCAAGGGTAATGTAATCCAGGCTAACCCGGGATTCAAACCATCATCTGAGATCAAGATGCATATGAGAGTATATGAGAAGAGACCGGACGTAGGATCTGTTGTACATGCTCATCCAATCTATGCTACATCTTTCGCAATCGCAGGTATCCCGCTTACACAGCCGATCATCCTGAGGCAGTTATCGCTCTTGGATGTGTTCCGATCGCTGAGTACGGCACACCTTCCACAATGGAGATTCCGGACAACCTTGAGAAATACCTTCCATACTTCGATGCAGTACTTCTTGAGAACCACGGAGCACTTACATGGAGCACAGACCTTAACGCTGCATATATGAAGATGGAGTCTGTAGAGTTCTATGCACAGCTTCTGTATCAGACCAAGCTCCTTGGCGGACCGAAGGAATTCGACAAAGAGAACATCGAGAAGCTCTATGCGATCCGTCGTAAATTCGGTATGCCTGGAAAACATCCGGCAAGCCTCTGCCTGAACAAAGACGGCAAGAACTGCCACAACTGCGGCGGTGCATGCCACAGCGAGGACTACAAACAGTTCCCAGGATATCAGTATGATTTCGTTGGAAAAGACTGTGATTGTGATAAAGATGCAGCTCCTGCAACAGATACAGCAAAGAATGACGCAGAGCTTGTTGCTCAGATCACAAAACAGGTTATGGCTCAGCTTGGCCTGAAATAAATTTTTGACGGAATATTAAGGAGGACATCTCATGCCAATAAGTGAGAATATGGTACAGGAAATTGTACAGGAAGTTATGGCAAAAATGCAGATCGCAGATGCTCCGGCCGGAAAACATGGCGTTTTCAAGGATATGAATGATGCTATCGAAGCAGCCAAGAAGGCTCAGTTGGTAGTTAAGACAATGTCTATGGACCAGAGAGAAAAGATCATCACCTGCATCCGCAAGAAGATCAAAGAAAATGCGGAAGTACTGGCACGTATGGGTGTTGAGGAAACTGGTATGGGTAATGTTGGAGACAAGATCCTGAAACATCACCTTGTAGCAGACAAGACACCTGGTACAGAAGACATTACAACAACTGCATGGTCCGGAGACAGAGGACTGACTCTGATTGAGATGGGACCGTTTGGTGTTATCGGCGCGATCACACCATGTACTAACCCGAGTGAAACAGTTCTCTGCAACACAATGGGTATGCTGGCAGGCGGAAATACAGTAGTATTCAACCCACATCCGGCAGCAGTTAAAACTTCTATTTACGCAATCAATCTTTTAAATGAGGCTTCCCTGGAATCAGGCGGCCCGGATAATATCGCTGTCACAGTTGAGAAACCAACCCTTGAGACAAGCAATATTATGATGAAACATAAAGATATCCATCTGATCGCAGCAACAGGAGGCCCTGGTGTTGTGACAGCAGTTCTTTCCTCTGGTAAGAGAGGAATCGGTGCAGGAGCAGGAAACCCGCCGGCACTGGTTGATGATACTGCTGATATCCGCAAGGCTGCACAGGATATCGTAAACGGATGTACATTCGATAACAACCTTCCATGTATCGCAGAGAAGGAAGTTGTTGCAGTATCTTCCGTAGTTGATGAGTTAATGCACTACATGCTTACAGAGAATGACTGCTACCTTGCTTCCAAGGAAGAGCAGGACAAGCTTGTTGAGACTGTACTTGCAGGCGGCAAGCTGAACCGTAAATGTGTAGGACGTGATGCGAAGACACTTCTTTCCATGATCGGAGTTCAGGCACCGGCAAATACCCGCTGCATTATCTTCGAGGGACCGAAGGAGCATCCGCTTATCACAACAGAGCTTATGATGCCAATCCTCGGAATCGTAAGAGCTAAGGATTTTGACGATGCTGTAGAGCAGGCTGTATGGCTTGAGCATGGCAACCGTCATTCCGCACATATTCATTCCAAGAATATTGATAACATTACAAAATATGCGAAAGCAATTGATACCGCAATCCTTGTAAAGAACGGCCCGTCCTATTCCGCACTTGGATTTGGTGGAGAAGGCTTCTGTACATTCACTATCGCAAGCCGTACCGGTGAGGGACTTACAAGCGCAAGCACATTCACCAAGAGAAGACGCTGCGTAATGACAGACAGTCTTTGCATTCGTTGATCAGGAGGAACAGAAACAATGGATATGAACAATGTAAATATCGAAGAAATCGTTAAACAGGTTCTCTCCGGCATGACAGGAAACGCTCCGGCTGCAACACCAGCAGCAAGCGCTCCGGCTGCTCCGGCAGGAAACACAATCCCTAAAAAAGCAAGAGTAGCAATGATGACAGAGAAGAAACATTTCGAGCTTCAGGAGTATGATCTTCCGGAAGTTGGAGATGACGACATCCTTGTAAAAGTTGAGGGATGCGGTGTCTGCGGAACAGATGCTCATGAGTACAAAAATGATCCATTTGGTCTTATTCCGGTAGTTCTCGGACATGAGGGAACCGGCGAGATCGTAAAAATGGGTAAAAACGTTAAGGTTGATACAGCTGGTAAACCGGTTAAAGTCGGAGATAAGATCGTTACATGTATGATCTTCAAAGATGATCCGGAAATCACAATGTTCGACCTCAACAAGAAAAACGTAGGCGGCGCTGACGTATACGGACTTCTTCCGGATGACGACGTTAAATTCAACGGCTGGTTCGCTGATTACATCTTCATCAGAGGCGGAAAATTCGGTTCTACATTCTTTAATGTAAGTGACCTGGATCTTGATTCCCGTATCCTCATCGAGCCATGTGCAGTACTTGTACATGCTGTAGAGAGAGCAAAAACAACAGGAATCCTGAAATTCAACAGCAGAGTTGTTGTTCAGGGTTGCGGACCGATCGGTCTTATCTGCATCGCAGTTCTCCATACAATGGGCGTTCATAATATCTGTGCAGTAGACGGAAACGAGCAGCGTCTTGAATTCGCCAAGAGAATGGGCGCAACTACAACTGTAAACTTTATGAACTTCAAGGGTGTTGAGGCACTTACTGAGGCTGTGAAAGAGGCTCAGGGCGGACATCTTGCAGATTTCGCTTTCCAGTGTACTGGAAATCCTCATGCTCATTCCAATATCTACAAATTCATCCGCAACGGCGGCGGCCTCTGCGAGCTTGGATTCTTCATCAACGGTGGAGATGCAACCATCAACCCGCATTTCGACCTCTGCTCCAAAGAGATCAACCTTGTTGGTTCCTGGGTATACAATCTGAGAGATTATGCAACAACATTTGATTTCCTTAAGAGAGCAAAAGCAATCGGACTTCCAATGTCTGAGCTGATTACTGACAAGTATCCGCTGGAAGAGATCAACGAGGCACTTGAGAAGAACCTGTCAATGACAGGTCTTAAGATCGCGGTTGTTAACAAATAACCTTAACGGGAAAGGAGAAGCAACATGGCAGAAGCTGTAGGAATTCTGGAGGTCTTCGGACTTGCGACAGCCTTTGTGGCAGCTGACGCCGGGTGCAAGGCTGCAAATGTCCACCTGGAGGTATTCGATAAGAATAAACCGGCGAATGCGGACAGCCTGCCAGTACCGCTTCTTGTCTGCATCAAGTACCGCGGAAGCGTGTCAGATGTCACGGCAGCGGTAGAAGCCGGCATGAAAGTCGCAGAGAGCATGACAGGTGTGGTACAGCATTACATAATCCCCAACCCGGAACCAGGTACACAGAAAATGCTGAAGATCAGCGCCCTGGATAAAGATTAAGCGGATTCCGAAGTTTACTTTACAAAAGTGGCGGAATCATATATGATAAAATTGTAACGAAGATAAGATTCAGGAGGATAGAATCATGGCACAGGAAGCATTAGGAATGGTTGAGACAAGAGGCCTCACAGCTGCAATCGAGGCAGCAGATGCAATGACAAAAGCAGCTGAGGTTGCGCTTGTAGGAACAGAGAAGATCGGTTCCGGTCTTGTAACTGTTATGGTTCGTGGAGACGTAGGCGCTGTAAAAGCAGCAGTAGAGAGCGGAAGCGCAGCAGCATCCAGACTTGGAGAGCTCGTAGCTACACACGTGATCCCGAGACCTCATACAGATGTAGAAAAAATTCTTCCGAAGCTCTAATTCAGGCTTTGAGAGGAACAGAAATTAATTAAGGAGTTCGCTCATGGGAAAATCATATGGATTTATAGAAATCACAGGTGTGGTTGCGGCGATCAATGCCCTGGACATCATGTGCAAAACGGCAGACGTTGAGCTGGCGTCATGGGAGCGTAAGCTGGGCGGACGACTGGTGACCCTGATCGTACAAGGCGATGTATCAGCAGTTACAGCAGCTGTCAATGCGGCAGTAGAGCAGGCAATCAAGAAACCTGCCAGTTATGCGGTAATTGCCAATCCTCACGAGGAAATCGTCAAACTGGTTGAGCTGAGTGCAAGCCGGTGGAAAAAGAAACAGCAAGAGAATCCGGAAACAGCACTGGAAAGCAAAAACAGCAGCGAAAAATAAACTGCTGCACCAAAAAAGTCAGAAGTAAACAGAACAAATAAAGCATTAGCAATCCATAAGGAGGATATAATCATGACACAGGAAGCATTAGGAATGGTTGAGACAAGAGGACTTACAGCAGCTATCGAGGCAGCTGACCAGATGTGCAAGGCAGCTAACGTTGCACTTGTAGGAACAGAGAAGATCGGTTCCGGTCTTGTAACTGTTATGGTTCGTGGAGATGTAGGAGCAGTTAAATCTGCAGTAGAGAGCGGAAGCGCAGCAGCATCCAGACTTGGAGAGCTTGTAGCTACACACGTAATCCCGAGACCTCATACAGATGTTGAGAAAATCCTTCCGGTTCTTAAATAATTTCAACTGATTCTTACTGATACGCACCGGCCGAAGGGCCATTAAGGCTTCTGGCCGGTGCCTTTCAGTTTTCAGTTATGAGACCGAAAGAAAGCAGGTGTACTCTTGGAAACGAATAATATTGAAATGATCACAAAAATGGTGATCGATGCGATCAACAAAAACGAAGACAAGGGCAATGGTTTTGTTGTACCTATCGGAGTTTCCGCAAGACATATTCACCTGACACAGGAGCATGTGGAGGCACTGTTCGGAGAAGGCTATCAGCTTACCAAGAAAAAAGATCTGATGGGCGGACAGTTTGCATCCAATGAAACAGTTACCATCGTAGGACTGAAGCTCCGTGCGATCGAGAATGTAAGAATCCTCGGACCTGTCCGCAGCAAATCTCAGGTTGAGGTTTCCGCAACAGATGCGATCAAGCTGGGAATGAAGGTTCCGGTACGTATGTCCGGTGACCTTGCCGGAAGCGCGCCGATCGCCATTGTCGGACCGAAAGGTGCTATTTATCTGAAAGAGGGATGTATTGTGGCCATGCGTCACATTCATATGGCTCCGAAGGATGCCCAGGCTGCGGGTGTACATGATGGTGATATTGTTTCTGTTAAAGCGGACAATGAGCGCGGAACAATCTTTAATCAGGTTAAGATCCGTGTAGATGACAGCTTTACACTGGAAATGCATATTGATACAGATGAAGCAAATGCAGCAAGAATTGCCACAGGCAATACAGTTACCATAATCAAATAATATTCCTCCTTTGGGGATGCCACTTTCTGGCATCCCTAACAGAGGATATGGAGAAAAACGGAGGCTCATATGATCGTAGGCAAAGTAGTTGGAAGCATTGTTTCCACACGAAAAAGTGAAAAACTGATAGGAAATAAATTCATGATTGTAGAGCCGGTGCATCATATGAAAGCCGAGCACAGCCAGATTGTTGCCATCGATATCATCGGTGCGGGAATCGGCGAGTATGTATTGGTGGCACAAGGAAGCGCAGCAAGAATAGGCTGCGGCGTAGAAACAGCACCGGTAGATGCCGCAATCGTCGGAATCGTAGATGACGGTGCAGGATTGGAGTAACGCCATGGATATCAAAGAATTACAGAAAATTATGCAGGAGAATGGTGTTGTCGGAGCAGGTGGTGCAGGTTTCCCTACATACATGAAACTGACAGACAAAGCGGATACCATTCTTATGAACTGTGCAGAGTGCGAACCATTACTGAAACTTCACAGACAGTTGTTGGAAAAGCACGCATACGAGATCATGAAAACATTCGATATGGTTGCGGAGACGGTAGGAGCTTCCCAGGCCATCATCGGAATCAAAAAATCTTATGTACAGACAATCAATGCCTTAAATCAGCATATCGAAGAATTCCCAAGGGTTAAGATCCATCTTCTGGATGAGGTTTATCCGATGGGTGATGAGGTTGTTCTTATTTATGAGGCAACCGGACGCGTGGTACGGCCAGGAGGACTGCCTATTGAGCAGGGAGTAGCCGTATTTAATGTAGAGACACTTTACAATGTATATCGCGCGGTAGAAGAACACAAACCGGTCACAAGCAAATATGTTTCCGTTGTTGCAGAGGTTGAGAACCCTGTTACAGTGAAAGTTCCGTTAGGATGTACACTGGAAGAGGTTGTTGCCCAGGCAGGCGGAACAACTGTGAAAGATCCAGTATATTTCGTAGGCGGCCCGATGATGGGACGTATCGGAAACGGTTCTGATCCGGTTACAAAAACAACGAACGCAATCCTGGTTCTTCCAAAGGACCATGTTATTGTCATGAAGAAGCAGCGGACTTCTTCCATAGATTTAAAGAGAGCAGCATCCATCTGCTGCCACTGCCACACATGTACAGATCTTTGCCCGAGACATAATCTGGGACATCCGATCGATCCGGCAATGTTCATGATGGCAGCATCAAACCAGGATTTCAGAAATGTAAATCCTTATATCAATTCTGCATTCTGCAGCTCCTGTGGTGTCTGCGAGATGTATGCGTGTCCGCAGAGCCTGGCTCCGAGAACACTGCTTGCAGATATGAAAGGCGGACTTCGTAAAGCCGGAATCAGACCACCTCAGGGTGTTCAGCCGAAACCGGTACAGGAGTCAAGAGAATACCGCAAGGTTCCTGAGGAGCGCCTGATGGCACGTCTGGGACTTACCAGATATGACAAGGATGCACCGCTTCAGGAAGAGCTTGTAAATGTATCCAAGGTAAAAGTTCTCTTAAGCCAGCATATTGGTGCACCGGCACAGGCAATCGTAAATGTAGGCGATATGGTAACAGAAGGTCAGATGATCGCACAGCCTGCACAGGGATTAAGTGTCGGAATCCATGCAACCATCAGCGGAAAAGTTACAGAAGTAACAGACCGCCATGTTGTAATTGCAAGAAATTAGAAAGGACGTGCACAAAATGAGTAGAGCAATCGGAATGATTGAGTTTAAAACCACACCAGCTGGTATCACTGCAGCAGATGCCATGGTTAAGACATCTGAAGTAGAGATCGTGGAGGCGCAGACAGTATGTCCGGGAAAATATATTGCAATTATCACCGGAGATTTAAGCGCAGTGAAAGCTGCTGTAGACACAGCAGTAACAACATACGAGGATAAATGCATTGACAGTTTTGTACTGGGCAATCCGCATGAGTCCATTTTCCCGGCAATCTACGGAACCACACAGGTTGAGGAGATCAGTGCCCTGGGAATCCTGGAGACCTATGATGCGGCATCCATCATCGAAGCAGCAGATCAGGCTGCAAAGACAGCAATCGTTGATCTGATCGAGCTTCGTATCGCAAAAGGTATGTGCGGTAAATCCTACATGCTTCTTACCGGCGAGGTTTCTGCAGTGGAGGCTTCTATCGAAAGAGCAAAAGAGCTGGTAGCTGAAAAAGGAATGTACATGGATTCCTCAGTGATCGCTCATCCGGACAAGAGAATGATCGATACGATCCTTTAATATTGTCTTTATATCTGAGGGATATCCTTTTGAAGGATATCCCTGCAATGACATCTGAAAAGGAGGCATCTTATGCTAGCGTTAGAGAGAAGAAATCTGATTCTCGAGAAATTACAGGAAGAGAAAAGGGTTGTTGTAAGTGAACTAAGCCAGCTTTACAATGTCTCAGAAGAAACTATCCGCCGTGATCTGGACAAGCTGGAAAAAGAGGGACTTGCCACAAAGAGTTATGGCGGTGCGGTGATCAACGAAGATGTCGGTATTGATTTACCATTTAATGTTCGTAAAAACCAGAATGTACAGGGAAAGCAGAAAATGGCGGAGATTGCTGCTTCCATGGTGAATGACGGAGATCACATTTTTCTGGATGCCAGCACAACGGCAGTTTTTGTGGCCAAGGCGCTGAAAGAAAAAGAACGTCTCACCGTTGTTACCAATTCTATGGAGATCCTTCTGGAGCTCTCGGATGTATCCGGCTGGAATATTATTTCCACCGGTGGAGTGATGAAGGAAGGGTATCTTGCATTTCTTGGTGCCAGAACCGAAGAAGTGATCCGTTCTTATTATGTGGACAAGGTGATCTTTTCCTGTAAGGCATTAAACGAGGATATGGGGATCATGGAATCCAAAGAAGCCTTTGGAACAACCAAAAAAGCCATGATCAATTCCGGAAAAATGCGTATTCTGGTGGTAGACAGCACGAAATTTGATCAGACTGCTTTTTCCGTGGCAGGACAGCTGCGGGATATCGAGACGGTCATCACAGACAAAAAACCGTCTGAAAAGTGGCTGAAGCATTTCAGCGCGCATAAGATCGAATGCATCTACCCGAAATAGGTTGGACATATATCGGAAAACGATTGTGTTCATGAGCATGCAGTGTATGCGGAATGCGGAGATCCGCTTTACTTTATCCGGCCACAGGCAGACAAAAGAGACCTGTGTTCCGGTATGACGAGAGGGAGCAGTTTCTATGAATACATTTGAAATGAAAACAGCCATCCATTTTGGAGCTGATGCCCTGGGAAGACTGAAAGAAATTCCATACAAAAGAGTCCTTGTTATCACAGACCCGTTTGTTGTAAAAAGCGGAATGATCGATATGATCACAAAACCGCTTCAGGCAGGTGGAAAAGAATTTGATATTTTCTGTGATGTTGTTCCGGATGCACCGGTTGGAAAAATTGCCGAAGGAGTTAAGAAATTCCTTCAGTATCAGCCGGAAGCTATTGTTGCAGTAGGTGGTGGTTCTGCCATCGACTCCTCCAAGGCAATCCGTGAGTTTGCCCTGAAGATCAACAATTACGGAAAAGTCGGACTGGTTGCCATTCCTACAACAAGTGGTACCGGTTCCGAGGTTACTTCTTTTGCAGTTGTAAATGATACAGAAGCACATGTGAAGTATCCGCTGATCTCAGACAGCCTGACCGCTGATGAGGCAATTCTGGATGCGGAGCTTGTACGTAGTGTTCCGCCTGCGATTACAGCAGATACAGGTATGGATGTTCTGACTCATGCAATTGAGTCTTATGTCAGCATCAACCATAATGAGTTTACATCTGCACTTGCAGAGAAAGCAATCGAGATCTGTGGCGTATATCTTTATCGTGCATATGTTGACGGTAATGATATGCATGCAAGACAGAAGATGCATGTAGCGTCCTGTCTGGCAGGACTTTCCTTCAATGCAGCAGGTCTTGGAATTACTCACAGTATGGCGCATCAGCTGGGTGCTATTTTCCATATTCCTCACGGAAGAGCTAATGCGATGCTGTTGCCGCATATTGTTGAATATAATGCAAATATCAACAAACGCAGCAGAAGCCAGAAAGAATATCTTCCGGCAGTAAAGAGATATTCCAATATTGCACATCTTCTTGGACTGAGCAATTATAACGAAGTTATGAGCGTAAGATCTCTTGTAAACTGGATTCAGTTTATGCAGAAAGAGATGAATATCCCGCTTACCATCGAAGAGATGAAGACGATCACACCGGATGCTTATTTTGCGGCGGTTGATAAGATGGCGGATATGGCACTTGCGGATGCCTGCACAGCGGCAAATCCGCGTGTACCGAAGAAAGAGGATATTATTAAGATTTATACTAAACTTTGGTCTTTTTGATAAAAGATGAAAACCGCAAAGGGGCCGCAAAGCCGCGGCCCCTCTGCACACCCCTCGGGCTTTTTTTAGAGTGCTTGACTGTGGCGGGCGGAAGGGTATTGACTTGTGCCTGTATGCTGCGGTTGTTCCGGGTTGAACGTTGTGCCGATGGGGCGCCGTGGGCGCCTTGAATGTGTGACGTTTTGGCGGAGGCTGGCGCGTTTGTGAACGCCGCGCCTGGTTTGCCGGGATGATTGTGGTGTGTGTTTACGTATGTGTGGTATGCGTAGCATTTCGAGGATTGTAAAATTGGTCTGATATGGGTGGATTATTTATCAGGAGTTGCTGGGAGGTTGAGCTGGGATGGAGGTTTATACCGGGTATGGTGATAAGGGGATGACGGATCTTTCCCATACGAAGAATGTTTCAAAGTCGGATGATCGGATTTGTCTGATGGGGTCGGTTGAGGAGCTGATGAGTCATATTGGGCTTGTGCGGGTTCTGGTTGATGATGTGGATGTTGTCCGGATGCTGGAGAAGATCTCGGAGACTTTGAAGAAGATCATAGATGGGGTTTCTGATCCTTATAATCGGGAGTTTAAGGTCAGTGAAGACCGGACGGAGCTTCTGGAGGAGGAGATTGGCCGGATGAAAGAGATTTTTTCCGGAGAGAGGCTTCCGATTCTTCCGGGGGATTCCCGAGTTGCGGCTGAGATCGATGTGACAAGAGCTGTGGCACGGAGGGCTGAGAGAGAGCTTGCGCTGGTCAGCGTGAAGTTTGGATCGGATACCGGAGCCAAGAAATATATGAATCGATTGTCGGATTATTTTTATGTGTTGGCAAGGTATGTGGATGCAGCGAAGATCGAAGAGAAGAAGACAGATATTTCTGAAAGTGTTCAGGAATCTGTGAAAGCAGAAACTGCTGGGATTGTAGCTAATGTTGGGGCAGAGGCTGTTGGAAGTAGTGCGGATGTTGCAGCGGGTACATCAGCGGTGGATGTAAGAGCACAGGATTCGCAGATGGTGCAGAAAAGGGATGTACAGGCTTTTGATGTGCAGAATGGGACTGTGACGACTGCAGTGGGAGGAAATACGGCAATGGCACAGAATGACAGTATGGCAGCAAATACGGCGATGATCCAGGAAGTGCTGAAGCGTATGGGTATCCAGGGGCGTATCACATTAGATTCTGCCAAGAGGCTTATTGAGAAGATCGAGCAGGAAGCTTTGAGAAGAAACAAGCCTTCTGTAATTGCGATATGCAGCCCGGATGGAAATCCGGTTGCGGTTCATGTGATGGATGGATCTTTTCTTGTAAGCTTTGAGGTGGCTTTGAAGAAGGCTTATACATCGGTTGCAGTGAAGATGTCCACCATGGAGCTTTCCAGACTGACACAACCGGGCCAGACATTTTATGGTCTTGGAAAAATGAGTGACAATATTGTGATATTCGGAGGCGGTGTACCCCTGAAGGTTGGAGACACCATCATCGGCGGTCTCGGTATCAGCGGCGGTACCGGCGAAGAGGATAACAGCCTCGCAGAGTATGGACTGCAGGTACTGAATGAGGTACTGTAGGATACAGGATAAAAACAAAACGTATAGACAGCTCAGAGAGAATAAATAAAAGGGACGTGTTGCAGTGATGATTTTTAAATCAATACTGCGGCACGTCCCTTTTGAATTATTTACTTCCAGCTAATCTTCAGACATTTAACGGAAATATCACTTTTTTCCGGCGCCTGGACCATGTTCTGGATGAAATAGGTCTTTGTCATGGCTTTTCCGGGCTTCAGGTTCAGTGTCAGATTTTTGGTCCAGTACATCTGGTCATAGATACCGGAACCTGTGGTGATCTGTACTTTTGCGGTGGTGATGGTTTTTGCAGAAGTATTGGTGAATTTTAAAGTATAATAGGTCTTCATGTCATTGGGGCCATACTTGATACCGGCAACACGGATCTTCAGATTTTTGACGGTAGGTTTGGCGGCCGGTACGGATACGGTAATAGTGATCTTACGATTGACACCGTTTAAGTTTGCGGTAACCGTGGCTGACCCTTTTTTCTTTGGGACAAGATAGTTTCCGGAAATGGCAAGTACGGAAGGCTTGCTGGATTTTGCATTTTTGATGGTCAGATTGGTGCCGCCCTTCAGATTGATAAGGGAACGCATGCTGACCTTGGAGCCAACTTTGAGTGTAGTTTTGGAAGCGCGGAAGGTTGCTACGGTTTTTGAAGGCGAGGTTACTTTTCCGGTCAGCTTACAGGCTGCGGCCTTTGGATAGGATAAAGTGATCTTTGCGGATCCGGCTTTCATGCCCTTCAGGGTAACTGTGAAACGGCTGTGTTTTTTGGAATCCTGAGTGATGCTTTGTACCTTGAGAACAGAGCTGTTGGAAGAAGTAACCTTGAATTTTGATTTGCTGATGGTTTTTACGTAGGGATCAGAAATCTCAATTCCGATGGAAGTGGTTTTTCCGGTTCGGATGCTCTGGTTCAGATAATTGTTGTTGGTGATAAAAATTTCCGGTACTGCCTGTTTGATGGTAACCTCATAGTCACAGTCTACCGGTACCGGACATTCTTTATTGCCGAAATCGAACTCCAGGTAGCCATCCTCTATGTTGTCATCGTATGTGAAAAAGGTTTCCTTGTATGCCAGTGGTGTATAATTTGAAGTGTTCAGCTTAACCACATTGATCCCATCGATGGAAAATGTGGTGCTTTTGGGATGACTCCCTTGGGTGAATAAAAGCTTACACGAACTGTCACGGCATAGATCCGTTTTTGGCAGTTTGCATTTTTGATGTTGATCGGGAAATTAATGTCTGAAGACTCATCTTCGATCACACCGTCGGTATCACGAATAGTGGAAGTGGTTCCTTTGGTCACGACCCGGACTCTGGCGTGAGCATCCTGGGGAAGCAGGAGCACAATAAAGGAAAAAAGAATCAGGAAAAAAATTGCTTCGATGGTTTTTATTTTTCTTTTACACATAACAAACCCTCCTTTTTTTATGAGCATTCCGGCTGTTACTGAACAGAGGCCCGTGTACTCCATGAATTCATGGTCCTCTGCTGCGGAACAGTATAAACAGACTCTTTCTCTTATATCATTATAACAGGAAACCAGGGAGGAAGTGCTTTGTGATTTTTTTGTATCAATTGGCAATTTATCTGTAAATATGTTAAAATAAAATATTCGGAAAACAGCAGCGATTCGACAATGAAAAAGAGAAGCGTTACAGTTCCGGTGGGAACGTAACAGAAAGGATCATGTCGATTTATGACGAAACAGGAACTTTTAAAGACCCATTTCGGGTATGATACATTCAGAGAAGGGCAGGAAGCGGTGATCGATGCGCTTCTTGCAGGAAAAGATGTTCTGGCAGTGATGCAACCGGCGCAGGAAAATCCATCTGCTATCAGGTACCGGCACTGATGATGAAGGGGATCACACTGGTAATATCACCGTTGATCTCCCTTATGAAGGATCAGGTGAGAAGTCTGAACCAGGCCGGTATCTCAGCAGCATACCTCAACAGCTCTCTGACGCAGGGGCAGTATTTCACAGCCTTGCGCTATGCAAAGGCAGGACGATATCCGATCATCTATGTAGCACCGGAGAGGCTTACCACAGAGGCGTTTCTGGATTTTGCGCTGAGCGCGGATATTTCCATGATCGCAGTGGATGAGTCACACTGTGTATCACAGTGGGGACAGGATTTTCGGCCAAGCTATCTGAAGATCGCAGAGTTTGTGGCACAGCTTCCAAAAAGACCGGTGATCGGTGCATTTACAGCTACAGCCACGAAGGAGGTCAGGGAGGATATTGCAAGACTTCTGGGGCTTCAGGATCCCTTTTGCACAACCACAGGATTTGACCGGGAAAATCTTTATTTTGCAGTGAAAACACCGAAAGATAAATATAAGGAAGTACACGATTACATACTGGAGCATCCGGACGACAGTGGAATCATCTACTGTCTCACCAGAAAGCTGGTGGAGGAGGTCTGCGGAAAGCTGATCCGTGACGGCATCACGGCCACCAGATATCATGCAGGACTTTCCGATGAGGAACGCAGGAACAATCAGGATGATTTTATTTATGACCGCTGTCGTGTGATGGTAGCCACCAATGCATTTGGAATGGGAATCGACAAGTCCGATGTGCGTTATGTCATTCATTATAATATGCCGAAGAACATGGAAGGCTATTATCAGGAAGCAGGCCGTGCGGGCCGTGACGGCGATCCTGCGGAATGTATCCTGCTTTACAGCGGGAAGGATGTGGTTACCAATCAGTATCTTATCGAGAGAGGACAGGATAACCAGGAAATGGAAGCGGCAGTCTGGCGCCTTGTCCGGGAGCGTGATCAGGAGAGGCTGAAGCAGATGACCTTTTACTGCTTTACCCATGATTGTCTGCGTGAGTACATCCTGAAATATTTTGGGGAATACGGAAAAAGCTACTGCGGAAACTGCCTGAACTGCCAGACCGAGTTTGAAGAGCAGGATGTGAGCCGGGAGGCCAGGGCAATGATCCGGTGCGTGGAAAGCAGTGGTCAGAGATACGGGGTGACCGTGATCCTGGATACTCTGCGTGGTGCATCTACGGCGAAGATCCGGCAGTATGAGATGGATGGAAATCCGGAATATGGAGTCTGTGCAAAGATTCCGGCACACCGGCTGCGGCAGATCTTTAATTATCTGGTACTGAAGGAATATCTTCATCTGACGGATGACGGATATACGATTGTGAAGCTGACCGCCGCTTCCAGGTCACTTCTGGAGGAGGCGCATATCCTCACAATGAAAATGTCAAAAGAGCTGGAGACGAAGAAAAAAGAGAAACGGAGCAGACTTCCGAAATCTGCAGTCGGGGAGCTGGGAGAACAGGATGAGCCCCTTTTTCAGAAGCTCCGTGCTCTTCGCCTGGAGATCGCCAGAGAGGAAAAAATCCCCCCTTATATGGTCTTTTCCGACAAAACCCTTATCCATATGTGCATTCTGAAGCCCGGAAACGAGGAGGAAATGCTGAATGTGACAGGAGTCGGCAGGCACAAGTACGAAAAATACGGAAAAAGGTTTATAGACGCGGTGAAAAATCTGTAGGAAAGAGACTTTTGCCGTCGGAAAATGAAGAGCGAAATGTTCTGAAATTTCTTGCATTTTAAAGAGGCATTTGTTAGAATAAGACAAGCAGGAAACATCCGGCGGCTATAGTGCGGCCGGATCGTTTTTAACTGTATCATATTCTGCTGCACGTTCCGGTGCAGCGTACAGGCATTTCGCAAGCAGAGTTCTATGCAGCAGTGGAATCCCTTCGAGTAGATGGACCGACTGTGTGAGATATCCGTTGGTCAGAAGCAAGCAGTGAGGTGGATGATCGTATCCGCTTTCAATTAAGACATAATCTGGTGCTGGTCACTGCGTGAACAGAGATCAGGCTCCTTCACGATCTGCGTCGGCTTTTTCATGCAGAAAATCTGCCCTGCCGGCTTTTTTCTCATACAGAAGAGTAGCATGTATTCATAAAGACATGAACATAGCCCGTCTGCAAAACGGGAATCCGTTCCGGCATGACTGTTCTCCACCAGGCCGAAAAAGCTGTATTTACATAAAACAGCCCAATTCCTCAAAAAGCAGGATATCCGCAATATGTGCGAGATCCTGCTTTTTGTCATGTAATACTCTGATATGTGCCATTAAGACGTGGAAAAATATTTCAGCGTCTTTTATATTTGCCGGGGGTGATCCCCTTGTACTTTTTGAAGGTACGGATAAAATAGCTCAGATCATTAAAGCCATTCCGATAGGCAATCTCCGTGATGGAATCATCGGTGGTAGCCAGCTGGCAGCAGGCCTGCTCGATCCTCTGGCGGTTGAGGTAATCCATTGGTGTCTGATGCGTCATCTCGGAAAAGAACCGGCAGAAATATTTGGGAGACATGGAAACCGAAGCGGAAAGCTCCTGCAGGGTAATGGGGCTGGCATAGTTCTTTTCAATAAATTCCACGACTTGCTTCAGCTGGACAATGCGCTTGTAATCTCGTCTGGTTTTCCGCAGGCTTTCCAGGTAGTAATGATTACCAAAAACCAATCCGAAAAAGTGGTAAAATTGTCCAAACACAACCAGCTCATATCCTGGCTTCCTCTGCCAGAAAGAATCAAAAAGAGAGTTCACTGCTCTCTGGATATCAGGCTGCTTTTCAGTGAAATGGTGATAGATCAGAAGCTCCTGGTGGCTGATCTTCTGCATATATTCTGTGCAGACGGAATTAAATTTCAGAAACATGTTCATATCAAAAACAATGCACTGATAGATACAATCCTGAGGAATTCCGGAATGCAGAACTCCACTATTGACAAAAATCACATCTCCGGCTTTTGCTGTAAAACTTTTTTCGTCTAAAGTGACGGTGAGAGTGCCCTGTAATACACGCATGATTTCACATTCTACATGCCAGTGGTAGGACATGACATAGCGTGGATGGCTGCTGTCAATGTGGTGGAATTCAAAAGGAAATTCATAGGTACCTCGAAGTCTGTCCTCATTTCTTCCAAGATCGTGCAAAATACAACCCTTCTTTCTTAAATTTTATAGTTTTTTTAGGAACTCATATGAAAAAGTGAATATTGTACTGTTTTTTGCTATTATAACACAAGTAATTTAAAAGATGCAATCGTATAATAAAAGCATAGTTCGGACAGGAGTTGTTGGAACGTAAAAAAACTGTAAGTTATAATAGTGAATATAAATTTAGGAGGTAATTGTTACTATGGCAAAGAGCAGATTAGTAGGCAGCTATCCGGTTATCGGTATCAGACCAACCATCGACGGACGTAGAGGAGCCCTCGATGTAAGAGGATCTCTGGAAGATCAGACTATGAACATGGCCAAATCCGCAGCAAAGCTTTTCGAGGAGAACCTGAAATATTCAAATGGTGAGCCTGTAAAAGTTGTTATTGCTGATACCACCATCGGACGTGTTGGTGAGAGCGCTGCATGTGCGGATAAATTCCGTAAAGAGGGTGTAGATATCACTCTTACAGTTACACCATGCTGGTGCTACGGAGCTGAGACCATGGATATGGATCCACAGACCATCAAGGCTGTATGGGGATTCAACGGAACAGAGAGACCTGGTGCTGTATATCTGGCATCCGTTCTTGCTACACATGCACAGAAGGGCCTTCCGGCATTCGGTATCTACGGACATGACGTTCAGGAAGCTGACGACACATCCATTCCAGAAGACGTTAAAGAGAAACTGTTAAGATTCGGCCGTGCAGCAGTTGCAGCTGCATCCATGAGAGGTAAATCCTACCTGCAGATCGGTTCTGTAACAATGGGTATCGGCGGATCTATCATCGATTCTGATTTCATCGAGTCCTATCTCGGAATGAGAGTTGAGTCTGTTGATGAGGTAGAGATCATCCGTCGTATGACAGAGGGAATCTATGATCACGCAGAGTATGAGAAAGCTCTTAAATGGGCAAAAGAGACCTGCAAGATCGGCTGGGACAAGAACCCGGAAGAGCTTCAGTTCTCACCGGAGAAGAAAGAGGAGCAGTTCGAGTTTGTTGTTAAGATGGCAGTTATCATCAAAGAGCTGATGAACGGCTGTGATAATCTTGATCCGAAATTCTCTGAGGAAGCAATCGGACACAATGCTCTTGCAGCTGGATTCCAGGGCCAGAGACAGTGGACAGACTTCTATCCAAACGGTGACTTCGCAGAGGCTATGCTGAACACATCCTTCGACTGGAATGGCGCTCGTGAGCCGTACATCCTTGCTACAGAGAACGATGTTCTCAACGGACTTGGAATGCTGTTCATGAAACTCCTTACAGGACGTGCTCAGATCTTCGCTGATGTTCGTACATACTGGAGCCAGAGGCAGTTAAGAAAGCTACAGGATATGCCTTGAGGGCGTAGCAAAAGAGCTGGCGGATTCCTTCATCTGATCAACTCCGGTGCTGCTTGCCTGGATGCTAACGGACAGGCTAAAGAGGCTGACGGAACACCAGTTATGAAACAGTGGTGGGATGTTACAGAGGCAGACCAGAAAGCAATCATGGACAATACAGAGTGGTGTATGGCCGACAACGGATACTTCCGTGGAGGCGGATACTCCAGCCGTTATGAAACACGTGCTCAGATGCCTGCAACTATGATCCGTCTGAACCTTGTAAAAGGACTTGGACCGGTTCTTCAGATCGCAGAGGGATGGACAGTAGCCCTTCCGGAAGAGGTATCTGACAAGCTCTGGAAACGTACAGACTACACATGGCCATGTACATGGTTCGCTCCAAGATGCGATGGCAAAGAGGGACCGTTCAAAACAGCTTACGATGTAATGAACAACTGGGGTGCTAACCACGGTGCGATCTCCTACGGACACATCGGTGCAGACCTGATCACAATGTGCTCTATGCTGAGAATCCCGGTATCCATGCACAACGTTCCTGAGAAGGATATCTATCGTCCGGCAGCTTGGAACGCATTCGGTATGGAAAAAGAGGGTGCAGACTTCCGCGCTTGCAAGAACTATGGACCACTTTACAAATAAATCATATTGTTAAGATAACGGAATATCAAATCCTCCGGCATGCATGTGCCGGAGGATTTTTTTGTGCCGTGGTATATGGATAGTTGGGAAATATACTGTTCGGATCTACGGAAAAAAGTTATAATAGAAAAAGATATATATGAATACGGGAGGTTACGTAGATGAAATATATACAGCTGAACAATACAGATCTGAACATCAGTCCTATCTGCCTCGGAACAGCAGGATTTGGAGATAAATCAGACCTGGAAAAAAGCTTTGAGATTCTGAACGCATTTGTACGCGCAGGTGGAAATTTTATTGATACGGCAAATGTCTATTGCAAATGGCTAAAAGGACATGGAAACTGCAGTGAGCAGATCATAGGAAAATGGCTGAAAGAGAGTGGCATGCAGGGAAAAGTTATTGTGGCAACGAAGGGCGCGCACTATTCCTTTGAGGATCCGGGCCGCAGCAGAGTGAACAAAGAAGATATCCGCATGGATCTGGATGAGAGCTGCCGCACACTGGGAAAAGATGAGATGGATTTTTACTGGCTTCACAGAGATGATCCGGAGAAACCGGCGGAGGAAATCGTGGATACTCTGGAAGAATTGAAAAAAGAAGGCAGGATCCGTTATTATGGATTTTCCAATTACCGCACAGAGAGGCTGAAAGAAATTGCTCAGTGTCTGAGAGAACGAAATCTTTCAGGGATCACAGCAGTATCCAATCAGTGGAGTCTTGCAGGAATCAATCCTGGAGAAAACACAAATCCGGATCCTACACTTGTGGAATTTTCCAGAGAAGAATATCAGTGGCACTGTGAGACAGGCGCTGCTGCCGTTCCGTTTTCTTCCACTGCAATGGGATTTTTTTCAAAACTTCAGAAAATGGGGCTTTCCTTTACAGAAGCAGAGATGGATGCATCCTGGATGCGAGAGAAGGAAACACAGATCACAGGTCTTTCAGAAAGTATGAAAAGATCCTACTGGAACGAGACAAACCTTCGCACCTATCAGAAGCTGTTAAAACTGCAGAAAGAAACCGGCCACAGCCTGCAGGCCCTGTCTCTGGCATATTTTTTCAATCAGCCATTCCAGACTGTGCCTGTAACCGGCGTCAGCAATCCTTCACAGCTAAAAGATGTACTGGATGCCTGTGAGATCGACCTTGCACCGGAACTGTTCGGCGGCTGGGTGAGTGCAGGAGGATGATATAAGTAACTAAATATATTGTAAAAAGATATTAAATGTGTTTAAATATACTTATGGAGGTATATTATGGACACATCAAATATCACAAATTATAAACCAAAAGATTTTGCTGAATTATTAGGTGTTTCTGTAAAAACGCTTCAGAGATGGGACAGAGAGGGAATCTTAAAAGCAAACCGAACTCCAACAGACAGGCGTTATTACACATATGACCAGTATCTTCAATTTAAAGGTATAAATATAGAACATGATAAACGAAAAGTTGTTATTTATGCAAGAGTATCTACCAAAAACCAAAGGGATGATCTTCAAAATCAGACAGCATTTCTGCGTCAGTTCTGTAATGCCAGAGGAATGATCGTAGACCAGTGCATTGAAGACTATGGAAGCGGACTTAATTATAACCGCAAGAAATGGAATGGATTACTGGACGAAGTCATGGAGCAGAAGGTCAAAACCATAGTGATCACGCATAAAGACAGATTTATCCGTTTTGGATACGACTGGTTTGAAAGATTCTGCATGAAATTCCACACAACGATACTGGTGGTAAACAATGAAGAACTGTCACCACAGGAAGAACTTGTACAGGATATTATTTCCATCCTTCATGTGTTTTCCTGTAGATTATATGGACTTCGTAAGTATAAAAAACAGATAGAAAAGGATGAGGAGATTGCTGAAGAGCTTCAAGACAGAGATCAATCCTACAGAAGAGCAGAAGATCAAAATACATAAGACAATCGGCACATGCAGATATATTTATAATTCTACCTGTTTCATAATAAAGAACGTTATGATGCCGGTGAAAGATTTATGAGCGGCAAGTCGTTCAGTGTATGGCTGAACAATGAATACCTTCCAAGGCATCCGGAATATTTCTGGATCAGAGAAGTCAGTTCCAAATCGATAAAGAATGCAATCGAAAATGCCTGTACCGCTTTTTCAAGATTTTTTCATCATCAGAGTAGTTTCCCGAGATATAAGAAAAAAGGAAGATCTGATGTAAAAATGTATTTTGTAAAGAATAATCCCAAAGACTGTCTCTGTGAACGTCACAGGATCAAGATCCCAACACTTGGCTGGGTAAGGCTGAAAGAAAAAGGTTACATTCCGACCTCTAAGGATGGATATGTGATCCAAAGCGGGGCAGTTTCCATGAAAGCAGGCAGATATTATGTGTCTGCACTTGTCGATATACCTGCTCCGGAAGCAGATGGAAATTTCACTGATGGGATCGGAATCGATCTGGGGCTGAAAGACTTTGCAGTTGTGTCAAATGGAACTGTATACAGAAATATCAATAAAACAGTACGGATCAGAAAACTAGAGAAACAATTAAGACGGGCACAGCGAAAGCTTTCCCGTAAATATGAGAACTTAAAGAAAGGAGAGTCCACTCAAAGAGCAAATATATGCAAACAAAAGCTTAAAGTACAGAAACTTCATCATCGGATAGAAAATATCCGTACAGATCATATCAACAAGGTAATATCTGAGATAGTGAAAACCAAGCCGTCTCATATAACGATTGAGGATCTGAACATATCCGGGATGATGAAGAACCGACATCTCTCAAAAGCAGTTGCGTCCCAGAAATTCTATGAATTCCGGACAAAATTGAAAACAAAATGTGCTGAATATGGAATCGAACTGAGGGTAGTTGACCGATGGTATCCATCTTCCAGGATCTGCCACTGCTGCAGCAGTATTAAAAAAGATCTGAAACTTTCAGACAGGATCTACAGATGCACATGTGGATATATTGAGGACAGAGATCTCAATGCAGCACTGAATCTGAGAGATGCAGAGACTTACGAAGTTGCATGATCCCACAAACGTAAGTATGTACCGAAGGCTATTTCGGGAATTAACGACTGTGGAGTGTACTTAGGATCTGTGAGTAGAGATAACTCCGGTTACTCAAAAGCATACACAAAGAAACAGTAAGCGGTATTCGTGAGAATCCGCATTATCTCGATGTGAGCATGTTTAATCACATTTTGAGTGGCAGGTGATCGATGAAACTGATCCATTTATCAGACCTTCACCTGGGAAAACGTGTCAATGAGTTTTCCATGATCGAAGATCAGAAATATATTTTGAACGAAATCCTGAGGATCATTGACGAAGAAGCACCGGATGGGATCCTTCTCGCCGGTGATCTTTATGACAGACCAATTCCGTCTGCGGAAACCGTGCAGCTTTTTGACCGGTTTCTTACGCAGTTGGCAGAAAGGAAGATCCCGGTGTATGCCATCAGCGGAAATCATGACAGTGCGGAAAGAATCGCTTTCGGTTCACAGATCATGAGCAGCAGCGGGATCTGCATGTCCCCGGTGTACGATGGAAAAACGGAAAAATACTGTTTAATGGACAGCTATGGAGAAGTGTGGATCCATCTGCTTCCATTTGTGCGTCCGGCAACTGTGAGGCACGGACTGGAAGGAGAAGAAGAGGTGGATGAGATCCGTACCTACCAGGAGGCAGTGCAGGCGGCAGTTGCACATATGGAGATTGATAAACGTCATCGCAATGTATTGATCGCCCATCAGTTTGTGGTCGGTGCCATGCGCTGCGATTCTGAAGAGATCTCCGTTGGAGGTATCGACCAGGTGGAGGCAGATGTGTTCCGGGATTTTGACTATGTGGCACTTGGCCATATCCACAGTCCTCAGAATGTGGGAAGCGAGCACATCCGCTACTGTGGAACTCCTTTGAAATATTCTTTTTCCGAGGCAGGACAGCAGAAATCTGTGACAGTTGTGGAGCTTCTGGAAAAAGGAAATCTCAGGATCAGGGAGATTCCGCTGAAGCCTCTTCGGGATATGCGAAAACTGAAAGGCACATACATGGAGATCACATCACTGTCCAGTTATCAGGACACAAACACAGAGGATTATGTGCAGATCACGCTGACAGATGAAGAAGATATCGTAGATGGAATGCAGAAGCTCCGTACTGTTTATCCGAATCTGATGAGCTGGAATATGATAACCGACGCACAAGAGAAAACCAGGAGATCGTAGGTGCAGAAACGGTGAAAAGGAAATCCGAGCTGGAATATTTTGAGGAATTTTTTGAACTGCAGAATAACCAGCCCATGAATGAAGAACAGCGGAAATATTCCGAAGATCTGATCCGTAAGATCCAGGAGGTGAAATAATGAGACCGGAAAAACTGACCATCAGTGCCTTCGGGCCCTATGCAGATAAAACAGAGATTGATTTTTCAAAGCTTGGAGAGGGCGGTCTCTACCTGATCACCGGTGACACCGGAGCAGGAAAAACTACGATCTTTGATGCGATCACCTTTGCGTTATATGGAAGAGCCAGTGGAGAGGTAAGGGAATCCGCCATGTTCCGGAGTAAGTATGCAAAAGATTCCACGGAGACTTTTGTGGAGCTTGTTTTTTCCTATCAGGGGAAGACCTATCACGTGCGCCGGAGTCCGGAATATATGGCTCCGAAAAAAAGAGGCACCGGACAGACTCTTAGAAAAGCTGAAGCACAGCTGATCTATCCGGATGAACGTCAGCCGGTGACAAAGGCAAAAGATGTTACTGCGGCAGTGGAACAGCTTCTGGGACTGAGTTATGATCAGTTCACACAGATCGCAATGATCGCCCAAGGGGATTTCCAGAAATTACTTCTGGCAGGAACTACACAGAGAGGAGAGATCTTCCGACAGCTCTTTCACACAGGACTTTATCAGCAGATTCAGATGAAACTTAAGGATGCGTCAATAGCCAGATATAAGGAATATGATGAAATGCGCCGCAGTATTGCCCAGTATTTGGATGGAGTGAAAACGGAGACTGCTTCATGGCAGGAGGCAGAGGAATTTGACGAACTGAAAAAGATAAAATTCGAGGGAAAACTGGAGCGGAGTCTGGAACTTCTGAAGCAGTTTCTGGAATATGGTGAAGCACAGGAAAAAGAGCTCCGGGAAAAAGAAGACTCGCTTAATCAGGATATACGAAAAGCAGAAGAGGCACAAAATCTTGTGGCTCAGAAACGAAATCTGGAGCTGAAAAAGAAAAAAGCGGAAAAAGATCTGGAAGAATTAACACCACTTCTACAGCTTGCAGTAGAAGAGGCGGAAAAATATAAAGATGCAGATCACAGATGTGAAGAGCTTGGAATCAGGATCTGTGAAAAAGAAGAAAAGCTGAAAAAATATCAGGAGCTGGAAAAGCTGAAAAAAGAGCTGGAAACAATCGAAGGAAAGCTTGAAACAGTCAGTGAAAAAAAAGAGAAGGATATTTCCGAAGAGCAGCTTTTGCAGAAAAAAGATGAGGAAGAAAAAAAACGCCTTTCAATACTGGCAGATGCAGGAGAAGAACTACAAAAATACAAGTTTGAGTACGATAAACTGGACAGTGAAAAACGAAGCTATGACAGCTGTCTGCTGACGGAAGAAGAGATCAAAAAAGAACAGAAACAGATAGATGGATGGCAGGAAGAAATCATCCGGAAAGAAACGCAGCAGAAGGAAGAGCTGGAGCAGCAAAAGAAAGACAAGGCGCTGTTGGACAGCGCGGAGCTGGAACTTCAGAAGGCAGAGACGAAAAAGACAGAAGGGCTTCGGAAAAAGAAAGAATTAGAAGGACTGATTGCTCTGGTTAAGGAGTTTCAAGGGCTTATAATGCCACGAAAGAGCAGCAGGAAAAATATAAGATTTCCATTGAAAAAGTACAAAAGCAGAGAGAAGTTTACCAGAAACTGTTTCAGAGTTTTCTGGACGCGCAGGCAGGGCTCCTGGCGCAGGAACTGAAAGAGGGCTGCCCATGCCCGGTATGTGGTTCTTTCGAGCATCCGCGTCCGGGAATACTTCCCAAAGGACAGGTTGTGGATCAGGAAATCCTGGACAGAGAGAAACAAAAACTGGACAGACTGGAGAATGACGCAAATACGCAGAGTGTGGAAGCAGGAAAACGAAAAGAACGCCAGAAAACATTATGGCATCAGATCCAGAGGGAGGCACAAGAGCTTTTACATGAGACGGAATGGAAAAAGCTGATCCCTTTGCTGAAAGAAAAACAGGACCAATGTGAAAAGCAACTGGCAGACAGCGAGGAAGAGATTCGCATAGCAATAGAACGTAAAAAAAAGAAGAACGAAACAGAAACGTGGATCGAAAAGCTGGAAACAGAGATCGTTCAGTTACAGGAAGAGAAAAATCAATGTGACAGAAAACAGGCCGGTCTTCAGACAAGAGACGTGGAAAACAAAAAGCAGCAGCAGATAACAGCAGAAGAGATCCAAAAACTGATTCAGAAAAGTCTGGTGGCAGGAAATGGAGAAGTGACGGACAACACAGCTGCAGGATTTGAAAGACAGATACAGGATATGCTCAGCTGCCTGTCAGAAAAAGTTCAGGGAAAGGAAAAAGAAGCAAAACAGAAACAGGATCTTGAGAAGCTGATCATAGAAAGAGAAAAGACTCTGAAAGAACTGGGAAGAGTTATCAATGAAGCTGCACAGGACATCGTACGTCTGGAAACAGAGAGGAAGAACAAAGCACAGAAAGTGGATGAGCTGAACGAAGAGATCGGAGAAGGTGGAAAAGAATCTCTGGAACAGGAAATAAAAACACAGAGGAAGCTGTATGAAGAGCTGAAAGAAAGCAGCAGAAGAGCTCAACAGAAATTACAGGAGATCCGGGCGGAAAAGGAAAGAATAACAGCGGTTGTAAAAAACTTTGAGGAGCAGAAAAAAGAAATCGGAGAAGTAGATGAGGATGCGCTCAGAGAGCAGTACAGCCGTTTTAGGGAAGAGAAAACACAGCTTTCGGAAAAACGAAAAGCACTTTTTTCTGTTCAGAAGGGAAATGAGGAAATATATCATAAAGTGCAGGTACGTCAGACGGAAATGACTGCGGCGGAAAAAGAATATGTCTGGATGAAAAATCTTTCGGATACAGCCAATGGAAAACTGAACGGAAAGGCAAAGATCGAGCTGGAAACTTATATCCAGATGGCATATTTTGACCGGATCCTGCGAAGAGCCAATCTCCGTCTTATGACCATGAGTAGCGGTCAGTACGAACTGAAACGCCAGGAGCAGAGCAAAAATCAGAAAGAAAAAGCAGGTCTCGATCTGAATGTCATAGATCACTATAACGGAACAGAACGAAGTGTAAAGACATTGTCCGGCGGGGAATCCTTCCAGGCATCGTTATCCCTGGCGCTGGGACTTTCCGATGAGATCCAGGCCTCAGCCGGAGGAATCCGGCTGGATTCCATGTTTGTGGATGAAGGATTCGGTTCTCTGGATGAGGAGTCTCTGGAGCAGGCATTAAAAGCGCTGAACAGCCTTGCAGATGGCAGACGCCTGGTAGGGATTATTTCCCATGTTTCCGAGCTGAAGGAACGAATTGACAATAAGATCATCGTTACCAAGCAATGTGGCGGAGAAAGTGTGGGAAGCAGTATCCGGATACAGTAACGCAGAAATAAAATAAGAATAAGATAAAAAAGCTCCGGCCGGGATGACATATATATGTATCGTTCTGGTCGGAGCTTCTTATATAGCTTTTTATTTATACAGAAGGTATGTTATCAGAGAATCAGACTTTCTGATAGTTTTTCTTCTGTTCCTTTTTGGCTTCGCAGGTAAGCTCAACACCAAGCTTACGGAAGCTGATCACATCCACATCGGAAAGCATTACGGAAGTATGAGCCTGGCATCCACGGAGATTCGGGATCTGTTCCAGGGCAAGGCGTGCGGCATCGCTGGTTGCGGCACTTATGGAAAGGGCGATCAGGATCTCATCAATGTGAAGACGTGGATTCCTGCTTCCCAGATATTTGGTCTTCAGCTGCTGGATCGGATGGATGGCATCCGGGGAGATCACATGAAGCTCGTGATCGATTCCTGCCAGCTCTTTCAGAGCATTGAGAAGAAGGGCAGCGGATGCGCGAGAAGATCGGAGGTTTTTCCGCATACGATCTTTCCGTCAGGAAGCTCCAGAGCGGCAGCAGGGCCATTGGTTGCTTTTTCTTTTTCGAGGGCAGCCGGAACAACCTTACGGTCAGTGATCTCTGCATGAGCCTGCTGGAGAAGAAGCTCGATTTTACGTACCTCATTCTCTGTACCGGAGCCGGAAACCAGAGCGTTCATGCTCTTATAATAACGGCGGATGATCTCCTGGCGGGAAGCCTCCTGGCATACTTCATCGTCAACGATGCAGTTACCTGCATGTTGACACCCATATCTGTCGGAGATTTATAAGGACAGCTGCCCATGATCTTCTCAAACATGGCCTGTACAACAGGGAAAACTTCTACGTCACGGTTGTAGTTGACGGTAGTTTTGCCGTAAGCCTCCAGATGGAACGGGTCGATCATGTTGACATCGTTCAGATCCGCAGTGGCAGCTTCGTAGGCAAGGTTTACCGGATGTTTCAGAGGAAGGTTCCAGATCGGGAAGGTCTCAAATTTTGCATAGCCGGCTTTTACTCCTCGTTTGTATTCGTGGTAAAGCTGGGAAAGGCAGGTCGCCATCTTTCCACTTCCTGGTCCCGGTGCTGTGATCACGACCAGAGGTCTGGTAGTTTCAATATAATCATTCTTTCCATAACCCTCGTCACTTACAATAAAGGAAGTGTTGCTTGGATAGCCGGGGATCAGGTAAAGCTTGTAGACACGGATTCCCAGTTTCTCCAGACGTTTTTTGAAGAGATCGGCACTTTCCTGGCCGGAGTACTGTGTGATGCATACGCTTCCCACATACAGGCCACGGCTTGAAAACTCATCCATAAGACGGAGCACATCTTCGTCATAGGTGATTCCAAGATCGCCACGTATTTTATTCTTGTCAATGTCATTGGCACTGATAACAATAACGATCTCCGCCTGATCAGAAAGCTGCATCAGCATGCGGAGCTTGCTGTCCGGTTCAAAACCCGGAAGAACACGGGATGCATGGTAGTCGTCAAACAGTTTGCCGCCGAATTCAAGATAAAGCTTGTTGCCGAACTGACCGATTCTTTCACGGATGTGTTCTGACTGCATTTTCAGATATTTGTCATTATCAAAACCTATTTTCATTTGTCTGATTTCCTCTCCTCTTTAATTTTCCAATTCACTGGGAACAGTATACTACAACTTTACGTTCACTGGCAATATCCAATGCGGTGTTTTTTCGATGGTATTTTTGTAATCTCGCAGTTGATTTATATGGTTTTTCTCTTTATAATAAAGAAATGACAAGAGGAGGAAAAAAATGAATAATCAACTGAATAATGATCAGGACGGGAAGCGACCTGACAACAAAGATCCCAGGCAGGGATCAGGTAAAAATCATCAGTCGATTCTGGCTTTTCTGATATGCCTCCTGGTCACACTGGTGTGCTTCGCGTTGTTTACCAATATGCTGAAGGATAACAGCAGTGAGATCTCCTATGATAAATTTATCGATATGGTGGATAAGGACCAGGTTAAGGAAGTAACGATCCAGTCCAGTACATTGACGATCGTACCCAAGAAAAAGAATTCCAAGTACGAGGATATGAGCTATTACACCACGAAGACCGAAGACAGTACAGCACTTACCAAGAGACTGGAAGGAAAGGGAATCAAGTTTGAAACCGATCCGCCAGATGTTTTTGGTGAATTTGTTGCAATGATCCTGAGCGTGGTTCTGCCGACACTGCTTCTGTTCGGACTTCTGATGTTCTCCATGCGCCGCATGAACAAAGGCGGCGGGATCATGGGCATGGGCGTAGGCAAGAGCAAAGCCAAGGCATATGTGCAGCAGGAAACGGGCGTTTCCTTTAAGGATGTGGCAGGTCAGGATGAAGCCAAGGAATCTCTCCAGGAAGTTGTGGATTTTCTTCATAACCCCGGAAAATACACAGCCATCGGAGCCAAGCTGCCTAAGGGCGCACTTCTTGTAGGCCTCCGGGAACTGGTAAGACATTACTTGCCAAGGCAGTTGCAGGTGAAGCGCAGGTACCGTTCTTCTCTCTTTCCGGCTCGGAATTTGTGGAGATGTTTGTGGGCGTGGGTGCCTCACGTGTCCGTGACCTTTTCGAGGAAGCCAAGAAGAATGCTCCGTGTATCGTATTTATCGATGAGATCGATGCCATTGGTAAAAGCCGTGATTCCCGCTATGGCGGCGGAAATGATGAGCGTGAGCAGACATTGAACCAGCTGCTTGCGGAGATGGATGGCTTTGATACATCCAAGGGACTTCTGATCCTTGCTGCGACCAACAGACCGGAGGTTCTTGATCCGGCTCTTCTCCGTCCGGGACGTTTTGACAGACGTGTGATCGTTGACAGACCGGATCTTAAAGGAAGGGTGGATATCCTGAAGGTACATGCCAAGAACGTGCTTCTGGATGACACCGTTGATTTTGAAGCTGTTGCACTTGCAACTTCCGGTGCGGTAGGCTCTGATCTTGCTAATATGATCAATGAGGCTGCGATCCTTGCAGTCAAGAAGGGACGTAAAGCTGTATCACAGAAGGACCTGGAAGAATCCGTAGAAGTAGTTCTGGTGGGAAAAGAGAAGAAGGACCGTATCTTAAGCAAACAGGAACGCCGGATCGTATCCTACCATGAAGTCGGACACGCACTGGTAAATGCACTCCAGAAGGATGCGGAGCCTGTACAGAAGATCACCATCGTACCCCGTACCATGGGAGCACTGGGTTACGTTATGCAGGTACCTGAGGAAGAAAAATATCTCAACACCAAGAAAGAACTGAAAGCTATGCTGGTAGGCTATCTTGGCGGACGTGCTGCTGAGGAGATCGTTTTTGACACAGTCACTACAGGTGCTGCCAATGATATTGAGCAGGCTACCAAGGTGGCCAGAGCCATGATCACACAGTATGGTATGTCTGAGAAGTTCGGACTGATGGGACTTGCTACACAGGAGAATCAGTATCTCAGCGGAAGAGCAGTTTTAAACTGTGGTGATGATACCGCAACAGAGATCGATCATGAGGTGATGAAGCTTCTCCACCATTCCTATGAGGAAGCCAAGAGGATCCTTGGAAGTCACAGAACAGAGATGGATAAGATCGCGGAATATCTGATCCGCAAGGAAACCATTACAGGTAAAGAGTTCATGAAGATCCTCCGTGCAGTTCAGCAGGGCCTGGATATCCCGGAGAATCTGGATGATCTGGTACTTTCCGAGGATGAAAAAGAAGTGTCCAATAAACAGGATATTGAAACGATTGCAGAAAATAACGAGGCAGCAAAAAATACAGAATCGGTTCAGTTCAGACCGGAGATATCCGGACAGGAACTGACAGAGGATATACAGGCATCGGAGAAAACAGAAGAATCTGCTCAGACAACAGATGCCGATCATACAGAAACAGAAGAAAAGCCGGGATCACAGGCATAAAACAGATCATAAGAAAACCGGGAGAAATCCCGGTTTTCTTATTACTGTAATGGTAAAACAGGAGAATAATTTATGTTCATAATCGAGGAAGAATTAAAGAAGCTTCCGGCAAAACCGGGAGTTTATATCATGCATGGCGAGAAAGACGAGATCATCTATGTGGGAAAAGCCATAAGCCTTAAGAATCGTGTGCGCCAGTATTTCCAGAGCAGTCGTAATAAAGGTGCCAAGATTGAACGGATGGTTACACATATTACCAGATTTGAGTACATTATTACGGATTCGGAGCTGGAAGCCCTTGTGCTGGAGTGTAATCTTATCAAGGAACATCGTCCGAAATATAATACTATGCTCAAAGATGACAAGAGCTATCCGTTTATTAAGGTGACAGTTCATGAGCCATACCCGAGAGTGCTTTTTGCCAGGAGAATGAAAAAGGACAAGGCAAGATATTTTGGCCCCTATACAAGCGGCGGAGCAGTAAAGGACGTGATCGAACTAGTGCGGAAGCTGTATCAGGTACGCTCCTGCAACCGCAGTCTTCCGAGAGATACCGGAAAGGACCGGCCCTGTCTGTACTATCATATGAAGCAGTGCAAGGCACCCTGCCAGGGATATGTCAGCCAGGAAGAATACCGGAAGAATATCAATAAGGTGATCAAATTTCTGAATGGAGATTTTCAGGACGCCATTAGTGAGCTGATGGAAAAAATGCAGAAAGCTTCGGAGGAAATGCGCTACGAAGATGCTATGGAATACCGGGACCTGATCAGCAGTATCCGGAAGATCGGGGAACGTCAGAAGATCACCGGCTACGGGCAGGAGGACAGGGACATCATTGCAGTAGCCATGGATGACAGTGAAGACCTCAGGGATCAGGATGCGGTTGTCCAGGTGTTTTTTATCCGAGATGGCAGGCTGATCGGCAGAGATCATTTTTATCTCCGTGTGGCAAAGGGCGATACAAAGGCGCAGGTCCTTTCCAGCTTTCTGAAACAGTTTTATGCGGGAACGCCATTTATCCCATCTGAGATCATGCTGCAAAGTGAGATCGAAGATGCAGATATCATCGAGGAGTGGCTGTCAGGAAGAAGAAAGCAGAAGGTACACATCCGGTCCCGAAGAAGGGAACCAAGGAAAAGCTGGTAGAACTTGCCCTAGAAAATGCCCGTATGGTACTTGCCAAGGACAGAGAACGGATCAGGCGGGAGGAAGGACGAACCATCGGAGCTGTTCACGAGGTGGAAGAATGGCTGGGCTTGAAAAATGTGGTGCGCATGGAAGCTTACGATATTTCCAATATCAGTGGCTTTGAGTCTGTGGGATCCATGGTAGTTTATGAAAAAGGCCGTCCCAAACGCAGTGATTACCGTAAGTTCAAGATCAAATGGGTACAGGGACCCAACGATTATGCCAGCATGGAAGAGGTTCTGACCCGAAGGTTCACTCATGAGAGTAACGGAGAATTTGACAGCTTTGCAAGGCTTCCGGATCTGATCCTGATGGATGGTGGAAGAGGGCAGGTAAATATCGCTCTGAAGGTACTGAATGAGCTTGGGATAAGCATCCCGGTCTGCGGTATGGTCAAGGATGATCATCATCGGACGAGAGGCCTGTATTTCAACAATGTGGAGATTCCCATTGACACATCCGGCGAAGGCTTCCGCCTGATCACCAGGATCCAGGATGAAGCCCACCGGTTTGCCATTGAATACCATCGTTCCCTCAGGAGCAGGGAACAGGTCCATTCTATCCTGGATGATATCCCGGGGATCGGTGATACCAGGAGGAAAGCTCTTCTGCGTAAATTTAAATCTGTGGAAAATATCCGGGATGCATCGGAGGAAGAACTGGCACAGACAGAGAGCATGAATGCCAGAAGCGCCCGTCAGGTCTATGAATTTTTTCATAAATCCTGATGCTGCATTGCAGTTTCAGCAGTGATTGTGTATAATTAAAGATAAGGTGTCTCACGCCTCGGTAAAACGGCAGTGAGAATGCAAACTTTCAGCGAAAAGGAGACAAAAGTATGAAGGGTGTACAGTTGACAAAGATGGTACAGGAACTGGAGCTTAATAATCTGACTCCGGAGATCGACCTGTCAGGCATCGTGATCAAGACTGCGGAGATCAACAGACCTGCGCTTCAGCTTACCGGATATCTGGAGCATTTTGCCAATGAACGAGTTCAGATCATCGGATATGTAGAGTATACGTATCTGATGCAGCTTAATGAGGAGGAGAGACGTTTTAAATATGAACGTTTCATTTCCAGCAAGATCCCATGTGTTATTTTCAGTACCATGACCCGTCCGTCTCAGGACATGATCGATCTGGCTGTTAAATATAATGTTCCGACATTCGTGACAGAAAGAACAACATCCAGCTTCATGGCAGAGATCATCCGCTGGCTGGGCGTGCAGCTTGCACCATGTATTTCTATTCATGGTGTGTTGGTTGATGTTTACGGCGAGGGAATCCTGATCACAGGTGAGAGTGGTATCGGTAAGAGCGAGGCAGCCCTGGAGCTGATCAAGAGAGGTCATCGTCTTGTCAGTGATGATGTTGTTGAAATCCGTAAGGTCAGTGACGTAACACTGGTGGGATCTGCGCCGGATATCACACGTCACTTTATCGAACTTCGTGGTATCGGTATCATCGATGTAAAAACACTGTTCGGTGTTGAGAGCGTTAAGGATACCCAGTCTATCGATCTCGTGATCAAGCTTGAGGAGTGGACAGAGACAAGGAATACGATCGTCTTGGACTGCATGAGGAGTATACAGAGTACCTTGGAAATAAGGTAGTATGCCATTCTCTTCCGATCCGTCCGGGCCGTAACCTGGCGATCATCGTTGAGGCAGCGGCTGTCAACCACAGACAGAAGAAGATGGGATACAATGCGGCAGAGGCTCTGTACAAGCGTGTACAGGCAAATCTTGCGAAAAAAAGAGAAAATCCAGATGACGAAGAATAAGAGAGGGTAAGAAATGGGAACATATTGTTTTGGAATCGATGTAGGTGGAACAACTGTAAAATGCGGACTTTTCCGCACGGATGGTACTCTTGTTGAGAAATGGGAGATTCCAACCCGTAAAGAAAACAATGGAGATCAGATCCTTCCTGATGTGGCAGCAGCAGTAAATGCCAAGATGGAAGAAAAGGGTATCTCCAAAGAGGAGGTGGAAGCGTCGGGATCGGTGTTCCGGGACCGGTAAACTCCAAAGGCGAAGTATCACGTGCAGTAAATCTCTTCTGGGGATATAAGAACGTTGTGGGAGAGATGGAAGAACTTACAGGTCTTCATGCGGAAGCCGGAAATGACGCCAATGTAGCGGCATTGGGAGAGGCATGGAAGGGTGCTGCAGCAGGCTCCTCCGATGTGATCATGGTCACACTTGGAACAGGTGTAGGCGGTGGTATCATTGTTGATGGAAAGATCGTGACCGGACATCACGGAGCTGGCGGTGAGATCGGACATGCCAATGTGGATCATCATGAAACAGAATCCTGCAACTGCGGAAACAGGGGCTGTCTGGAACAGTATGCTTCTGCGACCGGAATTGTCCGCATGGCAAAAAAAGAGCTTGCAGCTTCCGGTGAGAACAGTGTTCTCAGAGATGCCGAAGAGATTTCAGCAAAAGCAGTTCTGGACGCATTTAAGGAGAATGATCCGGTAGCTGTAGCAACCATGGAAAAGGTCGGAGAGCAGCTGGGTGGTGCTCTTGCCATTATTTGCTGTGTGACAGATCCGGAGACCATTGTTATCGGCGGAGGAGTTTCCAAGGCCGGACAGCCGCTTATTGACTGTATCCGGAAATATTACAGAGAGTATGCTTTTGAATCCTGCAAGGATACTCCTATCGTGATCGCGACACTTGGCAATGATGCAGGAATCTACGGTGCAGCCAAGATGGTACTTTAACCGAACCAGGGAAGTCCCCTGCTTCAAATGCGAAAAGTAATAAGCGGTGGGTGGGACTTGCCTGAACTGATAAACTGCGAGACAGTAAGAAGTTATTAAAAGTAAAAAAAGTGGTTTCCATATTTCAGGAAACCACTTTTTTTATATGTTGTTTATGAAAGATACCTATAATGGAGATCATTCATAATATTCTACTGGATCTTCGCCGGTGTCATAGCTGCCGTCATCGCCACCGGTATCATTGCTGTTATCATAGCTGCCGTCATCACCACCGGTGTTGTCGTCTGTTCCGGAATTGTCAGTATCATCACCGGTATTATCGGAACCGTCATCGGAATTGTCAGTATTGTCAGTGTCGGTGCTGTCAGTACTGTCCGGAGCTGCGCTTGGAATCGCTTCAGCTGCTGCATCGGTATCGGCGTCCGTATCTTCGTTATTATAATAGTCCTCTTCATCGTAATCGCTGCTGCCGTAGAAATGCTGATCACAGTATTCGGTGGGAAGACTGGAGATATCAAAATACTCTGTGATAGTCGGGCATCCGGATCTGGGAAGAAGACCGGTTTCTGCGCAGACACTGGCTTTTTCCACACTGGAAGGCATATCGAAATCTCTGTCCTCCAGGCCCTCGTGGATACGGGTCATAACCTTTTTCCAGAGGTTTTTGTGGAAGTTACGGGCATCTTCCGGAATTTTTTCGTTGTTGTCATAGCCGGACCATACTGCACAGGTGTAGTACGGTGTGTAGCCTACGAACCACAGGTCATTGTAGTCCTCTGTAGTACCTGTTTTTCCGGCTACAGTCATATTGTCCAGCTGGCAGGCGGTACCGGTACCTTTTTTTACAACGTCTTCCATGGCGCTTGTAAGAAGATAAGCGGTACTGTCTTTGATCACAGATCTGGAAACGGAGGAGTTCTCGATCAGAACATTTCCGTCATGATCAAGGATCTGTGTATAATAGATCGGTTTGATATAGTTCCCGCCATTAGCAATGGCTGCATATGCAGCACAAAGTTCCACGTTCTTGACACCTTTGGTGATACCGCCAAGAGCAGTAGCCAGGTTGGCGTCACTCCAGATATTTCCGTTGGCATCTTTATCTGCCTCAGTTCCGTGAGCTAGTGTGGTGAAACCGAAATCATCCAGATATTTAAGGCCGAGAGCCGGGGTAACCTGCTCCAGGCATTTAACAGCTACAACGTTGATGGAATTCTGGATCGCTTTGCGGATGGTGGTCTCGCCGCCGTAGCTTCTTGAGGCGTTGTTGACAGGAGATCCGTCCGGGTATTCGTAAGGCTCATCCATAAAGGTTGTAGCAAGTGTATCGCCTTTTTCGTTCAACGCAGGTGCATAGGTGGAAACGATCTTAAAGGTAGAACCAGGCTGTCTGGTCGTATCAGTGGCACGGTTCAGGGTCAGGCTGGCTGTTTTTTCGCCACGGCCTCCGATCAGGCTTTTACGTAACCGGTATGCTGGTCAATGACAGTCATGGAAGACTGTGGCTGTGGCGCAAAGTTTACACGCTCAGATACTACGGTGCTTCCGTCTGCCAGGATGTTAGCCTTGTATTGATCCACATACTGCTGACCTTCTTCAGGAGAATCAAAGAGAAGATCAAATTCCGGATCCTGATCACGGAAATACAGCTGCAGCATTTCTTTGCTGTAGTTTGTTTGTTTTCCATCCGGGCTTTGTACAGTCAGTGCATAATCCAGTTCATACTGAACATTGGCCGGATAGTTATCAGGGTTTGCATATTCCTCATCAAGGATCTGCTGCATGTTGGAATCCAGGGTTGTCATGATCTTCAGACCACCGCTGTAAAGAAGATTGGTAGCCTGTGTCTTGGTATATCCTTTAATGTTCATCAGGTCGCTGATGACCTGATTGGTAACCTCATCTTCGAAATACGTGTAAACGGTACTTTCTTCTTCGGTGTTCTCAAGCTGTGCGGCCTGGATACGGGAATAAACGTCATCATTCAGTGCTGCATTATATTCATCCTGTGAGATGTAATTCTGATCCAGCATGTGATCCAGGACTTCCTTCCGTCTCTTGGAGTTTGCTTTTGGATTGGTGATCGGATTGAATTTGGTAGGGTTCTGCGTGATGCCGGCAAGGGTGGCACATTCAGAAAGGTTCAGATCCCATACGTCTTTGTTAAAGTATTTTTTGGAAGCGGCCTGTACACCGTAGGAACCTGCACCCAGGTTAATGGTATTCAGGTAATTCTCAAGAATCACATTTTTGTCATATTTTTTTTCAATCTGTACAGCAAGGTACTGCTCCTGGAATTTACGTGTGAAACGTTCCAGCTGTGTGGATTCGTTGGTCCAGTCAGTGAAAACATTATTCTTCAGAAGCTGCTGTGTGATGGTACTGGCACCCTCGGAAAAGTTACCGGTGGTGATCGCCTTCATTCCGGCACGTGCGATACCGCGGACATCAATACCGTTATGTTCATAAAAACGCTCATCCTCAATGGCTACCACTGCATGCTGCAGACTGACCGGGATCTGGTCCAGGGAGACCGGAAGACGGTTGGATGTAGGGGCTGAAAGCTGTCGGATCTGTGTTCCCTGGTCATCATACAGGAAGGTTGCATATCCGAGAGGTGAAATATCCACATCGTTGACGTCAGGTGCTCCGGCGATCACGCCCCGGAAGGAGCCGATACCAAGGCAGACAACCATGACGCAGACTGCGATCAGAGCTGTAAATAAAACCCGGATAAACGAAACATGTGCTCTTTTTTCCAGCATGGAAGTACGGGAGATCAGAGCATTCCGCTTCTTGGAAGTGGATCTTTTTCCGTAGTTCATAATATTCCTCCTTTATAATCCGTTTCATTATAACAAATATGGAAAGCCAAATAAAGCCTTAAAAAAAATTTCACAATTCATGATATCTTATACATTGTGCAATGAAGATAATTATTATACAATAAAGAAAACTCTGCCTGAAACAGAGGGTTGGATATAGATAACGGAGGCGTAAACCATGCTGGAACATTATAAAACCATATACGAAGGCGGCGAAGGTGAACTTGTGGAAAAAAAATCCCGTTTCATCGCAACCGTCCGTCCTGTGGAAACAGAAGAAGAGGCCCTTGCCTTTATCGAAGAAATGAAAAAAAAATACTGGGATGCACGTCATAACTGCTATGTATATTCCGTAGGGATGAACTGGGAAGCCACCCGCTGCAGTGATGACGGAGAACCATCCGGAACAGCCGGAAGGCCTATGCTGGATGTACTTCTGGGAGCCGGGATCTATAATGCGGCCATTGTGGTGACCAGATATTTTGGAGGTGTCCTTCTTGGGACAGGAGGGCTTGTGCGGGCATATTCCGGTGCAGTCCAGGCAGGACTGGCGGCAAGCACCGTCATTGAGAAGCATCATGGGATCTCTCTTCAGGTGACGACGGATTATACAGGGATCGGAAAGATCCAGTATATCGCAGGAGAAAGAAGTTTGCCGATCCTGGATTCCGAATATACCGACAAGGTTGTCCTGAAGCTTCTTGTGCCGGATGATCAGGTCGAAGAGGTGAAGAAGGCGATCACAGAAGGAACAAACGGAAGAGCCGGACTTGAGAAGGATGCAGAACTGTATTTTGCGAAAGTAAACGGAGAAGTGAAGACCTTCGAAAAGTAAAAGAAAAGAGAATGTCAGTATAAAAATACCCCGGGAAGAGCAGATGATCTGTGTTACAGTCTGCTCTTCGCGGGGCTTTTTTATTTCAGAAAATTATTCCTGTTAGCATTTCTCCGGTTCCGGATAATCCACACCAAAGGTATCAACAGTCATGGAGCTGATCTTCTGCTCGTCAAGAGGACGGTCACTGTAGTCCGTGTCTGTCTCTGCGATAGCATTTACAACATCCATGCCCTCAATGATCTGACCGAATGCAGCATAGCTTCCGTCAAGATGCGGAGCAGCCTTGTGCATGATAAAGAACTGGCTTCCGGCAGAGTTCGGATTCATGCTCTTGCCATGGAGAGAACACCTGGTGTATGCTTCAGGTCGTTTTTGAAATGGTTCTGGGAGAACTCACCCTTGATGCTGTATCCCGGGCCACCCATACCGGTTCCGTCCGGGCATCCGCCCTGGATCATAAAGCCGTTGATGACACGGTGGAAGATCAGCCGTCATAAAAGCCTTTTTTTACAAGGCTGATGAAGTTATTTACTGTGT
>ENA-OQCE01000034-OQCE01000034.1-human-gut-metagenome-genome-assembly--contig:-NODE-34-length-52627-cov-7.728990_pt1 | contig 52627 bp, 54 predicted proteins | sample MGYA00242495_ERZ504572 | MGnify/ENA primary metagenome ERZ504572 (study PRJEB26092, sample SAMD00036228) | human gut metagenome | host: Homo sapiens | study: EMG produced TPA metagenomics assembly of... | reverse complement strand
AAAATACTGCTGCTCATGATATTTATCTATCGTTCTCGCTCTAAATATTTTCGTGCCTTTTTCTAAAACTTTATGAGGAGCATCAACTAATTTATCAACTAATTTCAAAACTTTCCCATCTGGAAAAAAACGGTTCTTCTCAGCTAATTCGTTTTCCAATTCCTCAATCCATTTTCTAACCTGCATCTCCTCTACCATCGATATTTTGTAAATTATCTTAATCCAAGGGTTATTTAACAGGTCATCCATATTCTAGCCTCCACTTCTTTTGTTTAACTATAAACATACTCTACGCAGGCGTCCCTACCTCGATCAGATTTCCATCCGGATCATAAAAACGGACTACCTTCTGTCCCCAACTGTGTGTCATAAGCCTGTTGACATAGTTTACTGACGGACACAGTCCTTCCAACCTTTCAACAAATGCCTCTATATCACGTTCTTCAAAATACAGTTCACAGGAATTATTCTGTGGAATAATCTCCTTTTCCAGAAAATCTTTCCATATCTTTTCATCCTGAAGCACAAGTCCTTCCGTCAGAATCATATTTCCGTTATTATCAAGCACCACCTCAAGGCCAAACAGATCATGATAAAATTGCCTTGACTTTTCAATATCTTTCACTACAATCAAAATATTTTTTAATCTCATTTTCCTCACCTGCAAGCCAGAATTGTCTTAATCATCACTTGTCAAATGCCATCCATTACTACTATGAACTGGATACCCGTATTCTTTACCAGCCCACTTTATTTTTCCGATGGCATTATCAAATTTATTCAACAGATTCCAACAATAACTTCTATAATCCAAATCCAGATCTGGATTATTATAATCCTGTTGAACGTATTTTCTTGCTGTCTCAAGTTCCTTAAGACTAGCTTTATCAAACCATTTTGAACTGTATAAAGATCCTTTTTCTATTTGTTGTTTCAGTGTATTCCACACATCTGTTATTGCATCCTTATTCTTTAAACCTAATGCAGTTGTTAAGATAGCCGTTACACTAATTCCAGTTAAAAGAATCTGTGTTTTATGTTCTTTTATCCAAGCACTAAATTCCTTTTTACCAGTGATTTCTTCAATTTCAACAGTTCTTTTTTCTTTCTCCATAGTTTGTCCTCTCTGATATTTTTCCCAAAATTCAAAGTTATCTATTAAAAATCGGAGAAACCACCGGTTTGCCCTCTCTATCAAGCAGCGGAGTCATTCCTCCTGCATTCGCAGCCGCATGAAACACATAGTTTACCCCAGTTTCCCTGTCAACCCATATTTCCATAACATTCATAGTTCCCTGTGAATAAATTCTTTCAAATCTGTCATTTTTCCCCATCAAAATATCCTCCTGATTTCGTTTTCATGACTTCATTATAACAGCTTCACGCTCCCCAGTCACCTCATATCTTTACATCTCCTTCAACATAAAACTCACCATCCACAGCCCCTTATAACTGGTATCCTTTTTCAGCTTCGCCTTATACCCTGTCACATACATCTCCGTCGTTTTCAGCCCTAGCGTCTCCGTATCAAAATACTGCACCGCAATCTTGTCTTTCTTCGCATACGTCGCCAGTTTCGCCAGCCACTTCGCCGTAACAGAAAACGACACCGGAATGCTCACAACCCCATGCCGCACCACATCCCTCTGTGTCGTCCCTGCCTCCGTCTCACCGCCGGAATCCGCTTCCACATCCTCCAGCTCCACCTCATAAGAATCCGGAAGCGGCAGGTTCTCCCCGTCAAACACAAGATACTGAAAAAAAGCCATTCTATCTACCTCCGCTCCTCAGACTCATTCTCTGCTGTGCCGTCACGATCACCTCATCCAGCAGCTGGTTTCCCAGATAAACCGGAATCACCAGATCCCCCTGCTGTTCTTTCTGATCACCCAGCACATCCTTCAGTGCCGCCACAATACCGGCTGTCAGATCCGCACCACCGGACGTTCCCGTACCGGTCATCACACCACTGTCTGCCACAGCCATCTGCGGCGAAATCACCATATCCGCAGCCACACTGTTCACAGCCGCCTTTACCATGCCCCTGCTCTTCTCAATGCCCTCAGCCAGACCGCTCATAAAGTCCGGCATCCAGCTCTCAAAATCCGTCAGTGGTCCTTCATCCGGCACAGAGAAATGCAGATGGGAACGGATCGTATTTGCCACATCCGTCACCGCACTGGCAACTGCACCAATACAGCTCCGGATACCATTCACAATACCATTAATGATATCTGCGCCCCAACGCCATCCGGCAGACGCAAGACTCGTAATATAATTCACTGCATTTCCCAGTCCGTCCCGGATCGTATTATAAATACCAGAAATCGTACTCCGGATCCCGGACCACATAGCATTAAACGCACCGGAAACTGTATTCTTAATCCCGTTCACCACAGAAGAAATCGTGTTCCTGATTCCATTCCACACGGAATTGACAGTACCCCTGATTCCATTCAGCACGGTAGAAATAATTGTCCGAATTCCATTCCAGACCGTAGAGATCACTGTCCGGATCGCATTCATCACCGTAGTAATGACTGTGCGGATACCGTTCCATGCACTCTGCAAAAATGTCCTGATCCCGTTCACCACATTCGTAATGACAGACTTAATCCCATTCCAGACAGAACCCAGAAATGCAGAAATTGCATTCCACACCGCCATAACCGTTGCCCGGATCCCATTCCACGCTCCCACAAGGAAAGTAGAAATTGCAGTGACAACCGTTGTGAACAGCGTCTTAATCCCAGCCCACAGACCGGAAAAGAAATCCCGGATGCCATTCCATACAGCCACCGCCGTATTCCGGATCCCGTTCCATGCAGAAACCAGAAACTGGGAAACCGCCGTCCATACCTGAACAGCGACTTCCTTAATCTCATTCCACAGCCTGATCCAGAACTGCCGGAACTCCTCATTCGTATTCCAGAGATAAATAAACGCCGCCACTAAAGCTGCAATGGCAGCAATCACAATGGCGATCGGATTTGCCATCATCGTGGCACTCAGCGCCGCAAAAGCACCCTTCACTGCACTAATCGCACCGGCAAGCTTCGGTGCCCATGTCATAATCGTTCCAATGGCCGAAAGGTCTTGCCTATAATGATCAGCACAGGACCCAGAGCCGCAGCCAGAAGTGCAACGATCATGATCACACGTTTCACCCCGTCCGGCATGGCATTCAGCACATTCACCATCCCCTGCAGTCCGGAAACAATACTACGCACCGCAGGCATCAGCAGATCCCCGAAAGAGATCGCCAGCTCCTGAAGCTGTGACTTCAAAATAGTCAGCTGTCCTTCCAGATTATCCTGCATGGTATCCGCCATGTTCTTTGCAGCATCCTTGCAGTTATTCACTGCCCCGGACACCTTTTCAATATCCTCCGGAGCCGCATTCATCAGTGCAAGGAATCCGGACATGGCATTCTTTCCAACCAGAGCCTCCGCATTGTTCGCCTTCTCTGCCTCAGTCATTCCGCCAAAAGCCACCCTGCAGTCAGCCAGGATCGCAGACAGGCTCCTCATGGATCCGTCTGCATTCGTGGTAGCAATGGTCACATCCCCGATCGCCGCACCCGACAGCTTCACATCCCCGGTCAGGTTGGTCATGATGGAACGCATGGAAGTACCCGCCTGGGAAGCCTTGATACCTGCATTCCCCATCAGACCGATCGCTTCTGCCGTGTCCTCAACCGAGAATCCCAGTGCCCCCGCAACCGGCGCACAGTACTTGAACGTTTCGCCCATCATGGACACATTGGTATTGGCATTACTTGAAGCCGCCGCCAGCACATCCGCAAAACGTCCCGAGTCCGCTGCAGTCAGCCCAAAAGCCGTCAGCGCATCTGTCACAATATCAGAAGTCGTTGCCAGGTCTTCCCCGGATGCCGCAGCCAGATACATAACGCCTTCAATACCAGACAGCATATCCTCCGTCTTCCATCCGGCCATAGCCATGTAGTTCATGGCATCCGCCGCCTCAGTCGCAGAAAACTTCGTTTTTGCTCCCATTTCCCTGGCCTTATCCCGGAGGCTGTCAAAATCAGAACCCGTTGCCCCGGACACAGCTGCCACCCTGCTCATCGCAGAGTCAAAATCAGCGGCAGTTTTCACCGCCGCCGTTCCAAGCCCTGTCACCACTCCCGTCACCGGAAGCAGCTTCTGTCCCACGGAAGAAATCTTGTTTCCAACCGTCTGCAGCTTCTCACCGGTTGCCCCGATCTTCTGCAGCGCAGTCGCAGACTGGTTCGCCTGCTCTTCCAGACTCCGCAGTCTCTGCTCCGTCTCAACAATCTCCCTCTGCAGGGCATCATACTGATCCTGGGAAATCGTCCCGTTCCGCAGTGCCTCATCCGCCTGCTGCTGTGCAGTCTTCAAAGTTTCCAGCTTCTCCCTGGTCTCAGAAACCGCCTGTGCCAGCAGCCTGTGCTTCTGTGCGATCAGCTCCGTATTCCCCGGATCCAGCTTCAGAAGCTTCTCCACATCCTTCAGCTGGCTCTGCGTATTCCTGATCTCCGTATTAACCCCTTTCAGGGCAGTCTGCAATTTCGTAGTATCGCCGCCAATCTCGACAGTGATCCCCTTAATTCTGTTCCCTGCCATACGGCTCACCCCCTAAATCCCATAAAAAAAAGGCACAAAAATACCCGGATCTCTCCGGGCACAAAAAAAGCACCTGCCATCCTGACAAATGCTTTGCGTAATATCAACATATTTTACTTAAAAATTGCTTTTCCTACAAAAATGAAGTCTGTAATTTCATTTTCATCCCTTTTCATACTCAAACATGATAATCTACATTTTGTTTCAAACCAATCTGGTACATCAAACGTAATATGTGGATATGTATTTCTATACCAATCAATCTGGTTCCTTGCAAATTCTATAAATCTAGGATCAGAATGAAGTCTGCTCAATTCCTTCTTTTTCAATTTTCCTATGATTTTGACACGATCATTCCCCGCTTGATATATTTCGCCAGTCCACGCATTCAGCCTTTCTCCACTTCCTCTTGCATGAGCATGTGGTATTGATGGATGGTCATCCGCATCTCCAATCGTAAACTCCCATATTCGGTTTTGCAATTTTTCCCGTGGCGTATACATTCGAGGTCCAAACTGGCTCTGCTGCCTACGTCTGGACTTTATCAAAGAAGACTTTCTATAAGATTTACCTTTTCTGTACATAATATTTTCACCTCTGCTTAGTAAAACTATTATACACTTCTCTCCACCAGCTGTCACCGGCAAACTGATAATCAGAACCTGTCGAAATCCTCCTGTGTGGCAACCTGTCTCCATCCCTTATACTCATCGTTCCTGCTCTCCACAAACATATCGTTCACCATCCCGATAGTCAGCAGATCCAGATCCCGGATGGAAATCCCCAGCTGCACACACCGGAGAAGAAACAAAGGAGTTGTCATTTCACGGTCTGTTGCATGAAGTTTTTTTTTAGCCTCCACATCCGTCCTGATGTTCATTCCCCACAGCTCGATCAGCTTCGGCAGAACCTGATAAATACTGAATGTATTAAACTCATCCAGCCATTCCTCCGGATTATCCGGAATCGACGGATCCGCATGCTTCGCCATCACATACGCAATGTTCTCAAACATCTCAAGGGAAAACAGATCCAGGGAGGACTTTTCCGGATCCTCGTCCCCGATACTCTTTTCCAGCACAGATAAATCCTTGTAGATATCCCTCTGGAACTTAATCCTGTAAATACGCGGAATGGCGGCAGAAGCCTTAAAAGCAACCGCCTTCCCATCAATCTCAATCTTCTTCATCATACTCATATCTGAATCCCCCTCAGCTCAGTGCTTTTCCATTTCCTGCAGCATCCACAACAGACTTTCCACTATCCGCCGCCCGCAAAGAAGCCGGATCCGCGGCCGGCAGATACACCGCCTTGTACCAGTCTGCATAAACAGTTGCATCCGTAGTATTCCCTGTCTTCGCCTTCACCTTTCCATCCGACAATGGCGTGGCTTTGATGGTCAGTGTTTCCGTCTGCACTTCCTTCTTCTCCTCGTTGGTCTTGCCCTCGATCTTCGGACGGGAAGCCGAACAGTTATACATCACATGGCGGATATGGCGCACATCCCCGTCAAACTCAAAAAGCAGGGCAAACAGTGCCAGTTCTGCATCCGAGTTTTCAATCAGAACGCCCTTGGCATCCAGCTTCTCTCTCAGCACATCCGTCCGGAAGCTCTCCGGAATCAGTGCAAGCTCCAGATCCCCGTCATAGCCCATATTGTTATTGATCACATAGTACGCAATGCCATCCGCATAAAAATTCTCCGGTTCCCCATTTGCATCCAGGGACAGTGATACAGATCCCGGAAGCGACACCGGCGCTGCATAGGACACCGCCCCGTCCTCCCCGACCGTCAGTAAAGCGTAATGCGCATTTTTCAGGTTATACTTCACCTTGTTATTCTTATCAGACATAATATTCCTCCATCATTTAACAAATCATTACAGTTCCATACTGTACAGCACCTCATACAGCTTTTCGCTCTGGATCCAGGCCTCCGACTTATTATAAAAAATCCCGGCATCATCCAGAACCGTTTCCACCAGGGCTTCTGCCCCGGGATCCTTCCGGTCCGTGTAAAGCTCTATTCTTACTTCACTGATCCGAAAGTATACCCGCCCGTCTGCCGCAAAATTATCACTTCCTGGAAGCAGATAACAGACAAACGGCGGATCTGGGCTCTCCCCTTCCGCAAAATGGTCATAGGCAAAAGGAAATCCAGTTTCTTCCAGCATCCCTGCCAGTTCTTCCAGTGTCATATGCTTTCACCTCCCGCCATCACCTCAGTGCCTTCTCCACTTCCCGTTCCAGAGTCTGTGCAGCCCTTTCCTCGGCAGGCGCAATATGGGGAAAAGCCCTTGTCCTGCCGCCTCTTCTCAGCGCATGACCGAACTCCAGCAGATGTGCCAGCTGGTACCTGTTTCTGGAATACACCACGATCTCCATTGCATTGGCAGTTTCCTTCGAGGTCTTCGCCGCCCAGCTCTTTGCATAGGCACCGGTTTTCACAGGGGCATTCTCCTGGATGTCTTTCCTTGCCTGTGACCCAGCCTTCTTCACTGCCTTTTTCATATCATCCGCTGCAAGCTGTGCGTACTCTTCCAGTCCTTCCATGATCACATCTGCCATCTGGCTGACTGTACACCTGTCCCCTGCCATGCTCTCACCTCCGGACCTTCCTGCATGTGAATTTCAGACACTTCTTCTTATAATTCAGATGATCCACACTCACAATGTCATACACCTGATCACGAAACAGGATCCTGTGGGTAACAGACCGCATGCCTGCAGTCTTTTTACAGTACCGCACCGTCACAGTCATTCCCACATCTTCCACCACAGTCCCTGCAGTTTCTGCTTCTCTGGAACTGGCAAGCCCCTCACCGCCTATTGTCGCAAAACAGCAGTAATCCCCTGTCCACTCATTCCTGTGATTCCCGATCCCGTCCTTCACAACAGAACATTTCTGAAAAATCACCTTTTCATTCATCAATCCAACATTCAAAACAACCACCTCAGAATCCCGGTTTCCTCACTCCAAACAGCAGGCTCCTCAGATTCATCACCAGCTGATGATGATCCGCCTCCTCCCTGTGTTCATACAGATAGGCAGCCGCATACTGCACGGCAATCTTCGTCCCCTGCAGGTCTTCAAACTCATCCTCATCCGTGATCCTTGCCACGTCCATACAGATCTGCTGCCCCTGCTCGATCAGATCAGAAAGCAGCACATCATCATCGTCAAAATCCACCCGCAGGTAATTCTTCATTTCCTTTACTGTCACGATCACGGAATATCACCTTCCATTTCCACCATATAAGAAGCATAGCTGCTCCAGCTTTCCGCAGTCTGGTAAACATCCAGCCTTCCCTTCGGGACATAGAACTTACAGTCCTTTGGAAGCCCAAGAAAAGTACCTGTCGTTGTAAGCTCCGGCGGCGAATCCGGAAGAAAATAATATCTTTTCATGCACTGGCAGTTCTCGAAACAATATCTGGAAACCGTCGTCACACTTTTTGGAATTACAATCTCTGTTAATGTATAACAGCCTGAAAACAAGGAATCCACAATCTCAGCAATTCCATCCGGAAGAACTACTTTCTCCAGCATCCGGCATCCCTGAAAAGCCCCGTTCCCGATCTTCCTGAGTCCTTTCGGAGGAATCATTTCTGTTATACAGCAGCAGGACTCGAACACATGCCTTCCGATATCTGTTACACCATCCGGGAGAGTTACTTCCTGTAAGGTAGTGCATTTATCAAAAACATAATCCCAAAGCCGGACGATTGTATTCGGAACAGATATATGTTCCAGCTGTACGCAGCCATCACAAAAATAGCCGGGCAGCATCTCTTTTCCCTCTGGAAGCCCGAGAAATTTCAGACTGCAGCATTCTTTTACAACACCATTTCCCCATTCGACGGCATTTCCCATCGTAATGCTTTCCATCCTGAAAAAGCTGCAGAAACAATAATCGCCCAGTTCCCTGACCTGGCTTCCCACTTCTATTTTCCGCACAGCTGACAGGTATTTCATATTTTCCCGCACACTGCTTTTCCCTGATGTAAAAGTATATGAACCGGCATTATAATTTCCAAAAAAACAGACCTGGTTTTCCCCCTGGGGCAGGAAACGTATCACATACTCTCCCGGTTCACTGTACCTGTGTGTCAGCGTGATCTTCATGTAATTCCATCCTTCTGCAGTCTCCGGTTCACTTCCGTCTCCCCAGTCCACCTTTACGCCATGATCCTCACTCTGTCCAAAAGAAACCTGCGGCTCTAGCATATCCTTATCCAGACTTACATAGATTTTCGTTGTCCCGTCATCCGTGACATACTGGGCAGCCACATTCATCTCCCTGTTTGTCTTTTTCAGATCCTCCAGCGACCAGTTCCAGCCCGTACAGACCAGTCCTTCATGAAACGGAAGCTCCGGCAGATGTTCCATACTGGCAAGCTCTTCCAACGAAAAACTGTACAGCAGGGTTCCCTCATAATCAAAGAAGCGGACCGGAAGGGACATATCCGCACCACTTCCGCCTGACGGGATCCTGCTTACAGCATCCGGGATCTCCCCCGGTTTCATCAGGCAGAAGTACCGCCCCGGGCACGCACCGCATCTGCAATAGCTTTCAGTGTTTTCTCATTTACAAGCACATTTGCCATCAGTACGCCACCTCATTTCCATCCGTCAGTCCATCCATCCGCCTTCCAAGTTCCTCCACCGTCTTCCTTATCTCCTGTACCTGTTCTTCAGTCTGGAATTTACTGTCATTTTCCAGTTCACTTACCTTTGACGGTACCGGCACATTTTTCTGTGCGCCTTCCTCAATCCCCTCCAGTTTGGATTTTTCACTGTTCCCAAAATCATTACTGGAAAGTCCTTTCCCAGTTTCCTTATCCATCTTATTTTTCAAGGCATCTTCCAGTTCCTTCCTGGTCACCTCACCGCCGCCAAGCCCCAGCTCTTCCGAAGTTTTATTTCCGGTCAGCTCCACACCATTGATCTGCGGCTTATGGCTCATATTTTCATAATTATTTGAATTAGGAACACTGCTCATGGTCCCTGTCAGCTGCTCCATCACGCCACCTCCACCGTCAGTTTCAAAACCTTATTTGCAATAAATGTACACCTGTAGCCGCTGCTCTTGTTTAAGGACAGCTCCCAGATATATTTTCCCAGTTCCAGATGCTTTGTATCTTCCTCTGAGAATCTGATCACTTTTTCCTTCACATCTGCCTCGATCCGTACCGCAGGCTCCGGATCTGCCTTGTTCCGCTTCGCTGCAAAGACCACGGAATCACCTTCCTCAAACTCATACTCTGAGCCGTCCGGCAGAAATGCCTGGAACGCAAAAGAAGGCGTATCCCCCTTTGTCATCTCAATCCTCATATCCTCATGAACCACCCAGGACATCCCGTCACCTCCCGCAGATTTTCCTGTTTCCATTCCGCTTATCATTCTTCATGCTCGCCGCTTAACTGATCTGATTTTCAAACCGGCGAATATTCCACCACCGCTTGTTGTTTTTCAAACCTGAAACCTTCCCTGCTTCGGTCAAAGCAGGGGACAGCCTATGCCATCCCTGCACATTAGTCAGCTTTCAGTTTCATAATCTGCACGGCTTCCGGAAGAACCAGTTTTCCGTCCACACGTTCCTTTGCAACAAAACCGATCATTCCATTTCCTGCAAACAGTTCATTCAGCTGCTTAAAGGATCTGTTCCCACGGTCCCCAATGTTGTAATAGCTGTAATCCCCAAAAGCGATGCCGTCCTTCGGTGCATAGGCAGAAGTCTCCACCTTATATCCCAGAATCCTGTCCGGTTCCCCTGCCTGGTAAGCCGGCTGCCAGATATAAGCACCGTTATTGTCCTTCAGTTTTCTAAGGGAAGGCAGTGTTACATCATTCATGATAAAGGATGCATTTTTACGGTACGGACGTTTCAGGCCATACACCAGATCCAGCATGTCATCTGATTTCAAAGCCGCAGCCAGTGTATTCAGCAGATGACCGCCGCCTGTTCCGTCAAAAATACCTGTCGGTTTCCCTGTTCCGTTTCCGTTCAGGAAAGCATCCTCTTCCGCATTGGCAAGTGCCTTTCCAAACTGGACAATGATGTAATTTTCCAGATTAAAGGCATTGTCATAAAGCAGTTCCTCCGTTACCTTGATTGCTACATGAAGCTTATGTGCATCCAGGATCTTCTGGTCAAAAGTCGCGTCCCCGAAAGTCAGCGCCCCGCCTTCCTCAATCCAGCTTGCCGCCGGCTTGGTGGCCGCAATATTGATCTTGTGTTCCCCGGAAGTCACGATCCTTGTGGCAAGACGGCGCATGATATTCTCTTCATTCAGAACATCAACCAGTCTTCTGTCATACTCCTCCGGCACCAGATAACCGCCATCGGCATCCACGCCCTCCTGAAGGGTATTGGAAACCTGTCGGAAGTTGCTTCTCAGTGCATTCAGCATTGCCCTGCGGTATTCATCAGAAGCACGTCCTGTCTTTGGCTCACCCTGGCCGCCTGCATAAGGCTTCCCGGTCAGCGGCTGGTTTACAGGCTGGTTCAGGTTCTTTTCCATTTCCTCAGCCTTGCGGTGGCGGTCAATCGCCTTTGTCAGATCCTCAATCTCCGCTTCCATTCTCTCATAGGTTGCACTGTCCTCCGCAGACAGAACACCATTTTCATTCTCATGGGTATCCACAAAATTCTTTGCAGCTTCCCAAACCTTAGCTCTCTTCTCCATTAATTCCTGAATCGTCATAATCCGTATCCTCCTCAGATATATTTTTTGATAAAATTTAAGCGTTCACGCAGATCATCTGCAGAACGCCCTGTAACATTCGTATTCACTTTCTTCTTTTCACACTTCTGGCAGGCATTCTCTGCCGCCCCGAAACATCCATTACAGGGATCGTCCCCCTCAGCACCGGCACTTCCACTTATTCCAGTTCCCCGCATACCAGCACCATTTCCATTCAAGCCAATCCCCGCCTGGTCTTTCACGGATTTTCCAGTCTTTCCATAATGCCTCTCCAGCTTATTCATCAGGGCATTATTCACTGCCCTTCTGGAAAACATTACAGAATCAGACGTCCCGTTTTCTGTACGGTCAGCACCTGAATCTCCATTTTCACCTTCACTGCCCTGTTCCTCTTTCTGGAACAGAATGTCATCTGCAAACCCAAGCTCCACAGCCTTATTCGCATCCATCCATGTTTCCGCATCCATCAGATGAGAAAGCTTCGCCCTGCTCTGTCCCGTTTTCCGTACATAAGCATTGATAATGGATTCCTTCACGGCATCCAGAAGTTCCATTACCTTCTTCATCTCTGCATGGTCACCCCACGCAACCGTGGCTGGATTATGGATCATCATCATGCTCACCGGACTCATCCATACCTCAGTTCCGGCCATTGCAATGACAGACGCAGCAGATGCCGCAAGCCCGTCAATCTTCACCGTAACCTTTCCCGGATACTCCGACAGCATGTTAAAAATCTGCGCTGCGGCAACACAGTCCCCGCCCGGACTGTTGATCCACAGGGTAATATCCCCTGTCCCTGCATTCAGTTCATCCTTAAAAAGAGCCGGCGTGACATCATCGTCAAACCAGCTGTCCTCAGCGATAACTCCGTTCATGAACAGGATTCTTTCTTCAGCTTCCTGTCCGCTTTCCAGATTTACCGCTTTCTTTTTCCAGTTCCAAAACTTCTTCACCAGTATCCTTCCCCTTTCCAGATCCGGCAAAGATACCGGCATCCTGTAATTTTGTCATATTTCCATTGATCAGATACAGATCACCGCCAAGTTCTTCCGGGATCCGGTCCATATTTTCCAGCTCCCGGATGTCATTGGCACTCATCCATCCGTTCTGTCTTGCTGTAGCATAACCAGTCATCCTTGACTGGTAATCTCCCCTGAGCAGCCCGTCCACGTTAAACTTAAAGAAATACTTCTTCTTTTCCTCCGTAGACAGCAGAGCCCTGACCATTGCCTGTTCCCACCGGCTCACCCAGGGATCCAGTGTATACTTTACAAACTCCAAAGACTGCTGCTCAATGTTGCTGAAACTGGACTTGTCCAGATCCCCAACCATATGCGGCGGCACCCTGAAAATCCTGGCAATCTCATCAATCTGAAACTTCCTTGTTTCCAGAAACTGTGCCTCATTCGGTGCAATGGAAATCGGCGTATACTTCATTCCCTCTTCCAGGACAGCAACCTTATTGGCATTGCTGCTTCCCCCAAAAGTGGACTGCCAGCTCTCCCGCACCCTGCCCGGATCCTTCAAAGTCCCCGGATGCTCCAGCACTCCTGACGGAGCGGCACCGTTGGCATAGAACTTGCTTCCATACTCCTCTGCAGCTATGGCAAGCCCGATTGCATTCTTCGCCATGGCAATAGGTGAATATCCGACCAGCCCGTCAAACCCAAGTCCCGGAATATGCAGCACATCCGCCGGATGCAGGCGCACAATCTTCCCGTTTGCTTTCGGATCCGTGCCGGTTCTGCCGTCCACATCATCACCGTCATAAACCAGATACTCATAATAAAGCCTTCCATGTTCATCCCTGTCCACCGTCATCCGGTCCGGCATCAGCGGATAAAGTGCAACAACCTCACCCTTTCCATTCCGGATAATCTGACTGTATGCATTCCCCCACAAAAGCAGATGCGTCATCAGAGTCTCCCGGAATACAAAAGAAGTCATCTCCGGATTCGGCTCATCATGCAGCAGAAAATAAAGCGGATGATCCACCGCCTTTTCCTTTCCGCCATTATCGTTATACCTGTAAAACTGCAATGGCAGCCCCGCCACTGCCTCAGAAAGAATCCTCACACAGGAATACACCGCAGTCATCTGCATGGCACTCCGTGCGTTCACCCTCTTCCCGGAAGCTGTGCTCCCCATAAAAAATCCATACCCGCTTCCAGTTGTACTGTTAGAAGGAGCATCCCTTCCCCGAAACAGCTTCCCAAACAACTTCATTTTCATTTGTCTTCCCTTTCTGGGAACAATTCCCGCATCCTGTCATCTGCCTTAGATCCTGCCCTCAATAAGCACAGACACACTCCGAACAGAATCAAAAATCCAATACCTGCAAATACCAAAACACCAATCATCACATTCACCTGTTTTCAAACTACCTGAAATCTCCACATTATAAACTTCCTTCCAGAACTCCTGCTACATACTCTTTATCCTCAGAACACCAACAGTCCTCTCTCATCATACACACTACCCTGCGTTTCTCCCTGATTCCTAATGCAGCGATCCAGAGCCATAATAGAAGCTACGATTCCATCAATCTTCTCCTTAGACTTTGCCTTCGTCACCTTAATATTCTCCGCGGCATCTGTCTCAATCACCACATTCCCTGCCATCCACCGAAGAACCGGATGCCCGGCATGAATAATCTGTCCTTCCATCAGAAGTCTGTAAAACTCCTTCGTCGGTGTACTCATACTTGCAAAGCCCTGTCCAAAAGGTACCATCGTAAATCCTGCGCCCTCCAGGTTCTGGATCATCTGCGTTGCATTCCATCTGTCCACCGCAATTTCCAGGATATGGTACTTCTCCCCAAGATCACAGATGAATTTCTCAATGAAATCATAGTGGATCACATTTCCTTCTGTTGCCAGCAGATGTCCCTGCTTCTCCCATACATCATAAGGAACTGAATTCGCCTTCACCCTCTGTGGTATGGTTTCTTCCGGCACCCAAAAGTACGGCACCAGAATGTGTTTTTCATCCGAATTTCTCGGCGGAAATATCAGAACCAGTGCTGTAATATCTCCTGTACTGGAAAGATCCAGCCCTGCATAACAGTCTCTTCCCTCCAGCAATCTCATGTCTATTGGCTCATCACCTTTCATAAAAATTGCATCCGGGATCCATGACGTTGTACTGGATACCCACATATTCATACGAAGCCACTTAAAAGTAATCTCATCAGCCGGATTCTGTTTTGCTTCCCTGTAAGCATCACGAAGTCTCTCAATATCCACCGTATATCCAAGGGAAGGATTTACCTTGTACCAGTTTGCTTCATCTTCCCAGTCCTCATCATCCTTAAGACCATATACCACAGGATAAAAGGTTGGATCTACACGCCGTCCCTCCAAAATATCAACTGCCTTGGTATGCAGTTCAAACGCAATCGAATGCCTGTCGTTCCCAGCAGTAGTGATAATAAAGTGCAGTGGATTCTGCCTGGCATCAGAACTATATTTGGTAAGTACGTCATATAACTGACGATTCGGCTGTGTATGAATTTCATCGAACACAAGTCCCGAAATCGAAAACCCATGCTTGCTTCCAACCTCTGCTGAAAGCACCTGATAAAAACCGGCATTTCCGTAATTGACAATTCGCTTGGTAGCTGACATCAGCTTACTTCTCTTCATCAGCGCCGGTGACATCTCAACCATCTGTCTTGCAACATCAAAAACAATGGATGCCTGCTGCCGGTCCGCCGCTGCACCATAAACCTCCGCAGATGGTTCATTATCTGCATAAAGTAAATAAAGAGCGATGGCAGCTGCCAATTCACTCTTTCCAACCTTTTTACAGATTTCTACAAAAGCTGTACGGAATTGTCTGTTCCCATCAGGCTTGACAATCCCGAATATATCTCTTATTAGCTGTTCCTGCCAGGGCAACAGCCAGAATCTCTTACCTGCCCATTTGCCTTTGGTGTGACAAAGATTCTCAATAAAAGCAACTGCCCTGTCTGCCTTTGCCTTATCGTAATGAGAAGTCGGAAGCATAAATCTTGTCGGCTGATAATTTTTCAGCTTTGGATAGTCTTTTGGTCTTGTTTCACGCGCCATCTCCCATCATACCTCCTTGATTTTTTCCAACTGTCTATCCAAACACACCACTATCCCCAAGTAATGCCTCCATCTCATCCTCTGTTTCTTTCGCTTTACCATTACCGGCCACAATCCTGCTCCGCGAAGATGGCGTGAGCCCAAACTCTGATGCCGCCTGCAGCATCAACTTCTGATTCGTATTTGCAATTCCAACCCAAGGTGTCTGCTGCTGATATCCTTTATCAGTTTCAAATGTCGAGCCGCCAGAAGTAATATGCTCCTGAGCTTCCCTCCATCTTGCATATGACTGACAATATGCAGCAAATGCCGCCATATCAACTTCAGTAAGAACACCCATCTGATTCATCAACTTCGCCAAGCGTTCCCATTCCTTCTTAGCTTCCGGCATTAACCAATCAGGACAAGCAGGCATTCCTTTTGCTGGGACTGGCTCTTTCGTATTCAATTTTCTCTTACCTGGATTACCTTCCAGCTTCTTCACAGCTGTAGCTTTGGCTTTCTTCCCGCCATCGGAATTCCTCCTTCCTCATTTTTTTCATAATAAAAGGACCATACATTTCTGCACGATCCCTTCTACAAATTACAATATTCCATTATAAAGCAAATCCATCTGCTCTATGAAACATCCCCATTCTGGGTTTATTCTTTTATCCCCAGCTGTCAAATAATACTGGTACTTATATAATATTCTCAAAGCCTTATTATCATATCGACCCGTTTTGTATAAATAATATATCAGTTCATACATCTGAACAATCTGCATGTCATCCAAACCAGTCATTAACTTAGCAGCATCCTTAATCAACCTTACCGGCAACGCATCATTAGCCGCAAAATATAGAAACTGCTTAACAGCCATAAATGATAAAGATCTTACCTCACCTCGATCCTTAGCATTATCTCTTGTAGGATTATATAACGAATGAACAGCAATTTTGTTAATATATGTATTTCGCAATGCCTCTTCCAAACTGCTTAATTCCGAATCATAATGAATCTTAAGTTTCGGAGGGATACAACTTGTCTGTTCATCTGCGTATTTTTTGACACTATCAGCGACTAACTCGTCGTACACCGATTCATGTATTGCCAATCCAGCAAACTCACTTAACAACGGTATAAGCCAGCATTCCTTAAAGTCTGTAAACGAATACGCTCTTACCTTTGCTACCTCACTCCTATCAGGAGGAATAAAGAAATTGGCATCCAGAAATACCTTCTGCCCAGGATTTTGTATTATGCTCTGAAAAGCTGGATTGACCTCTTTTGTATCTACCTTCATTAGTCATCCCCGCTTTCAAAAAAATCCTTCAGTTCATCATCAATCTCTGTGTCCATACATAATCCATAATCTTCTGGTTTTTTGTCAAACATTGCTAATGTACGAACAAATTCATCATCATCAATTAATCCATCTTCATAATTGCTGATAATAGTTTCTATTACTCTATTGGACACCCCCACAGTTTTCGTTTTCTTATTCAACAATTCTGATATCTCAGAATCAATATTTTTCAAAAGTCTTCTATATATCCCGTCTTCGTTTCTGCAATCAATAGCATATAATTTATCGTATTGATTTACATTTATATATCCCTCTTCGAACAATCTATTTATTATTGCCTGAAAAGGCAGCCACCAATCACATTGTATTCTTGCAATAAAACGCAACGCTCTATTATCAGTAACATCCCTCATGTTTGAACTACCAAATGCATTCATCACAGCATCCTTCAGAGCCTCAGCCGGAAGTAATAACTCAGCTGCAAATCTGTCAGCCTGTTTTTCCGTAATTTTATCCTCATAATCAATTTCAGGAGTATATGCTTTTCCAGACTTCGTAGTATAATGATATATTTCATGGGCTATAGCAAATATTTGTTCATCATAAAAACTTGAAGTATTCAAGCCAATAAATGTAATAGTGTCATTATCTGTCTTAAACCATGTAATATTTCCGTATGTATGGGTTCCATTCGTATCTGGAAAAGGATATTCACATAACAAAATATCCTTTTTATCCAGAAGGAGACGAATATCATTCCCAATAGGAACATTTGGATGAACTCCAAAAAATTGCCTTGTTTCAGTAACTAATTTTTTTATTTCGTAAATTTGTTTGTCGTCCAACACAACCGAATTGCTCTTACTCATTAAGCATCGCCTTTCTCAAAAGAAGTTGTTGCTTAGAAGCCATCATCATCTCAAACATATGATCAACACCTGCTTTTTCTTCTTTAGACATACTTGAACTACGATATGCAGTATATACTGTTGGTTTATTTTCTTCAAATAAATCAGGGACACTAAAACCTAATACTTCCGCAAGTTTCTCTAACTGAGGAATAGACGGCATATACTCACACTTTTCTAATCTACCAATCATCTGCCTATTAATTCCTGTTTCTACGCTTAATTGCTCTTGTGTTAATTCTTTTGATTTTCTCAAACTTTTTACGATATTTACCATTTTTTCTTGAGATAAACGTTTCATGATAATTTCTCCCTCCATGAAAAACAACTAAATCATATGATACTATAAATACCATAAAACATCAAGTGCTTTATTGTATTATACTACCATTCTTTCCATTTTGGTATAGAAAATACCATGTTTTAAAAAAAACATCCCCCCTATTCAATTTTGCGACTGCTCACGCAAGACCCACCCGCCGTTCTATGGTGAGCCAGTCTACAGAGATTTTGATACCCCCTACCGGTCATGCCAACGATCCCCACGTTTCGCATGAATCTGTGAATGACACGACTTACACAATGCAATCAGATTGCTCCGGTCATGTGTGCCGCCTTCACTCAAAGGAAGCTTGTGATGAATCTCCTCCACTGGAACCAGAACTCCTCGCTCGTAGCACTTCTCACAGAACGGATGCTCTGCAGCATACTTATCACGAATCCTTTTCCATGCACGACCATATCTTCTCTTCGCATTTTTATCTCTTCCGTATTTCTCATAATCACTATTCACTTTTTTCGCATGCTCTGCACAGTACCGCCCGGTCACTAACGCAGGACAGCCTGGATAAGCACACGGTTTCTTCGGTTTGCTAGGCACAGTTACACTTCCTTCCATGCACTCGAAACAGGTTTTCTCATTGTCGCGACATTCGTCAACTGTCTGCTCATGCAAGCATGGCAGCTACTTTCCTCATTACTCATGCAAAAAAGCCCCGGGAAAATTTCTTCTCTCAAGGCTCTGTTCTGTCATACACTTTCGACACTATCATAATAACATATATGCTTCTGCCACGTTGTGACAAGGTGTGCCAACCTTATTCTGGTACGACAAAATTATTAAGTGCCGATGCATGGATACGATGTACTGTTCTATAAGAAACATTCAGCTCATAGGAAATATCTTCCAGCTTTCATTTTTAAGATAACGATATTTCAAAAGAAGCCTTTCCTCCGGATTCTCCATTTTCTCAATCGCTGTATTAATTTCTGAGCGAAGATCTACCAGTCTGTTAATCTTACCATCAATCTTCTTCTCATACTCCCATATCTTCTCAATAGTCTTAATAAATGGAGCTTCCAGATTTCTATTCGGATTAGAACCAATCTTCTCCCCATAGCTGCATCCCTGAATGGTGCCACGCATCTCCCGAAGCTGCTCCAACTCCTTTACTTCTACCTGTATCTGTTTATCCAAAAGATATGCCTGCTTCAAATACTCTTTTGCTGTCATATGCTACCTCCGATAAAATAAAAATTTCCCTCGGATTTACTCTGATTGTCTTATTTCGTCCTGAAGCTTGCGAATCAGAAACTCTCCATCAACAGAAGTCAGCTGTTGATACCAATGGCTTCTAAAAAACTTCTCTATCTGCAAAGCCTCATCCATTGCTATCTTGCTTCCCTGATTACGCTTTACCCTTTTGAGTGCGGCTCTATAATCAGAAACCGCACTAAGAATAATGACATTGGCAAGATGTTCATATGGATCTTCTGCTAAATTCTTACCTACCATATATTACCCTCGCTTTTACAGCAGCAATCAATCTGTTTTGTGTCATACCCTTATCGGCCAATGCTTTCATGACATCTTCATCTATCGTTCCTGCAGTAATAATATGCTGGACCACTACCGTCTCCGCCGACTGTCCCTGCCTCCACAATCTGGCCACTGTCTGCTGATACAGTTCCAGGCTCCAGGTAAGCCCAAACCAGATCAAGATATTTCCGCCTGACTGCAGATTGAGACCATGCCCTGCTGATGCAGGATGAATCAGAGCCACCGGCAATTCTCCTCTATTCCATTTACGGATACTTTCCTCCGAATCCAGCTTTTCAAAAGAAATCTTCCTCTCTGAAAGCCTTCTCTTAATTCTTGTCAGGTCATGCTTGAACCAATAAGCTACCATCACCGGCTTCCCGTTAGCAGCTTCTATCAAATCCTCCAGAGCATCTAACTTCTGATCGTGGATCTGAATCTCATCGCCGTCATCAGAATAAACAGCACCATTTGCCATTTGTAACAGCTTTCCTGAAAGAGCCGCTGCATTTGCAGCAGTAATCTCACCGGTTCTAAGTGGAAGGAACATTTCTGCTTCCATGTCATCATATAAAGAAACTTCATTCTCACTCATATAAACCGGATATTCATTACTGATAAGCTCCGGCATTTTCAAATGGTCAAGTGCCTTCATAGAAATCGTGATATCCGATATCTTGTTATAAATCTGTTCCTCGGCACCTTTTCTTAATCTGTAAGAATAAACAATCTGTCCATTAGTCTGATCAGGTACGAAATAATTTACTCTGTACTGACTGATAAATCTGCCAAGTCTCTCTCCCATATCCAGACACTTAAATTCTGCAAAAAGATCCATCAAACCATTAGAAGAAGGTGTACCGGTGAGACCGATTACTCTCTTTACCTTTGGTCTCACCTTCATAAAAGCCTTAAAGCGTTTGCTGTTCCAGTTCTTAAAGGATGAAAGCTCATCCAGAACCACCATATCAAAATCAAAGGGAACACCACTCTGCTCAACCAGCCATTGCAGATTTTCACGATTGATTACATAAATATCTGCATCTGCTGCCAGAGCCTTCTTCCGATCTGCTGCTGTACCTAGAACGATCGAATATTTCAGATGCTTCAAATGCTCCCATTTGTGAATCTCATCACTCCAGGTGTTTCTTGCTACTCGAAGCGGAGCCACCACCAGGACCTTGTTTATCTCAAAGCTGTCATACATAAGCTGCTCGATGGCTGTCAACGTAATACTGGTCTTGCCAAGTCCCATCCCAAGTATTACGGCTGCTATCGGATGTTCCAATATATAATTGATTGCATACTGCTGATAATCATGCGGTTTGTATTGCATCTATAATTCCTCCAATCTGTCCCATATCATCCAGGACGAATACTTTATAAACAAGAGCACGAAGCTGTTCATGTCTGTGCACCTGAAGCTTTCTTGGCTTCTCACCGGGAGCCTTCACCTCCACGAACCCGATTTTCCCATCAGGTAATAAAACAATTCGGTCGGGCCAGCCTGAAGAACCGGAATTCCATTTTTCACACAAGCCACCTCGCTTCTTTACTTCTCGAACTAATTTCTGTTCAATATATTTTTCACGCATCGCACGCCTCCATCATTCTTAACAGGTGTGCAGGTCGAGTACCTCGTTCCGTAAAACTCCCTATAGCAGATTTTTTATAAATTCTCTCTAAAGGGACTTTTATGTAGAGAGGTTAACGACCTACACAAAAAGGATTAATTTAAAAAATCCTGTCCTTCTTTAAGCTTCAATCCCACGACCTGCACTCCCGTATTCTTGCGGATACGGTTAAAACCAGCTTTATCCATCGAAGAATAGAAATCTGTAGTACTGCGGATATATTCGCCATTCTGCATGCAATGCGCCCGATAAGTCTGATACAGCTCTCCCGATTTTTCTTTATATGACGGATCCATCTCACAACACTCCTCTAAAAACTGACCAAGCCAATCATTATCCTCGCGGTAAGCCTTAATCGCCGCCTCCACCACATCCGGAAGGTCTGTATGGAAATCCTTGTCGATAGCCTTCTTGGCACCTTCGATAATCCAATTCATAATGGCAGGCCCAGCATGTTCGAAAAGGTAATCTGCATAATTCTTAATGTCACTCTTACCGGTAATCTTCGCATTAAAAGGAATCACGATCAGCCTTCGCCAAATACCATCATCATTAGCTCCAACCTTCGGCAGATGGTTTGTATAAAGCACCAGCGTATGTGACGGAACGAAAGAAAACGGATCCTTGTACTTCTTCTCAGCCTGAATCTCATCTGTAGAGCAAAGCTGCTTCACAACTGCCGTATTAAGCCTCATCCCTTCCTCCATCTCCGAAGAAATGATGAGTCTCTTACCCTTAAGCTCAGCCATCTCCGGCTTCACATTTCTCTTACAGTTCATAGTGAGCGCTTCTGCTGAAAGCTTACCTGCGTAATTACCAAGCACTCGAAAAATCGTATTCCAAAAGGTACTCTTTCCATTGGCACCGCACCGTAAGCAATAATCATATGCTCCTGATAAACCTTACCGATTGCAGCCATACCAACTGTCTCCTGCACATAATCGATAAGCTTCTGATCCTTGCAAAAGAAAAGCTTCAAAGCATCCAACCATATCTGCTTTCCTTCTTCACCCGGCGAACATGCCGTAATCTTAGTAATCAAATCCCCAGGATCATGAGGCTGTTCTCCTGCCAGTCCCTTCCTTAAATCAAAGGTGGCATAAGGCGTATTGATGAGATTCTCATCCTTGTCTAGGTCACTGACCGAAATTGCGATCATCGGCTTCGCAGTATTCGCCGCTGAAACAATGTACTTATAATCACGTCTTTTCTGTACAAACTTCAGATATGTCTGCGCACCCATGAGCATATAAACAAGCGGTAACAGCTGACCGTCCACTTCCTTCAGAAGCTCCTTCGGACCTGCCTGTATAGAAGCCTTTGGAACACCGGCATCCTCTAATGCCTTTTCTACTCTGGCAACCTCATCCATTGCATCCTGAAGCTGCAGATCCAAGAATTCCTCAACCGCGCCGATTGCCAACTGCTTATCCTCACGCCAACAGTCACCATCAAATCTAAGGAAATCTGTTGCACTGGTGTACTTCAGCTCTTCGCCATACTCACGCACAAGAACCTTCGCCTGTCCGATATCGGAATAATCCTCAGGCTTCAAAGTGGCACCTTCGAAATCCGCATTATATTCCTCCGGCGGTACATATCCGTCCTGTGTCACAATACACTTCCTGTAAAACTTCACTGCACTGTTCCAGATAGACTTAAGCTCAGCATCTGGAAGCGGCGGATCACATTTTCTTGCATGCTCCAAAAAAGCTTCATGCGCCTTCTCTGTATCGCCATACTTCTTAAGAATACGTCCCGCAAATCGGCTCATGGTGTTGTTGCGGCTTCCTTCTAAGATAGGACCGGTACTCTTACCACCTGACATATCAGAGTCAAAATCCTCTTCTTCGATATCAAAGATATCTACCTCTTCATCCACCGTCATCCAACCATCGTGATAAATCACCTCATCACATTCCGCACCGAATATAAATCTGGCAGCATCCAGCGCATTTCCATCAAAGAAGGAATAAACACTCTGAATTGCTTTCTTCAGATTTGCGTACCTGCCAGCATCCGTTATTTCTGAAACAGGAAAATACATATGATACCTCGGTCTCGCCGACTTGCCTTCCTTATCTAAAAGATGGTGGCGGCTCGGCGCTAGCAAGTACTCCACATTCGGAAACAGCTCTTCCAGCTTCTCAGGCGTAATCCACTCAGCCGGTTCTTCTGTGTGGTCATTATCAATATCCATGACAATCACATCTGATCTGATGAAATTCTCAACGCTTCGATAATTTCCTTTGAACTCTGCACAAACATGATCCTTCTTCACCGCTTCCTGCAGCTGCTCCGGCGTAACCACTGTCACCCTATTGGGATAGCTACAGTTCCCGGCTTGACCGACGCAGTTTGCTGTACAAATAGTTACCTGCATATTTCAAACCTCGCTTCTGTAAAAGTAAGAACCTACAAGTTCTCCTAACTTCCTAAGCGGGTTTGCCCTACACTTTTCCGGTCAGATTCCAAAATAATTTGCAAAAATCAGCCAGAGCAACATCGCTTCCTTATATAAAGCGAAATTTGCCCTGGCTATTTTCAAAACTTTATTCAAAAAATATTCCCTCCGACCGGAAAAACAATCCCTGGATGCGCTTAGGAAGATAGAAAGGCAACAAAGCCCTTCGGAAAGCGAGGTGCTGCAGATGCAGACAGAAACGATTGATAAAAGCCAGCAGGCCACACCACAGATTGAGGAAGAGCTCATTGATACTCTCATCGCAATCAGCGTTGTAGCAAAACGACTGGCAGCCAATCTAAGACAACAGAATAAAGAAAACGGAGGAATCAAAAATGAGCAAAATGAGTGAATTATCTCAGGTACTGGATGAAATGATTGCCTGCGGTGAAGGAATGATCAAAGCCGCAAATACATTAAAGGATATCTTCTCTTCTACAGAAGAAGCTCCGGCAAAGACCGAGCCCGCTCCTATTTATACAAAGGAAGATGTCCGCGGAGTACTCGCTGCAAAATCAGGTGCAGGCTTTAAGAAGGAAGTAAAAGACCTTCTGGAAAAATACGGAGCTCAGCAGTTAAAGCAAATTGATCCGAAAGATTACGCAGCCCTTCTTAAGGAAGCAGAGGTGATTGGAAATGCCTAAGCACGCATACCTTTCCGCTTCTGCCAGCCACAGATGGTTAGCCTGTCCACCCAGTGCAAAGCTCTGTGCCAATATCCTGGATCAGGCTTCCGAATATGCACAGCAGGGAACCGATTGCCATGAGCTTTGTGCTTATCTGGTAGAAAAAGCACTTGGCAGAGATGTAATCGATCCAACGGAAAATCTCACCTACTACGATGCCGAAATGCAAAACTGTGCTGAAGAATACAGAAATTACATATTAGAGCAGATTGAAGCAATAAAAGAATTCTGCAAGGATCCACAAGTCATGATCGAGCAGAGACTGGATTTCTCCCGCTGGGTAGAAAATGGCTTCGGAACCGGCGACTGTGTCATCGTAGCCGATGAAATATTGCAAATCATCGATTACAAGCACGGCCTCGGAATCCTCGTAAGTGCCGGTGACAATGAGCATGGCGGCAACAGCCAGATGATGTGCTATGCCTTAGGAGCTTTAGAAGTATTCGGTGACATCTACGACATCAACCAGATTAAGATGACCATCTTCCAGCCGAGACGCGACAACATCAGCACCTACACCATCAGCAAGGAAAATCTTCTGAAATGGGCAGACGAAGTCTGGCGCCAACCGCACAGCTTGCGTACGTCGGCAAAGGCGAATTCAACGCCGGCGACCATTGTACCTTCTGCAAGGTAAAGGCAACCTGCCGCAAGCGTGCAGAATATAATCTGGAGCTTGCAAAATATGATTTCGCGATGCCAGCCACACTGGATGATACAGAAATCGCAGCCATCCTCGAAAAAGTAGATGAGATGATCTCATGGGGCAACGACATCAAAGACTATGCACTGCAACAGGCACAATCAGGCGTTCACTTCGAAGGCTGGAAAATTGTAGAAGGAAGATCCAACAGAAAATATACAGACGAAAATGCTATAGCAGATACAGTAAAAGACGCAGGCTTTAATCCGTATGAGAAAAAGCTTCTCGGAATAACAGCCATGAGCACACTGCTCGGAAAGAAGAAATTCGAAGAGCTTTTAGGTGGGCTTATTTACAAACCACCTGGCAAACCCACATTGGTACCGGAATCAGATAAGAGACCGGCAATGAACACAGCAAAAGATGATTTTAAAGAGTAAAGGAGACAACAATTATGTCAAAGATTTCTAATCCTACAAAGGTAATCACAGGAGTAAACACTCGTTGGAGCTATGCGAATGTATGGGACGCCAAGAGCATCAACGGAGGCACGCCTAAGTACAGCGTTTCCCTCATCATTCCCAAGTCCGACACTGTAACCGTAAACAAAATCAAAGCTGCAATCGCAGCCGCTTATGAAGAAGGTCAGAGCAAGCTCAAGGGTAATGGCAAGACCGTTCCTGCTCTCTCCGTACTCAAAACACCTCTCCGCGATGGTGATCTGGAGAGACCTGATGATCCGGCTTACGCAGACGCATACTTCATTAACGCCAACAGCGCTACAGCACCTGGCATCGTAGATGCAGACCGTCAGCCTATCCTTGAGAGATCCGAAGTGTATTCCGGCGTATACGGCAGAGCCAGCATTAACCTTTATGCCTTCAACAGCAATGGAAACAAGGGAATTGCCTGCGGTCTCAACAATCTCCAGAAGATTCGTGACGGCGAACCTCTCGGCGGTAAATCTCGTGCAGAAGATGATTTCGCAACTGATGATGAGGAGGATTTCCTCAACTAAAAATCACACGACAATTACGGCGGTAGGACAAACCTGCTGCCAATTTGAAGAAAGGTATGGTGACAACCTATGACAAAAGAATTATTAATGGTTCCAGCCTAAGACCGAAGATACTGATAAAAACTAATACACAGGCGGCGGTACCCACAAAGTGCCGCTGCCGTTTTTATAAAGGAATGATTTATGATGAAAGAATTGTCAATCGATTTAGAGACTTACAGCGATATTGATATCTCCAAATGCGGAGCCTACAGGTACGCTGAGTCTGATAATTTTGAGATACTGCTCTTCGGTGTTTCTGTTGATAATGGGCCTGTTGCTGTCTATGACCTTATATCAGGTGATGAGATTCCAGCAGAAATCTTAGCAGCATTATCTGATGAAAATGTAACTAAATGGGCTTTCAATGCTTCCTTTGAAAGAGTCTGCTTATCCAACTGGCTCAGGAAGCATCACCCGAAATACTTTAAAACCTATAATACTCAAGGCGATCCGGTACAAAACTTCTTGGATCCAGCCTCATGGAAATGTACAATGATATGGTCCGCCTATATGGGACTGCCACTTTCACTTGAAGGTGTCGGAGCTGTCCTCAAGCTTCAGGATCAGAAAATGAAAGAAGGCAAGGACTTAATCAAATACTTCTGCAGTCCCTGTAAGCCAACAAAAGTAAATGGCGGAAGAACCAGAAACTTCCCTGAACATGCACCTGATAAATGGGAAACCTTTAAAACCTATAATCGCAGAGATGTTGAGGTGGAGCTTGCCATCAAGCAGAGATTATCGAAATTTCCGGTGCCTGACTCAGTGTGGCATGAATATCATATTGATCAGGAAATCAACGACAGAGGCATAATGCTGGATATGGATGTGGTAGAAAATGCTATCGCCTTCGATGAAAGATCCAAATCAGCTCTTATAATAGCAATGAAAAATATCACTAACCTGGATAATCCAAACAGCGTGGTTCAGATGAAGCAATGGCTCTCTGATAACGGTGTCGAAACAAAATCCCTTGGTAAGAAGGATGTTGCCGTTCTTATTAAAGAGACCGATGGCGATATCAGTAAAGCGCTTAAGCTGAGACTCCAGCTTGCCAAATCCTCTGTAAAGAAATACCAGGCAATGCAGAATGCTGTTTGCAAAGACGGCAGAGCACACGGTATGTTCCAGTTCTATGGAGCCAACCGCTCAGGAAGATGGGCCGGGCGCTTGATCCAGCTGCAAAACCTTCCGCAAAATCATATGTCCGACTTAGCTGAATCTCGTGAGCTGGTTCATACTGGTGATTATGATACTCTGGACATGCTTTATGATGATATCCCTGATACTTTAAGCCAGCTAATCCGTACAGCTTTCATCGCAAGACCGGGATATAAATTCATCGTAAGTGACTACTCTGCCATCGAAGCCAGGGTCCTTGCACATCTTGCCGGTGAGACCTGGCGTTCCAAAGTATTCGCTGAAGGAAAAGATATCTACTGCGCTTCTGCCAGCCAGATGTTTGGAGTTCCGGTTGAAAAGCATGGCATAAATTCTCACCTCAGACAGAAGGGTAAAATCGCAGAGCTTGCCCTCGGATACGGTGGATCTGTCGGTGCTCTGAAATCCATGGGAGCTTTAGAAATGGGGCTTAGCGAAGAAGAGCTCCAACCACTCGTAGATTCCTGGCGTAATTCCAATCCTATGATTACAGCTTCTGGTGGAATGTAGATAATGCAGTAAAGAACGCCATCAAGATGCGCATCCCTACTGAAGTAAATGGAATTCATTTCTGTTACAAAAGCGGAATGCTCTTAATCAAGCTTCCTTCCGGCAGAGTACTCAGCTATGTGAAGCCAAAGATTGGTGAAAACAGATTCGGCGGTGAATCCGTCACCTACGAGGGCATCGGCTCCACCAAGAAATGGGAACGCATCGAAAGCTACGGTCCGAAGTTTGTGGAAAATATTGTACAGGCTGTATCCAGAGATCTGCTGTGCTACGCTATGCAGAATCTTTCCGATCAACAGATCTGCGGCCATGTCCATGATGAGCTTATTATCGAATGTCCGGAGGATACCGATGTCAGCAGCATTACCTCCATCATGGGTCAATCTCCCGCCTGGATGCCAGACATCCTGATCAGAGGTGACGGTTATGAGACCAAATTTTATAAAAAAGATTAAATGCCAACAGCGGCCAATGTTTTCCATTAAGCCGCTGTTATTTTAACTTTATTATTTTTTACATTAGAGCATATCCCTTATAATATCGCCTATAAGATTCTCTCCTCCACGCTGCTGTCACTTCCAGATGACGCCATTGTAAATAAATATCTGCTATCACCCTTATATGTTAGCTTATAATGTCCGCCATCTTTAGTAATAATGAAACCATATGCTTTTAAGTCGCGTTTTAAACTATCTCCGACTTTTGTATAACCTTTCAAGATGCGTTTAATCTCTGCCCGCTTTTCTTCTAATGCTCCTGTGAGTTCATTAGATTCCAAAATATCTTGTAATATAATTTCCTTACGTGTACCTTTTTTCACTTGTTGCATTTGTTTCTGAAGTGTTTCCAAAATATGATCCTTTATTTCCCCCTCATACAATTCATCTTCTTCGCCATAATAGATGAGTGGTATTTCTGATACCTGCTCATATTTTGCTCGTAATCCCTGGTTTTCTGCTTGTAATGCCATAACACGATTATTTAATTCTTCAATTGTCCGCTCTTTCTCTTCCAGCTCATCAGAAAAATTTTCATATACTTCTGAAACTTCATTTTCTGCTTTCGCTTTCTTTTCTGTAGCACTTACATAACGTAATTTAAGAAGTTCATTCTGAACACCCTCCCATGTCATCATTTTATCACGAGCTTGTTGATTCATATATCTGCACACCATATTTACAATACGATCTATCAAAGTTTCTTCTTGTCCCTCGTATCTTCTTGGCGTAATTATTTTATATGGTGCGGAGCTACCCGGATAATAAATACCAATACTTCCATGATGAGAATTCATTCCTCTGCAACTGTCTTTCAAAAATTTACAGACATCAGCATCTTCTTCTATTAAAACATGAGCAACACCACGTAATCTATATGCTAAAGTATGCACTCTTAACGGATACCTTCCCCATGATTTCGTCACATATATTACAGGCATAGAGTATACAGTATTTCTGCAAATAATATTTTCAATTACTTTGTAATTATCTTTTTTTTATTGGAATTTCCTTGGCACTAATTTCTAAATCATTATCCATACCAATAAAGTCTCTATCCAACAGCATATTTACCAAAATCGGTGTTTTAAATTGAGGAATAAAACCTATTGTATCTGCGGTAGTCTCTCGATCTATCTTAATAGAAAAAATATGTGTATTAAAATTCACAACAATATCCGTATTCCATATAATATTATTTTCATCAAACTGATGAAATCTGATCGCAATCGTATTATATGTACGTATTTCCTCAATCGCTAATGATAGGTTCCCATCTTCAAATTTAATATTTCTTTTCTTTCCATCCCAATTTAAATTTGAAATTTTATTATGAGGACTTCCTTGATTCCATTCAATTACAAGATTAATCAAATCATCTTGTGATAACGATTCCTTTACTGGAAAAATTGCTGAATAAATCTGCATTTAACAAAAAAACCTTCTTTCTTTTGTATCTTGCTTTTTTACAGTATCAAAACAACACTTTTTATTTTAGGAACTCTATTCTCCAAATCCAAAGTCTGTTACCTTTAAAGTTCTACAATTCTCTGATACTGTTCGAACTGTAGTAGACGGAATTCCATTTGGTGCATTTACATTTACTTCCAAAGTCAACTCTACCTCACTGCCATCAACATTCAACAAATGTTGAATGATTTCCTGCAGATAATTATTTACGTCTCTGTTCACACGTGTATTATCAAGTTTTGCACTCATGAAGAAACGCGTGTTAGACGGTACCTGTGTATCTGTGGGTTGCTGTCCCCCTCCATTTTCCGGCACTCTTCCATTACCTGATTGCACATTAGATGTATCCCCATCATCTCCCCCAGACCTTGACGGCGGCCATTCATCTGGCTGAATTTCTGTTTTCTTCTTTTCAGCCAATATCTGTTTCATAGCAACATTAGCTTTTACCAACAAATCTGATTGATTAATAGAAAATACCGTCTGATTAAATTTTAAATCTACATACCGGTCATTTGCATAATTCCCTGCAATACCAAAATACTCATCTGAAGGAAGGCCCTTACAAATAGCATCTTCTAAGACACCATATCCAGACAATCTTGGAAGATAACAATAAGTACTCAAATATTCCCAAAGTTTCTTCACCTGAATATCATTACTATCTTTCCACAGCAAATCATCCAAACACATCTGCAATAATGCTGGAGCCCAATTTGTAATAATCTGCTCGCTCTGAATCATTTTTCTTGCTGCCTTCGAAACAATACTCTCATCACTACCGCCAATATTGCTGATTTCCCATTGAATCTTCTTCATATCCTCAAACTGGTCAATAAATGGAACCAATAACCAGCAGTATGTCTCTTTAATTCTAAGCTCCACTGTCTGATTACTGCGATCCAAATTGTTCTGTGTTTCCCTGATTTGATTTCCGTCCAAATTGAGGTCATCTTTATCAGACATAATAGATTTCCATGCAATAAAGCGCTTTACTTCAGCTTGCAGAGAATACATATTATCCAAATCTGGTGCAACAAATGCTAACATATTCCGATAAATACGCGGTGAAGTTCCCCTGGTATTCAAAATACTCTCCACAGTCTCCATTGCTTGCGTTCTTTTATTCTTCGATTTATAGGTATCACTAGTACGCAAAATCACAAGACGTACTGCTTGTTCATCAGGAACATCTAAAGAAGATGCTGGGCATACATGAAGCCCCGCGAATGGATTCTCTTTTCTTAATTTTTTTAATCGACTTTCAATTTCCATATTCACATCAACTTCATTTACTTGGGATGCACGGTCCTCTGCTGTCTTACGCAAAGTAGGTCTGACATCATACCAGTATCTGCTGCCATTTGGACTGTTATATAAATAGGATAACGAACCATGTAATGTATTCAATGCGTCATTAAATCTGCGATATTTTCACCAGGCTGTACCACACCTAATCGAATTCTAGATGCTTCCAGTCCTCTAACAACCTGATCGCGCACTGTTGCGCACTACCCAGCATAACTGTTCTTGCTACTCGCGTGCTGCCAATTTCTGTCCATATCTAATATTAGCTTTATCCTTCTGAAATGGAATAGAATTCTTGCCATCTACTTCACGATCAATGATACTATTCCATGTATCCGGCAAATGTCTTACAAGTTCATCTCGTACAGTAGGCATATTAAGCGGTATGGATCCCGGCATTATCATAGCGCCTGCATCATTCGCCATCCACAACTCATGAATAACTGCGGCCATCAAACGCAGTACACCACGAGTACGCTGAAATTTCTCTAAAGTAGCCCAGTCCTCATACAATCTATCAAAAACTTCTGGGTGTATTGGATAACAAGCAATTAATCGATTTCGATACTCCACTTCTTTAGCTTCCAATGGAAAATCTGCAGAATTTTCCTGATACATATTGCTAAACGCAGTACATACCAGATCCCTTGTTTCCGGATCTTTGCAGTCTAAAAATAATCTACGGCGAACAACTTCAAAACCTTCATTTGCTGCCACAGGTTTCCAGATAGACTCCATTCGTCCAAAAGTATGTTCAATAGTTTCCAGTGCAGTTTTACCCGCATCTCCACCAATCTCAATATCTGATTCCGGAATAGATGCCACAACAATACTATTCTCACTGGCGCGAGCAGCCTCAGTAATTTCTTGAATAAAAGTGATAAAATTATCGTAAGAACCTGCTGGTAAGCCATCCACACCATAAATTTTCTTTGCATAAGCAACTAGCTCATCCATCAGAATCAAACATGGGCCACATGCATTCAGAAGCAATTTTAAATTCTCAGATCCCGGAGAAACCCCTTTTTTATCTGCATCCTTTACAATCTCATAAAGATCCGGTTTTCCTGCAGATGTAACTAGCTGATAAGCCATTTCTCCCCAAATCGTGCTTACAGTATGCCCTGGGAGATTTGATGGGTTTTTCTTTCGAGTCGGATCTAAAGAAGTTCCTACTAATACTGCAACATTCGCTCTTGGCAGTTCAGTCAAACCTGCTCTATCCAAAACAGGTTTCAAATTCGACACGCGATCAATATTAATTCCGCCTCGCACCATATGATAAAGAGCTAGCATACTATGTGTTTTTCCACCACCAAAAGCAGTTTTTAACTGAATAACTGGTTCACCACCATTTCCAGATAATCGTTGTAAAGACTCTACCAAAAGACCAGCCATACCTTCAGTCACATAAGTACGAGCAAAAAATTCTACTGGATCACGATACTCATAAGCACCTTCACCACGGGAAACTTGTGCTAAATCCGCTGCAAACTCAGCAGCACGATATCTTCCTTCTGCAACATCAGGATGTGGTTGCATCACTGTACGCCAGCTAGGAAGATTTTGTCCTACAGACTTAGTCAATACACCTTCACTATTTTTTGCTTTTTCTTCCTGGACAGGTACTGCATTTTCAATAACAGAGGCAGAACCTTCCGCTGTACCATAGCGAGCAGTACGATACAAAGCACGAAGTTCCTCGGTTCCTTCAGGATCCTCAAAAGCTTCACTTAAAAGAGCCATCGTATCTAAGGCACGTTCTGCATAACTACTATCAAAATCCTGCTGTCCTATATGAGCAGTGTTATTGCGAACTCCCATCAGTTCTTTTGACCAAGTACGGTAATCAATAGATAGTTTTGTACGAAAAACATTTCCCCATTCTCTATCAATCAATCGCAGACAATTTGCGATATCTAAAGAATCCATTAATTCTGCATAATCACCATGATCAGGTAAATCTCTACTCTGATCACTCAACGTCATAAGAACCTGCTGCCACCAACCATCATGATAAACACGATTCATTTCTCTGCCGATATATGCCGTCATAAGTGGATGCAGAATACGAAATCCTTTCTGCACAATTTCATAATTATCTTGCATGAGTTTCTTCCTCCTTTGTAATCGTGTCAGCACCCCCTCTTGTGTTAAAGTGCTGGTCTATATATTCTCTTGTTTCTTGATTAATAATTTGTAAAGCATCATGTACAGACATCAATGATGCATCCGCATTCAAGATTTTTTTATACTGACTAAATATCTGCAAGCCTGCTCCCATAGCTGTTAGACTTCTGTCTTGTTCATCTATTTCGCCTAAAAAAAGCTGCTCTAATTTAATCGGTAACTCGCGTTTTAACAAATTAATAAAATTTCGTCTTGTTATCTGATTTTGTCTTTCTGCTTTCCGTATCACAATTAAAACCCGTGTGGCATCTGCTTTTTCTGAATACACTTCATTTCTCATTGGCCAAATAGCAGTAATTTGGAAGCCTGCAAAAAGAATACTCTCCAACATACTCTCCCACGCGGAGATATCATCCTTACTTTCATAATTCTGATAAAGTGACATTTCATCAGCCTTTCGATACTCAAAAAATAAAAGCGACGGATACTCCTTTGTAGCACTTAAAAACATTTTTCTCAAAATATCATCCATATCACTTCTATATTTCTGCTCTAACTTAGTCTGATTTTCTCCATAATATTGTCCTACTGTTGATAACTCTTCTTTAGATGTAACAATCGAATCAAACAATTCCGGAAAAATCGATTTCAAACTTCTTCTCAACCAAATGTAAAAGAAGTCTGATAAATGTGCATATCCTATATTTTTATAATACGGAAATTCTGTACAAATAAGCACGTTTTGGGGAAATTCAATGGTTGTTGCATTTCCATGATATACCGAACATTGACTTCCACACGGAAGCTTATTTATCGTAGCCACTATGTTTCTTAATGAAGTTTCAAAGTTTCCCGTTATCGTAGAAAACGGATTCCCTTCTGCATAATTCCATGCCATTGGAATTGCTTGTCTGCCAAAAGTTGCTCTTGGATTACCGCCAGATGAATTCCACGTGCAAACTGTCGTATTTCGATCTGCCATTTTATCAATCACAAATGCTAAGTAAACACAAACTGCCTGCGCGTATGCTAATGCACCACTTCCACCATCACATAACTGTTTATTATCGGACGAATGTCCCACCATCAAGGCATCTGTCACAACTTTTTCCTGTACTTCTTTTAGCAAATCACAGAAAGTAGTCAACATCGTAATTTGTCTTGCTGAAAATAGATTACAGTATTCTGTCATGCCAAACCCTGGCGGACTAAACCAGTGGGCATTGTCTGGTATTTCCCCGTGCGGAACATCATCTGGGAACGGAATATCTGCTGCGCTTTCCTGAATTAATGAAGGGGATTTGTAACTTTACCTGCTTCAGATTCAATAACCATCGCCATCATCTGTGACCCAAGCTTATGTGAAATTCCCATTTTTTTTACATAATCATCTGCAGTTATTTCTCCACATGCCGGACATCGAAATCTTGCTCCATAATTTCTATATTTGTTTGTTTCTTTCCCTGAAGGACATTTTCCTTCATGTACTTTAAAATGAATCTTTCCATTTTCAACAATTGGTTCAGCCCATGCTTCATGTCCGGCCTTACTATTAATAATGAATGAAGAAGCCATTGGCATTTGACAACTGCAAGCAGGATTCGGACATTGTACTGTTCTCGCCCAAATCCATGCCGCCGTTTTCCCTGTCTCTTCATTTGGATATAAATCTTTTAATTTTTCTTGTGCTTGCTCTTGCATCCATTTTCCATAATACAAAACATCTTCTGCTAATCCCTCTGTTTGTGCATAAATCAACTTATTCGCATTTGGATTTGCAGGAGCTTTTTCCATAAAACGCTGAGGTATCTCCGTAGCAGCTTTCGTAAGTATAACTGCCACAGGATTCAAATCTCCTGCTATTACAGGAAATCCCAATTCTTGTGCAGCAAGCGAAATACCACCAAATCCAGAAAATGGATCAAAAATAATCGGTTTGTTCCCACAATCTGCATACTCAACATTCTCCAAACGTTTCATTCGTCGAACATTTTCTTCTGTATCCTCTGCTGCATCAATCACAGCTGCCTGCAATGCCATGACAGAAGAATATCTTGGGCTGCGCCCCCACCACATATGCAAATTTCCCGGATGTCCAGGAGAGCTAGTCCTTTCCTTTATGGTTTCCTTATTAATCTTTGATAAAGGAAGCGTCGTCTCTATTAATTTTTTCACGGGCAAATCACTCCCTTCTAAGTTTTATATTTCTACATCATATCAAACAATGACAACTGCTTTGGCTGTATTGCTTTAAGAGCAGCCGCACGAGACTGAATATCTGGCCATGCAACAACCAATGCATTATATGCATATGCTTCATTCGCCCACTTCTTCTGTTCCGCTATCGTATATAGTCGATATGCAAGATCCTTAGCACGTTCAGCATTGGATCCAAACATATTTACAACAATCTTAGCACAAGATTCGACACCTCCAGTTCCCATAGCATGTGTTAACTGTTGGGTCAGCATCCAAACATTACCCTCGTTTGTATCTACCTTTGTAGGTAATTCAGAACGCTCAATTAAATGTACAATACCAGCTTTTGCATATAAAACACCATGCGAAGCCATCATTGGAATGGATGTTCCTTTAGCATTGGCAAGAATTTCTGCCTCACCATACTTAATGTCGTTATAAGCACTCTGTGTATACAAATCTATACAAAAACGACTAGCTGCATCCATTTCTCCTACCTGTTCGTTAAAATATAGATCAATTTCTTCATTTATTACTTGCAAAGCACTACGAACAGTCATTGGTGCACCATCAGCTTCAAGAACACGACGATAACGAGAAAAAACAGCCATTCCTGGTCCAATAGCTGATTGAGCTAAATCTGCAGGTGCAATATTAGTTTCTTGTAATTTTTTCAATGCAGGTCTCAATTCCTTACGTAATGTGCCTATTAAATTACGACGCGTAGTTTGAGGTGCATTTTCTGATTTTTTTCGACAAACTAAAACAACTGATGAACTCAATACATTTAAAAAAGCTTTTAATCCCGTCGGGCGTTCTGTTCTTATTGGCCACGTAGCTACAATTTGAAATCCCGCATCTATTAATGCTGATAACATTGTTTCCCATCCACTCGATGATATATTTACATTATCTCCCTTATTGTCAACTTGTTGCTGTTTATAAGCATAATATACAGTAAAAGGATATTCATCATCTACTGCTTCATGAAGTCGAACCAATGCTTTTTTCATGTTGCTTTCAAAGAAGATTTTTGCATCTTCATCAGATCCTCCTTGTCGATATTTTTCTGCAACAATTTCATTATTTTTAGGTGTTTCTAAAGTTGAAAAAATTTCCGGGTAAATGTCACGAATATTTTTTCTTAACCACATATAAAAGAAATCTGATAAATCCGCATATGGAACATTATTATAATAAGGTGGATCAGTTGACACTAAGTATTTTCTGCTATATTCTGCGTTGGAAGCATCTACTTGATTTGCTGAACAATTTTGTGTAATATGTGGCAATTGTTCAATTACTTCTGGAATCCATCCTAACGAACTATCCCAGCCTCCTGAAGATTTACTAAATACATTTACTTCTGGATAACTCCAAACCATTGGTATTGCTTGTCTTCCAAATGGTTGCTCAATCTTTTCTCCAACTTTATTCCAAAGACATACTTTTGTCGAACGGGTTGCCAATCTATCAATTGCAAACGCAAGATAGACTCTTAGTGCATTTATATAAGAGGCCTTGTCAAAATCATGATTTTGACTATGTTTTGCATCATTTTCTGCCTCTCTTATAACTTTAGGCAATAATTCAGAAAAAGTCATAAGTGCATTAATTTGGCGATCTGTATATATATCGCCAAATTTCTCCATCCCATAAATACGACAATTAGTACACCCCGGATAATATGCAATATCCAAATCTGGATAATCATCTCGTCTAATTACATTAGCTGCATTTATTTGCTCATCATCAGGTTTAATATATACTCTTGATCTTTTTCCTTCTCCAACAACGGCTATTAATTGTGATCCCAATCGATGTTCCATGCCCTGTTGGCGAATATAATTTAGTTCAATTGCTGTTCCACATTTAAGACACGTTCCACCTTTTCTTCCTATAGTTCCTGTATCATTTGAGCATTTCCCACTTTCTATAGAGAATTCAATCGACTCCCCTTTAATATGTGGATGCAAATATTTTTCTTTTCCCTTTTTTGAAGTTAGAACTAAGGACTTTATCAATGGTGCATTGCATTTACATGCAGGATTTGGGCATTTAACTGTTGTTGCCCAAATCCAAGAAATCACATTTACTTTCTCATTTTGTTCTGGAAGGTTCACCTTAGGATACGCATTGCCTATAATTTTATAAACTTCATCACTTAATCTTTTACCATAATAACGTATATCATCAGTTAATCCTTTAAAACCTATATCATCATCATCGTAAAAGTTCATATCCGCTTTGGGATTAATTGCTTTTATTCCCCAAAAATTCTGTGGAATTTCAAGAACTGCCTTATTAAGGATAACTGCTACTGGATTTAAGTCATGCGCTTCAGTCACCAAACCTAATCTCGCAGATTCTAATGGAATTGCACCTCCACCTGCAAATGGATCCAATACGACAGGAGGAAAATTATGTGTAGATTTTTCTATTTCGCGCTTTGCTTCTTCTAAAAATTTCCGCATTATTAGAATTTTCCCATACCACTAATTTCTCAAGAATGCTAAATAACCTCTTCCTTTCTCTATTTTGTTCTTCCTCTGTGTGCCATATTTCTGGGTGAGCTGAAGGATCATCCACAAGAGATGCCCACAAAATAGCTCTCGTAGCTGCAAGTGGCCGTCTTGCCCACCATAAATGTAAGGTGGACGGATGTCCGTGTCTAATAGATTTTTCTCTTGCTGACTCAATATTTATTTTCTCTAATGGTAACGCAACCTCTATTAATTTTTTTTGTTGGCATATTTTTATCCTCATTTCTGATACAAGATTTCAGCTTCCGTAATTAAATCCTGTATATCGTAATTTACACTAGTTGCCGTGAAGTCTGGTGCATTTCGGAATGGATGTTTCAAATAAATGGTATGTGTCTGCGAACCATCTACTTCTACAATCGCCAAAATGAATTCTTCCGGTTTGTTTAATGCAGTTAAAATTTCATTCTTACTTACAGTTACCGTTGTTGCACCCTTGGATCGACCTTTTACTTCAATAAAGCGTAACCTATATGATTCCACCCTTCGACGCATAACATCTGGAATAAAAGATTCCACATCATATCCACACTTAGCTCCACTAACGTCTTTTGGTCTGTATCCTAACTGCAATTCAATCTCCATAACTGCGTTCATCGCCGCATATTCAATTGCTTGACGATTTCCATGTCCAAACTGATTTGATAAATCGGTACCCATTAAACTGCGAAGTAACCCTTTCGGAATGATTAGTGCTCCTCCTGTTATAACTGGTGGCATTGGAGAAATCTTTCGCTCTTTTTCTATTTCTGCAAGTCGCGCCTGCATACGAGCTTCCAAATCTTCCGCTCTTCGCGAAGCCAGTTGGGAATTCAACTTAGCATTTGTTTTTCCAGCAGCTTCCTTCTGCTGTAAATCCGCTGCACGAAAATCCCAATATTGAATTTCCGCAGTCATTCGTTCTTTTACTGCTTTTGCTGTTTTTACTAACATCATCTCTTTACGAGTTTTCACTTCTGCAAAATGATTGGGAATAAGGTTTGTGATGGCATATTTTTTTGCCATGTCCTCCACTCCAGAGCACAACCATTCCTGACTCTTTATCCATGTATGAAGCACTTGCTGTTCTTCTTCATCCACTGCTCGATAATCTAAATATGGAGCATAACCAGCATTCATAGCTGTTCCATCTTCCTTTAATTCTACAAAATGAATATGTTTGGAAATTGTCCTACGATTACCATCTTTTAAAAGGATTCCATCTTGAACTGCATCTTCAATATAAAACAAAAGTCTTGCATCCATACTAAAATCACTATCGTCTACATAAATAGCTCCTCGTTTCATTACATCCACAGTACGTTCTCTAATCAAATCGCTGGTGGCTTCCAATAGTGGATGACCTGGACAAATTAAGTCCGCCGGTATCATTCCCTGCACAGTAGAATATTTCTTATCAAAGCAAATCCGTTCATACCTGTTTAAAACATGTTCCCCATAACCAATCTGCATATCTCGATTACGTACGGCAAACGGAACAAATGTAATTTCGTAGCGACCCGTTTCTCTCTTACGAATTTTTCCACCAACATTCTTAAATGCCTCTACAAAAAAAGCTTCTATGAAGTGTGGCTGAAGTTTATGTGCCTCTATCCGTTCCATATCTTCTTTAATAGCCATAACAGATTGTACATCCATTACATCATCTGTCAACGCGCATTCTTCTATTAGTTTTCTCAAAGCGTCTTGATTCATAGAATGATCTACAACTTCATTCAATCGGTTACGCACTTTAGGATCATTTCCATAACGGACTGCCTCTATTAATAAATCTCTTAACGATTTATTGTCAAAAGACATTTTTCCCAAGATATCAAAAACTTTTCCCCCTAATGCATTTCGTTCCTCTTCTAATTTTTGAAATAAACGCTGGAACACAAAACCTTCTCTGGTTTCCTGCGCAACCAAGTTCCAAAGATGGCAAACTTCAGTCTGTCCAATACGATGAATACGCCCAAACCGTTGTTCCAAACGATTCGGGTTCCATGGAAGATCATAATTAATCATCAAATGCGCCCTTTGCAAGTTGATACCTTCACCAGCCGCATCTGTCGCAATCAGAATTCTAACGCCCTTATCCTGTTTAAAAAGCTCTTCTACTTTTCTACGATCATCTCTAACCATTCCACCATGGATAGTAACGACAGCATCGTCATTTCCAAATAACGATCGAATTTTATCGGTCAAATAATTCAAGGTATCTTTATGTTCTGTAAATATGATTAATTTTTCTCTTTGACCATTTTCTCCGAACATCTGCTCATTATCTTGAAGTAAATGCGAAAGTTCTTCCCATTTTCGATCTACACCATCTATTCGCACTTGATTCGCCATTTTTTCCAGTCTCTTTAATGTACGAATTTCCGCTTCAAGTTCAGCAATAGTTGCAGCAGCCGACGCATGATCTACCACTTTTTCTTCCATTTCTTCCATTTCAGCGCCAGGCAGATCATCATCGTCATACTCATCCCAGTCTGCATTTACTTCTGCGGCTCTTTTACCAAGTTTTTCTTCTGCAAGGCGATGTTCTAAACGTTCACGTCTACGACGAAGAGACTGATAAATCGCTTCCGGAGAAGAAGCTAATCTTCTCTGCAAAATAGTTAAAGCAAATCCAACAGTAGTTTTTCGCTCATTATTTAAATTGTCTGCGCGGTTAAATTCCTCACGGACATACTCTGTCACATCTGAATAAAGTTTAGATTCCAATGGAGACAGATTATAATTTACTGTATAAGCAATTCTTTCTGGAAAAAGCGGCTTTCCATCAAATTTTAAAAGCTGTTCTTTCACTAAACGTCGCATCACATCTGATACATCAACTGCTTGCTGAGAATTCCCATGTATTCCCTCAAAACGCTCAGAATCAACCAATGATAAAAAAAGATGAAAGTCTTCTTCTTTTCCATTATGCGGTGTCGCAGTAAGAAGCAAAAAATTTCTAGTAATATTCGAAAGAAGTCGACCAAGTTGAAATCTCTTCGTATACTTAACTTCTCCACCCCATACTGTAGCAGACATTTTATGAGCTTCATCACAGACAATCAAATCCCATTCCGTAACCTTTAATTTTTCTTTCAAATCATCGTTACGAGCGAGCTTATCTAATCTGCAAATACACAAATCTTCTTCTGAAAAAATATTACCACTTGCAGCTGATTCAATTTGCTCATTCGTCAATATCTTAAAATATAAATGAAATTTAAAACGCAATTCATCTTGCCATTGTTCTGCCAGACTTCCTGGTGAGACAATCAAACATCTTCTCAAATCTCCACGGGCAATTAGTTCCTTAATCAGAAGTCCTGTCATAATTGTCTTACCTGCTCCCGGATCATCTGCAAGTACATAACGCAGTGGCAATCTTGGCAACATTTCCTTGTAAACAGCAGATATCTGATGAGGCAAAGGTTCTACAGATGATGTATGAACTGCCAAATAAGGATCAAATAAGTGCGCAAGGCTAATTCGATATGCTTCAGATGCTAATTTCATCTGTTCACCATCCGCGTCAAAACTCCATGGTAAACTATTATCCTTTACTACAATTCCGTCTTCGTCTTCCCGATACAAAAGCTGTGTTCCCGGAACACCTTTACTATTTTTATATGTAATCTCTATAACATTTGTTCCATACCATTGAACAGCGACAATAGTTACCGATTCATTGCTTATAATGCCTGTAACATTGCTGCCAACAGTAATTTCCTCTAAAGTGGCCATTTTTCATTCCCCTCAGTATGCATTTTCTTTAGAATACTGCATTTTATTCTACGTAATCACCAGTTTCCCATTCTCACAGCTGACGGAAATATAATCTCCGATTGCAAATCCCATCTCTTCCAACCACTGGCCCTTCAGGATAATTGTTGGTGTCGCTTTATAATTTCTTCCATTCTGGGAATATACCTTCATACTTCTGTTTTTCTGATTCTTCATAAGCTCTGTCTCCTTTTTAATTTGGAATTTTACATGGTCTCATGTACCATTTTGTGTTATACTCTTCTTAGATCTGCAACAACACATAGTCGGAGGAAATACCATGAGTGAAGAAAAGGCCACCCATTCAAAGCTTTCAGAGGCTCGCAGACGAGCAAATAAGAAATACAATGATCGATTCGTTGAAATAAAAGTTCGTGTAACCCCAGAGAAACGTTCCATCATCAAGGAACACGCTGAAGCTATGGGAGAAAGTGCAACTGCCTTTATCAACCGAGCCATCGATGAAGCTATGAAACGGGATCTTTCCGAGTAACGACATATAGCGGTATATTCGCATTTCGCTTCCGGAAAACAAAAAAATCCGGTGACGTATGGATACAATTCCACACATCACCGGACGATTTTTATCCTCATAAATTTTCTCATGAGCAATCTCCAATGTGTACTTTTCTACATAAATAATATCATGTACAAGGCTTCCCATTTGATAATTTTTGTCTCATTTTTTACACATTTCAAATGGTCTAAACCTGGTCTAAACTCAACCTTTCCCCTTTATCGAACAGCCGGAAAATCCAGTAAAATCAAGCGTTCCAAGCACTTCATTAATCCATTGCCAGTATATTGCCGTGGCAAACAAATAGTATTTTTATCATTGTTTTGTTTCTCCTTGTTTTGCCCCGGAATGCCCTGTTTTGCAAGGGTTTCCGGGGTTATTGTGATATGCTCTGAAATTACAGATTGTGGCAAATCAGAGCAAGATTGAGCAAGTTGTTACTACCTGTTAGTAGTAAAATTGGTAGTAAAATGAAGATTCTTACTACTAAGGCATTTTTAGTCTCCCACTGTAACATAATTTCCAAATATATTACACAACTCCTCTGAAGTACTATCTTGGATTCCAAGCAACCTAATTACATAATCAATATAATTTTGCTTTTTCCATCCAAACGCATTTGACACATTTGTAAAAGGCAAAAGGCCTTTATTATTTATCACTCTAAGCGCTGCAAGATAATCTTTATCATCTACAATTTTCTGTAATTCCTTACATGCCTTACTGTACTCTTCTTGCGGTTTTACCTTATCTACTATTTCATCTAAAGATGTTTTATAATCATCAATTGTTTGTGTTGATTGGTTACAAACATTATTAATTGTATTTTGACACCTTTTCTTTGTAAACAACAACGCTTGTTCTTCTAAATGTAACTTCAAAAATTTTATTGTTTTTTCTTTCGTTTGTTCTAACAAAACATCTACATTCTCAATACTTTGCTTTCTAGCAACCAGCTCAATAACTTGTGGAATCAAAAATAAATTTTCAATCTCCGCAACAGAAGGTACATATATTTTATCCTGCAATAGCGAGTTTATCTCACCTTCAGTTCTTCTATCTCTATCAACAATTCCTTTTATTGTCTTGTAATGTAACATTGGCAATTTGTTATATGCTTTTGTAGCTTGTATAACTGACGCACACCCCTCTAAGGGAATAATGTTATATTTAGGGAATAACCTAGAATACAATTTTCGATCAATACTTTTATCCGGTGTTCCTTCCACAAACAATACTCCATGCCTATTACCTAATATCTCAAGTAATAAATCATCTGAAAAATCATTTGAATCTAATAATTCATAATCCCACTTTTGTTTATCAATCATATTTTTTATCCAAACAATTTGTGTATTATTCCTAGTTCTGGCAAAATCCAAATTATGTGTTATATATAAGTATACACAATCCTGTCTTTCAGCCTCTATCTCATTCCAAAGTCTTTCTAATATTGAATTATGCAAATGATTTTCTGGTTCATCTATAATAATTAAAGAATTATCTTTTGCTGAAACTACTTCAGCAATGTAATGAAAAATTGCTCTTTCGCCATCACTCATAGCATTACCATTATATTTATCCGAATTACCATCTACACTTTCAACCTCAATCTTTCCAGCAGAAATTTGTAACCTTCTGTGTGTTATCACCTTTTCCCTATATTTTCTTTATCTTTTCCAATTTCGTTCTCATTATCAAATTCTTGATTACCTTCCTTGTGTTTTTCTCGGTATTCAATACTTTTTTCAAAATTTTCTGTCATCAAAAATTCCATGAGGGCTGATAATCATTCAACATATGAGTTTCAGGATTATTTCCCCATCGACTATATCTTTTTCCATCCTTTTCAAGCCATCTTCTATTATCATCAGTAGTTCCATATAAAAAACGATCCTCCGCCTTTTTTAGTTCAGTTGGGCTTACATATTCTGGCATATCAAGCGATTTTTGTGCTGAAATTCTATGTACATTTAATTCTGGGTTATTTTCATCAATCCACACACTCATTCTAGTTTTTCCCGCTCCATTAGCTCCTAATAAAACTATTGACTGCTTACCTTCAATGAAACTTTCGTTATCATTTATATCGGGAATTCTAATTTTCATAATTGCACCTCCATCAAAGACTCATTTCCTTTATTTATTATTATATCGTCATTTCCACTTCTTTTCCATAGAAATAACGCCCCAGCCTAAGCCGGAGCGTCATCTCTTTTTCATATTAAACTACCTTAAACATCTTCTGCGACATCGGTTTTTCTTTCTTCTGTTCAACCTCTGCCTGTGCCTTCCTAAATTCTTCCATCCGCTTTAATTCTTCCTCGGCATCATCGAATCCGATATGTGTGTACACATTCATTGTGACCGATATATCCGAATGCCCCATGAGGTATTGTAATGTCTTTGGATTCATTCCCGATTTTGCCATATTCGAGCAATAGGTGTGTCGGCATACATGAGGTGTAATATTTGGCATCTGTACCCGGTAGATGTCATTGTATCTGCCGACCATATGATTGAATCGATGCTGCCAGTGCATTGCCACAAGTGGCATTCCATTATCATCATAAAATAGAAATCCGCTATATCCGTCTATGGATTTCTCTACTTTCGGTGAATTTCTGTCCTCAATGATTGCCTGAAACATCTGTGCCACATCCTCTATAATCGGCAATACTCTTGTTCCTGCATCCGTTTTTGTGGTTTCTATGATATATCGCATATCCGATGTTCTCTGCAACTGGTGGTCAATATTCACAGTTCTGTTCTCAAGATCAATGTCCTTCAGCGTCAGTCCACAAAATTCCGATATTCGCATTCCCGTATGAAAGAGTATGTACACCACTTCATAGTATTTGCAGTACACCACATCGTCATGCACAAACTTCAGGAACTTTCTCATCTGGTCTTTTGTAATTGCCTCTCTTGTGACTGCATCATTTACCAATACTCCAGCAAGCTGAAATCCGCATGGATTCTTTACCAGAATATCATCATCTACCGCCATCTGAAAAGCTGGTCGCAGCACTCCCCGGATGGTATGAATAGAACTGTAGCTTTTCCCATCTTCCTGCTGCAATTTGATAAGGAACAGCTTTGCATCGGAAGTTTTCACACTTCGTATCGTCTTTTTACCAAATGCTTCCTTCGCAAGTAATCTCTGCACTGTAACATATCCCTGTTTCGTGCTTTGCCTTACTCCAGTCTTTGTCTTCAAATATCGGTCTACCAGTTCACATACTGTCATCTGTCCGTCCACGATATTTACAAGCAAATCCAAATCTGTGTTTACCTGTTTTTCCAATTCACGAAGGGAAAGGCATGGTTTCTTGCCCTTTGGAAGTTTATCCGTAGGCTCCAGTTTCCAACTGTATACAAAGTGTGGTTTCCCATCAATGTGATATTTATATTGATATTTTCCATCTGCTCTTACACTCTCTCCCGATCTAAGGACTCTTCTTTTGGAATCATGCCTTGTCTGTCCTCTTCCTGCCTTTGACATTATACCCGCCTCCTTAGTTCTGGATGGTTACGCAGATACCTTTCAAAGGCAACACGAAGAATCAGCTTGCGTTCTCCGTAATATGCCAGAAAATCTTCTCCATCCGTATTATTCAATAAATCGTAAAATTTTCTCCGGCTCAAAACAAAATATTCAATTGCCTCAGAAGGATTTAAAATATCTTTTTCTGCTAAACTTGGTCTTGCCATAAAAGTACTTCCTTTCTGCCAAAAGTGGCTGTTTTCACAGGTTTTCGAGGTCATACTATATATCACTCTGAACGCTGATAATATCAACTACTTTCGGCAGACAAACGGAATTATATCTCCGAAGAAGCACTGATAAATTTTTCAAACTGCGGGCGGATAATCAGATACCTGTTTCCACTGAATACCGCAAATCTTCCTCTGTTATCTTCTGCCAGTCTACGCATTTTCTTTGTCCCGATATTAAAATACGATGCTGCTTCTTTGATTGTCAGTGTGTACTTTTCACTCACAGGGACAAGTGTATTTTCCGTAGTATCATGTTTTTCTATTGCCATGTGCAATCCTCCTTCCATACGGCTGCAGTATTTCCACAGCCCCAACTGCTTAGTCTGCTGCCATCTGAAGTACCTTGACTGCATCCTTACGGATCAGTTTTCCGTCCAGATACTCACATCCCAGATACCCTACCTGTCCACGCATGGCAAACTTTTCTTTCAGTGTGCGGATAGTCAGTGGGAAACGCTGAACGAGCCAGTAATTGCTGAAATCTCCAAATGCGATTACTTTCTGCCCCTTTCCGATAGACGGCATGGAATCAACAATCTGCACAGGTTTTGAGAAAATCGTTTCATCACTTTCCTTCCACAGATAGTTTCCGGCTGAATCTTTGAGGGTACGGAGTGCCAGAGCCGTTTCGTCATTCATAAGCCATGTACCATGTTTACGGTGTTTCTTATCCACGGACAGATACAGTTTGATGATTTCATCATAGCTGATAGCAGAATCACTCTCTGCCGTCACGCCCGTTTCTGCTCCGTCAGTGGCGTGCAGAATACCTGTCGGCTGATTTTCCCCTGTTCCGTTGATAAACGCCTGTTCCTCGCTTGTGCCAAAACAACGTGCCATTTTCCCGATTACATAATCCTCTATGGCAAAGGACTGGTCAGAAGCGAACTCCAATCCAAGTCTGACAAGCTCGGACAATCGGTATGCCTGTACTTCAAATCTCTGAAAATCGTCCTCGTTATCCATGCCCTCCAGATTGACCATATCGCCCCATTCAGCCTGACCTTCACAATCAAATGTCCAAAGACGGCTGTCACTTCTGGTCGCATTCACAACGGTTGCCAGCTGACGGACTGCACTTTCTTTCTGTAGTACTGCCGTATATTTTTTATTTGATTCTCCGGGCAGATGGTACGCATTTGTCTTGCTTTCACGGTTGTTATAAAGGCTGTCCGTAACTGCCTGTTTTCCTCTCATTTCGTTCCAAAAATCGTTATAATAAGCTGTACTGTTAATCATAATAAACCTCCTGAAAAATTATTTTTGTGTCATATAACCACTCTGTCTGCAATAATCCACTGCTTCAGAATAGGACAGATAAAACATCTCCAATGACCCGTCAACCACACGGTAATAAGGCGGGTCACAGGATTCGCTTGCCATGATAATGACCGGGCATCTGTACCTTAAATTGATGACATTCACACATCTGTACTTGTCTGTTGAAAAATCCGATGGCTCAAACCGCATCGGTGGTGCTGCTTTCTGTTTTCCCATGTGTACCTCCTTTTTTCTTAACAGAAGAAATCTCTGCACAAGAGCCGATATCCAGTTAAAAGTGTAGTCTTTTCTCCGCCATCCCTTGGGCGCCTGCGGACTATCGTACCGATTGTGCGGAGTGCCTGATTAAAATTCCGGCTGTTCTCCGCAAAATATCCATTGTCATTGCACCAGTTTCGGTATGCCTGATACACTGCCGATGTCCGGCATTCCGCATCCTTCTCCTGTTCCAGAAATTCCTCCACAAAAAGTTCCATCTTATCGCTGTCATGCTGATAGGACATGGTGGCATCTTTTACTGCTTTTGGCTGAGCGAAACCTTCTTCTTTCAAGATGGTGTAGCCTTCAATCAGCCAGTTTAAGATGGCACTTGCTGCCTCCGGCCTGGAAAATTCTGCTTTCAGATTCTGTTCCTGCTCCCATTCCTCAAAATGTCTGTCAAAGGGAGTGATTACGACACGTCCGCTCGAAAACAGTGTCATATCCGTAATAGCCGGAAGATAATTTGTATTTACATACAGCTTGAACTGTGGTTTAAAATCAAAACTGTTTTCATGCAGGAATCTGGCATTCAGTGTATCATTTCCCGTCATGCTTTTGATCTGTGCTTCATTCAGCACCAATCCCCGCCTTGGCTCTGAGATATTGGCGAACCGCACTCCGGCAAGCCGTGCAATATCCTCTGTCGGGTTCTGGCTGTTGGCAGACGGTTTTGCAGCAATCGTTTCTGGTCGGACAGTCAAACCATAATCTCCCATCACATGAAGTGTGCTTTCCATCAGAGTCCCTTTCCCATTTCTGGTGGTTGCACCGTAGTAGAAAAACATACATTCATAGCGGGTATCACCTGTCAGACCATAACCAAGGCTTTTCTGCATGAACCTTGCTTTCTCCGTATCCCCACTCATCACCTCTGAAACAAATCTGGTAAAACGTGGATTCTTTGCATTCGGATCATAGGCCGCCCCTGCAATCTTGGTCAGCTTGTCCTGTGGTGTATGCGGATGGAACTCTCCCGTCTGCAGATCCAGTGTTCCGTTCTGACAGTTCAGGTAATAAACATTGCGGTCAAACTCAGACATTGCAATCGGATACACGCTCTGGGCATCACTGATATACATGTTACGGTAATTCCGGCTCTGCCATTTCGCAGAATATTCCAGATAGTCCTTTCTTATACGTTCATCAGTAATTGTCAGGGCATATCTGACCAGACTGTCCGCAAGGGATTTTGCAAGCTCCATTGTTTTCAATCCGCCAATGTCCGGAATCCACCGGGTTCCGTCATACACATACCACTTTTTCCTTTCCGGCACATACCTTGCGATATCTTTATACACATCCGCAAACAATCTGCCTGAGCCGTTGTCATTCCACAGGTATCTGCTGTTATCCGACACATTCAGTTCTATCAGCTTCTGCAGCATATCATCAAAATCACTCTCTGCTGATGTCCTTGCATAAGGTCTGTAGAAATCCAATGCCTGTGCCACTGCCTTTTCCATCGTCAATGCGCCGTAGGTTGAGCCACTCTGCACACGGTCCCACTTGCTCCGCATCAATCCCGATTTTCGGAACAGTCTGTCCATCTGCCCTGTGTCACCGCCACACCAGAATGCAAGGATACTTGCAAGCGACATATCCGCATCGCTGTGGGATTTTCCTTCCAGTATTTCTCCATTCCACAAGGCTTTGAACTTTTCGCCCTGTCTGGAATCCGATGCCAAGCGGACCACGGAATCATCGGACAGATAACTGCCGGGAATATCCTGTACATCGTTCTTTTTCTTAGAAATCGGACGGAGCATATAAGTTTCCAGTATTTCCCCAATTTCAGTGCTTCGCTCCTCAACACCACGGTTGCGGATCACATTTCCTGTCAGAGTGCAGAATTTCTTCGTCACACCTGCTGCATAGATTTCCAGACCAAGTTTCTGATTATTGATGTAATATCTGCCCGTATCATAAGACAGGGAAGATGCCTTACATACTATGCGGACTCCCGTGCCGGAGGGGCTGAATTCTGTATAGGAGTCCATTCTCTCCACAATGTCTTCTGCCATCTGTGTCATCTTTCCACCCAACACGCAATGGTCGATATCTACCATGCAGAAATCATCAAATGCACCCATACCGATTCCGTCATAACCATCCATTGCATTGACTGCCAATCGAAAATCCGAAAAGGTATTTTTATCGGCACTGCTCGCTTTTCTGCCATTTGTCTGATACGGCACTTTTGTCATGCGCCCGTTTCTTTCTTCATATTTCCACAGACAGAACCGTCCGTCTTTTTTCAACTGTTCCGGAAGTTTCTCATACATTCTGTGCTCCTCCTTCCCCGCTTATTTTCTGACGTATCATTTCTCCGTGGCTCTTGCCGATAACCACACCTTAAATTCGGAAACAGGAACCAATACCCGCTGGCCTACACGGACGATTGGAAAATCCGCTTCTCTGGTCAGTGCATATGCTTTGCTCAGGCTGATTCCCATCTGCATTGCCATTTCCTGTACGCTCATCGTGACTTTATCCATAGCCATCCTCCTCTCTGCATTCCAAACATGAATTGCTCTTGTTTTCTATCACAGTATACTTTATAATGTTACCAAAGACTATTTTCTATTGGTAAGAACTCGTACCGAAAGCAAGTTCTATCGGTAAGAATGGAGGTAGAATATGAACGAAGATTTCAGTTTGGGGAAAATGAGTGCGGATGCACGGCTGACCGCAACTTTCAAATACTATGAAAAACAGAACAGAATGGAAAATCGTAATCACCGCCTGTCTGGGCAAGGGCGATGTTCCGAAACTCAACCGTGGATACGGCTTGGACGGAAATGAGCTCTGGCTTTCTCTGAATAACCTGTACCAGAGTATCCGTGGAAAAGATGACTACACTGCTGCCGATGATATCATTTCTTGGTGTCAGCAGTACGCACACCCCTACTATGCCTCTGAGGACATCGAAGAATATCGATGGGATATTGAAAAGGATACGGAATACTGGGATTTTTCCACTAACATTCTTGGTAATTTCACTTTTGATGTTCACACCATGCGGAAAGATCTCGAAAGCCTGTACCGGGATACCCTTGTAATTCTTATGTTCAAAAAATGTCTGGAACGGCTTGACGTTTCCACGGATCTTGCGCAGATCACATGGACGAATGAATTTGCAGATTTTAATTCGTTTCCTATGCAGAAACATCTCGGTAAAATATCAGCTTACCTAAATAAAATGAGTGGCGTAACCATGAAGTTGGGACTGGATGAAAATGGAGAATTGAAGGTCATGCCGGATTTCCATTCTGTTTTTGATGCTGCCCGATTCGCTCTGTCGCAATATGTATCTATCCCTACGGATTACCCCATTACTTATGCCGACCGTGTGGGCGTTGCCACTTGTGAGTGCTGTGGCCGTCTGTTCATCAAAAACGGAAACCGCCAGAAATACTGTGACAATCCAGAATGCAAAAAGGAACGAAACCGCAGAAAATCCCGCACTGCTTATCGCAGAAAGATACAGGAAGAAAATGATAACCGCTGGGCGTGACCACGGCTGTTTTCACAATGGGGCAAGATGTGGCAAGTAATATAGGTTATTTTCTATATAGGCTCTATAAGAATAACCTAAATCATCTGCCACAAGTTGCCCCAACTGTTTTTCCCATAGAAAAAGGGCATCGGTCTGCACCGACACCCCATGTCATTTTATCCTTATTCTCCGCAGCGGAATGCTGAATTTCCCGTAAGATTTCTAAGCAGAATCTTTCTCGCTGTCTTATACTCTTTTCCGATAAAGCCAAGTCTGAGCAGAAAACAGCGGAAAGCATATTTGTCATTGTCCGTTTCGGTCGGCTTTGATGATACCCTTTTTGCATCTCTTGCCATATCACACAGCCTTGAGATAAATTGCGTGTAGGCTGCAATATCATCTCCATCCACTGTGTATGGAACCCATGTGAAATTTATTTTTTCATCTGTAATTTCAATCCCTGTGCTGTCCGTCTGAAATGCGCGTTGAAAAAGCATCTGCTTATTTGCTATAATCTTCTGTAAATTTTCCAATGCCGTATCCGTAAGGCTCTCTTTCGGAATCGCTATTGTCAACTTATCCTGTTGCACTGGCACTTCTTCCGTTATTTCCATATCGTCCTGAAACCCATGTTCCCGTAACTGCCGAATCAGGTCTTCCACTATTTCTTTTTCAATTCCATCCGGGATATGCAATACACCCTCTTTATTCAGTCGGTATCCTGCAATATCGTATGCACAGCTTGGTACCCGTTCATAATGCGGTACTGTCCCAAGTATGTTTCCAATCTCCTGTGCCAGTTTCGGTCTCTGCTTTGATTTCAATGTAAATCTAATTTCATTCTTCATAATATGTACCCGCCTTTCTTTATTCGATAGTACATATATCACTCTGATGGCACAGAATAGCAAGACAATTCGGATTATATTTCTGCCAAAATGCACGCAGAAAAACTGTGATTTTTATGCTGTTTTTTACACGTTTTTCTGCGTATTTCGGTACTATCCGGCAAAACAAAATCGGCTTTAGCAATGATATTCAGCGGATATTTTCACATCAACCGACCTTGACGGGTATCCCCCCTGTTTAATTCTGCGAAAATTCGCACGAATGGGGCCATCGGTCTTCAGGAAGAAAGGCTGTAGAGATTTGGATACCCCCTATGATATTTATCCCTTATTATTTAATCTAATAAATTTATCTGCCATACTTTTTATTCTCATCAACTGCAAATAAAAATTCATTACAACTGTTTGAAACATTAATCTTCATCAAACTTTAAAACCTGCTGTTCCCATTTGAATTCTTCTTGCCACGCATTTCTCTATCCATTTCACCAGCAGTTTTAATTTCAATTTTTACATTAGGAATCTCCAATCCCCAATTATCCCATCCAACATAGTTATTACGTGCAAATAATTCAATTTTATCTTGCTCTGGGAACATTTTTGTTATCCCTTCAATAACATCAACAGGTTTAACACTATGTGCTCCTCTATGTATTGTAACCATCTGACGAACATTTCTTGCACCCCTTGGTTGTGGAAATTTTCCTTTCTTAAAGGCAAGAACAAATTCCGTTTGACTTAGCGTATATCTTCCTGGATTATGTACCATTTTATCCCACACGAATGCCACTGTTTTATATTCAAATCCCCAAGCCTCCCCTAGCTCTATTGAATTTGCCATCTGCGGTCCAGTTGTCCACATAAACAAAATACAATCATCTGCAGCAATAGAATTTACATCTAGCTCTTTTAATTGCTCAATTTCACAGTAGGATATTTAAAAGATGCTGAACTAAGAAAAATTTTCTTTTCAA
>ENA-OQCE01000033-OQCE01000033.1-human-gut-metagenome-genome-assembly--contig:-NODE-33-length-52940-cov-3.474864_pt1 | contig 52940 bp, 60 predicted proteins | sample MGYA00242495_ERZ504572 | MGnify/ENA primary metagenome ERZ504572 (study PRJEB26092, sample SAMD00036228) | human gut metagenome | host: Homo sapiens | study: EMG produced TPA metagenomics assembly of... | reverse complement strand
AGTTTACGCGTAACCCCATAAAAAAGGACTTCCAACACTTGGAAATCCTTTTGTGACCAGGGTGGGATTCAAACCCACGACCTTCAGAACCGGAATCTGACGCTCTATTCAGCTAAGCTACCCAGCCAAAGACAGCGCAAAAGTATATATAATCTTGCAGGAAAACAAATGAACGGACAAAAAAAAGATTACTTTTGATATTTTGCAAGCATCCTAACGATAATCACTTCCATTTTGCAAATAAAAAAAGGCACATAATTGCTATTTTGCCATTAATTAGTATCTTTGCCACGCATTATTCACAAACATAAAGCACAACAAGTATATGAGTTACTTAATTAAACCAGCAGGATATAAGGCTTTATTGAACTTATCGCAGACCGAGATGGGTATCAAAAAGATCAAAGACTTTTTCCAGCAAAACCTGTCTTCCGAATTACGGTTGCGGCGCGTCACTGCTCCGTTGTTCGTTTTAAAAGGGATGGGTATCAATGACGACCTGAACGGAACGGAACGTGCGGTCACGTTTCCGATCAAGGATTTGGACGATGCCAAAGCTGAAATCGTCCATTCGCTTGCCAAATGGAAACGACTTACTCTTGCTGATTATCAAATCGAAAAAGGCTACGGTATCTATACCGACATGAACGCTATCCGCTCTGACGAAGAGTTGGGAAACCTACATTCTTTATATGTCGACCAATGGGACTGGGAACGCGTCATGGGAGCCGAAGAACGGAATGTAGATTTTCTGAAAGAATCGTACGTCGCATCTACGCAGCATGGTACGTACCGAATATCTGGTCTATGAGATGTTTCCCGAAATCCGTCCTACATTGCCCCAGCAAATCCATTTCATACACTCCGAAGATTTATTGCAAAAATATCCGACCTTCACGCCGAAAGAACGGAAGATGCGATTACGAAAGAATACGGAGCCGTTTTCATTATCGGTATCGGTTGTAAGTTAAGCAACGGAGAGAAACATGACGGACGCGCTCCGGACTATGACGACTGGTCGACAATTGCAGAAAACGGACAAGTCGGATTAAACGGCGACCTGCTCGTCTGGGACGAAGTACTGAACCGTTCGCTCGAACTGTCCTCCATGGGTATTCGTGTGGATAAGGAAGCCTTGCTCCGCCAGTTGGAGATTTGCAACGCGGAAGAAAAAAAAGAACTATATTTCCACAAACGCTTGCTAAACAACGAACTGCCTCTAAGTATCGGGGGAGGTATCGGACAAAGTCGCTTGTGTATGTTTTACCTCCGCAAAGCCCATATCGGTGAAATTCAGGCAAGTATATGGCCGGAAGAAATGCGTCGTGAAGCCCGTGCTGCCGGTATGTACTTGATCTAATTGATAATTAAAAATTGAAAATTGAAAATTAAGGATGGATTATTGATAATTATTTCTGATATTCGCGTAATAAAGAGAATTTCCAATTTCTAATTTTCAATTTTCAATTACCATTATGGACGTCAAGATAGAACAGAGCTGGAAAGAACGATTAAGTTCTGAGTTTGAAAAGGATTATTTCAGCCAGTTGATCACCTTTGTTAAAGAAGAATACCGCCAAAGAACCATCTATCCTCCTGGTCCCTGTATCTTCAGTGCGTTCGAACACTGTCCGTTCGACAAAGTCAAAGTAGTCATTCTCGGACAAGACCCCTATCATGAACCCGGACAGGCACACGGACTTTGTTTCTCCGTCCAAGACGGGACACCCTTTCCCCCGTCGCTCGTCAACATCTTCAAAGAAATCGAAAGCGATTTAGGCAAACCCATACCGCAAACCGGCAATCTGCTCCGTTGGGCGGACCAGGGCGTCCTGCTTCTCAATGCAACCCTGACGGTTCGTGCACACCAAGCCGGCTCACACCAGAATAAAGGTTGGGAAGAATTCACGGATGCCGTAATCCACCGCCTGACAGAAGAGCGAAGCCATATCGTTTACATCCTGTGGGGGTCGTATGCACAACGGAAAGGCGCTTTCATCGACGCCTCCCGCAACCTGATATTGAAATCGGCTCATCCGTCTCCCCTCTCGCTTACCGCGGATTCTTCGGGAACAAGCATTTCAGCAAAGCAAATGATTATCTGATCGCAACCGGACAGACACCAATAGATTGGTAATTATCAATTGACAATTGGAATTACTCCCATTTCTGCCCGTCACGATAGTTGCTGCTCTGGCGCCATTTCAGGTCTTTCAGCAAAGACGAACTTACTGCAATATTGAAGGTATAGGACTTATAAGGTCCCACCGGCACAAAACTGGCAGTCATCTGCCAGCAATGCAGGTCGCGAGTGATATTGCAAGTCATATAGGATATCTTATGCGTATCGAAGTCATAGGTGGCATTAAAGTTAAAACGCCAGTTCTTCGTCGGCTGGATATTACCGTTAAAGCTCAATGCATGTGTAAGCTTGTACTTATATTCGAGCTTGCTCGGGTCAAAGTCTCCATAACGCAATTGCATGCTATAGCTGAACGAAAGGCTCCAGGGCACTTTATTGACCATATAGCCATACGAATCGAACTCACCCGTATCTTTCTTGGCACCACGCAATCGGCCTCCTTCCATTTTACCCTGCTGGTTCCCTTCCTCTCCCGAAGAGATTTGTTCGAATTCCGGATCGTTCGATGCATTGGGGTCTGTCGGAGGGTTGTTGGAATCGTCGTTATTATCTTTCTTGCCGAACAATTTGCCGAACGTATCATTATTAAAGGTATAAGAGAAACTCGTACCGGTCTGGCGCAAACGGCCTAATCCTTTACCGGCCTGCCAACGCGGAATATCCAACCGGCGAACGGTCTTCGTCGCTTCATCGTAGCCATAGGTATAGGTATCGAACGTACCGTTCAGGTTCAATGTATAGCTCTTCGAAAACTTGAGACGCAAGCCTACACTCAAGTCACTCCACTTGAACGAATCGGCCGCCATATTATAACTCATCCCCAACGACAACTTATCGATCAGACTGATCTTACGCTCACCTGTCGAATCGCGATCCGATTGATCTTCATTTCGAGATTGTTATCTAACTGAAAACTCACGCTCCCCGACTTCCCGTTAGGGGCCGTCCCAAACATACCGCCTTCAAACGGCGAATAAGAGATCTGCTGCGTCTGTCCATATTGATCTTCATACATAAGATCTTTCCAGAAACCATATTTGGAAGCTCCAAAATCAGGCGTATAACTCAACGTTACCGAAGGTTCGAAACGATGACGAATCATCTTGATCTTGTCACCCAAAAACGGCAACGGTTTATAGAAACCATATAGCGTGGTGGAAGCTGAAACGGATGTGCTGTAATCGAATACGCGGTAGAAACCATAAGTCGTATCACGCGCAACCACCTGCTTCTTCTGCATGTCGTATGCTTTTTCCACCTTATTGGTGTACCAACGTTCGGTATAATTGAACGACGGCGAGATATTCAAATACTTGAACAAAGAGAAAGTAGCACTCACCGGAATCTGGTGCTGCATGGCATTCCGCCAATCCTTCACCAAGCTCGACTTGAACAATTTGTCTTCTTTCGTATCGATACTATTACGCAGGTAACCGTTGTAACTCATGGAAATCTTCTCATACCAACGTTCTTTGCCGACCGCATTCTTCCGCTTGAACGGGAAGATACGACTCATCGTAATTGTAATATCAGGCAATGTCAGCGAGATCGTCGAGTCTTTCGAACGCTGGTTCACATTCATGGTAGCCGAAATACTGAACGGATTATTCGGGAAACGCTGTGTTATACTGATACTGGACCCTTTGGTATTCTGGTTCGCATCCGCAAACCCTTGCGAGCCAGGATAGAAGCTGTTCAGGTTATTACGGTCATAACTGCTGGTCGCAAAGTTCACACTCGCCGAGAAAGTCCGGTACGGATTTGCCTTCGGGTCCTGCGAGTGTGTCCAGTTCAGCTTGAAGTCCTTAGACAAGCTATAATCGGGAAGCCCCTTGTCGCCCAAACGGGTAACCAGATAGGAGGCATTGAAACTGCCCGAAAACTTATACCGTTTCCGATAAGAAGAACGAGCCGACAGTCCCCAGGAACCTTTCGTATAGATTTCACCGGTCAAGGCCAGGTCCATATAATCGCTCAACGCAAAATAATACCCGCCGTCGCGCAGATAGAAACCACGCGAACTTTCATCCCCGAAAGTGGGCATGATAATGCCCGAAGAATAAGAACTCGAAAACGGGAAGAAACAGAATGGCAGACCGATCGGATAAAGCGGGACGTCCTCAAACACCAGATAGACGGGACCCGTCACGATATTTTTCTTCGGGCGGACTTTCGCCTTCGTCATCTGGATATAGAAATGGGGGTGATCATGCTCGTCGCAAGTCGTATACCGTCCCCCCTTCATATTCAGGACATCGTTGTCCATCTTTTTGGTACGTCCGGCCGTCACATAACCTTCGCCTTGTTGCGTGATCACATCTGTGATATATCCTTTTTTCGTACCGAAATTATAGCGCATCGTCTTGGATTCATACTGTTGGTCGCCATCTTTGAAAAGAGGATAGCCGAATTCCTCCCCGATCGAGTCAAGGCCGAAAGTGGCATACACCAGGCTACTGTCCATATTCATCTCGATTTTCTCGGACTGAAGTTCGATTTGTTGATATTTCACATCGCTTTCCCCAAACAGATAAGCCCAGTTCGCTCCCGTCATGATGATGGAGTCTTTCGCCTGGTAGGAAACCGGAGCGTCCAGCCCTGTCTGCTTCTTCGGTACACTGTCTAACGCAAGCACACTATCCTGTCCGGCAGATACGACCGTATCGCCACAACGGCCATCACGGTATCGGTCGGGGCTATAAGTTCCTGCGCCTCAGTCATCATGTTTCCAGTGAGGAAAAGCAACAAAATAATCAGGCATTTGTATTTCAAAAACATTCCGTCGTTATTTGCAGTGTGTTACAGCGGGCAAATGTATAACAATTTAGCGAGCCAATCCCTTTTTATTCCCCTAAAAAGAGTTTACACCAGTTATCAAACCGTTCGACTGTTTCGTTTCCATACTTCGAAAGGCCCTGTTTTACCTTTTCGACAGATTTTTCTTTGTCCAGTTTCGTTTTGCTGTAAAACTTGTCGGCGTAGCAAATCAGTTGTTCTTCCAAGGTTTCCGGCATAAAGTCCCGGTGCGGAAGAGGCAAACCTCGTTCTTCAATCATTGCCAGCGTAATACCTGTTCCCGTATGCCGTTCGCACACGCGGGCATGGCGGGGATAACCTTCCGCCCGCATCAATTCGGCCCCCAGATAACCGTGGCAAATATATTCCGCATCTCCATGACAATCGATATCGGGAGCATTACAACGGAAAATACCGATATCGTGCAGCATAGCTGCCTCTTCTACAAAGGTAAGGTCAAGATTCATCTCCGGATGCATCCGGGCTATAGCCAAAGCTTTATCTGCCACACTTCTACTATGAATAACCAAAATCCGGTACGCCTCCGAACCTACCGGATAATATTTGGCAATAATATCTAAAGGGTTCATAACAATCAATCGCTTTATTGAGAGACAAAGATACGCAATAAACAAAAAGAATCGTTACTTTTGCAGAAACAAATAGTAAGGAATGAGTCTATGAGAACAGTTATCAGGTATGCCTTCTGGCTGTTAAGCCTGTTCTTAATGTCTGAAATCCAGGCCGTCACTCCACAGAAAGCCCCTCTAAAATTGGGAGCCGAACGTATGGACGTCGTTACCCGTCTGTTGAAAGACAAACAGGTCGGATTAGTAGTGAACCAAACCTCCATCCTCGAAAAGCAGCAGAAGCATTTGTTGGACGCCTTGTTGGAAGAGGGTATCAACATAAAGAAAGTGTTCGCCCCTGAACACGGTTTCCGCGGGACGGCCGATGCGGGAGCCGAGATCAAAGACAGCCGTGACGTAAAAACAGGAGTCCCCATCATATCCCTATACGGAAAGAACAAGAAGCCGACAGCCGAGCAGTTGGCCGGCTTGGACGTGGTCGTGTTCGACATTCAGGATGTCGGAGCCCGCTTTTATACTTACATCAGCACCATGCATTATGTGATGGAAGCCTGTGCCGAAAACGATGTCGAATTTATCGTCCTGGACCGCCCTAACCCGAACGACTTCGTCGACGGTCCTGTCCGCCAGAAAGGATTCGAATCCTTTGTCGGCGTTGACCCATTACCCATACTGCACGGTCTGACGGTTGGCGAACTGGCTTGGATGATCAACAAGGAAGGTTGGCTGAAAAGTACACCCGACACCTGTAAACTGCATATCGTCAAGATGGAAAACTGGCGTCACGGAGATCCGTACTGGTTGCCGGTAAAGCCTCTCCCAACCTGCCGAACGACCAGTCGATCCGTCTCTACCCTTCACTCTGTTTCTTCGAAGGGACCAATATCAGTGTCGGTCGCGGGACCTATTATCCATTCCAGATATTGGGAGCACCCGATGCCAGATACGGAGATTTCACCTTTACGCCCACCTCCTTGCCAGGTTTCGACACGAAACCGTTGCATAAGGACAAGGAATGCTACGGCACGGACTTGAGAGAATATCCCTTTACCGGGGGATTGACGCTGAAATTCCTCCTTGATTTCTATAATAAAGCAGGCAACGACCAAGCTTTTTTCTTCACCCGCCCACAATGGTTCGACCTGCTTGCCGGGACAAAAGAATTACGTTTCCAGATTGTCCGCGGCTTAAAGGAGAACGAAATACGCGCAAGTTGGCAACCGGCATTAAATAAATATAAGAAAATCAGAAAGAAGTACTTGTTATATCCCGATTATCGTTAACTTTGAACGGTTTTTTAAAACATACGGGTACAATTGATAAGTGCTTCTTCCTTGAAAATACATATATACATAGCGATATTGATATTGGCCCTTTGTTTTCCGCGTGAAGCAAAGGGTTCCTCCGATAAAAAAGGGAAGGAACTGTTTAATGTCCTTGTCATACAGTCATACAATCAAAGCCTGAGTGCCTACTCCAAGTTCGACAAGCTGCTGCACGAGGAACTGGAGGAAGAGCAAATATACTCTTCCATCCACACATTCTACCTGGACTGCGAACGCTATAATGCCACAGACGAAGAAGCCCGGATGTACTCCTTTCTCGACACTTTAAGTTTCAAACCGGACATCATCATTTCCAATGACGATCAGGCTACCTATACTTTAATGGCCTGCAACCATCCGCTCGGCAAGACGATTCCGGTTGTCTTTTCAGGTGTCAACTTTCCCAACTGGGAACTATTGGAACAGCATCCCAACTTCACGGGTTATTGGGACAAGCCTGAATATCTGAAAAACATACAACTGATCGAAAAACTATACGGAAGATCAAAAATACTGATCTTCAAAACGAAAGAATTCATCGGCAGAAAAGCGTTCGAAACGTTGATGGACAATATCCAGGGACATGGAATAGCTGTTTACGAAGGATTGTATCAAACAAGGCCCCAAACGACTTCCACGGAAATCCAGCCCGGCAAAGAAGGCGCTTCTGCCTTATATACGACCTCGACAGCCAACCTGACCGCCCGCCAGCTTCTTTGGGTATTTGAAGACAAGCCTTACACCGCCTGCATACAAATCATTCTCGACTTCAATGTCCTGACCGTCGGACGCCTGGCCAATGTGCCGAACTTCACAGTCATTAACAACGGGTTCAACGACAACAGAGGGATCACCGGTGGCTATTTCACTACCTTGCAAATCCAGGCTGATTGTGTTGCCCAAACAGCTGCCCGCATCCTGAAAGGCACTTCTCCAAATGACATTCCTATCGTAGAAAGCCCCAAAACATTTGCTTTCGACTGGAAAGAGATGCAACGTTTCAACATACGGTTGAGCGATCTGCCACAGGGAAGCATCATCTATAACATGCCACTGGAAGTCCGTTACCTAAACTATATTATTGCAGGCGGAATCCTGCTCGTCATAGCAATCGTCTATATCATCCTTCACCTCATTTACATGTACTACCGCGAAAGCGAACGGAAAAGGCAAGTGCAACTCCGGTTGATCGAAGAGAAAGAGCGAGCCGAAGAAGCCAATAAGATGAAATCGGCGTTCCTCGCCAACATGAGCCATGAGATACGCACACCGTTAAATGCGATAGTCGGTTTCACCAACCTATTACAAGACGAAAAGGAATTGACCGATGAAGAAAAAGACCTTTTCCGCAATACGATCAACAAAAACAGTAATCTGCTGCTGAAACTGATTAATGATATCCTGGAACTCTCGCGCATCGAGTCGGGACGGATGTCTTTCGCTTTCGACGATTGCTCTCTAAACGAGCTGTTAGAAGAGATCTACCAGACACATCACCTGCTTATGCCTTCGAATATCCGTTTCCTGAAAGAATTCCAAGAAACGGAACTTATCATTCATGTAGACCGTTTCCGGTTCACGCAAGTGATTACGAACTTCATCAACAATGCCGTCAAGTTCACCACTAAAGGGCACATCCTGTTAGGAACTGTCTATAAGAAGGAGGAGAAAGAAGTTCATGTCTTTGTCGAAGATACCGGAAAAGGCATGTCGGAAGAGGCCCAGAAGAAAGTGTTCGAACGTTTCTTCAAGGTGGACGAATTTGCACAAGGTACCGGACTGGGCCTATCGATCTGTCAAACCATCGCCGAGCGCTGGAGGGGCGAATCACCCTTTCTTCCCAGGAAGGAAAAGGCAGCCGCTTCACCCTGATCATCCCTTGCAGGCCGAAATAAAAAAGGCGGCCCGTCACAACCGGAACCGCCTTCCAAACATTTCACAATGAAAGTCACTTCTTTTCAATTACCATCAATTTGGTATTGTCCGTGCCATATAAAGCGATTTTATTGACCGGTTTCACCTCACCTACTGCATCAAAGCGAACGACTTTATCCAAAGCCTGCAACAATTCACGCTCACCACTCATATCCGGACAAGCCATACGCGTTGTCGCAACCTGCGGGAATTTAATGATATTCTTGCGGGAATCGCTGTATTCGATCTGCCCCATCATCCGATTGCATCCAGCTCTTCCGGAAAGGGAATGGCGAGCCACGTCGAACTCGATGACTTGATTCGTCTCGGCAGGATTCAACACCTTGCCGTTCAATTCGACAATATTCCAACTACCATCCAGGTCGGAGAAAGTCGCTTCCACACCTTTTTTCGCCTTACAAGAAGCAAAGATACCGATACTCAACGCCGCAAGACAAAGATACATGTACTTCTTCATTTCTATCCAATTAGTTTTTTGACAAAACCATCAACACGTTACCGTCGGCATCGACCAGCAACATTTCATTTTCGGACTGGCCGGCCTTCACACCTTTCACGTTTCCCATAGCTTTCAAGATCGCATCTTCGATCTCCATATCCGGACAAGCCATCATGGTAGTGGCTGCGGGGTTGATCGTGATGGAAGAAATATCCTGGTCGTCCAGCACGACAGTCGAATTAAAGATATTACATCCGGCATTACCGTGAACTTTATTATCTTTCATATCAAACTCCATATTGGGCAAACCTTCTTTCAGTATTTTTTCTCCTTTTACTTCCACAATATTCCATTTACCTTCCAACTTCTTTGCATCTGTTTTGACTTCAGAGCAAGAAAACAACATCCCGACAAAAGCAGGAATCATCAAAAGTGTCAAAATAGCTTTTTTCATTTTTTACTTTTTCATTTATAATAATCACTCGTAAATATAAGACGCCGAATCATTGCAAAAAGTTCCCGACAAGCTCATTATTTAACATTCATTAACCATTCTTACACCCCATTCACAGCTTGTATTGTATTTAAAGGGGTTAAAAAACCACAGAGGAACCGGCAAAGCCGGGAACAATCATCTATTCATCAGCTAAAGCAGACGGCAAAAGAGAGCTTGCGGCACGAGGTTCAGCCTTACCCGTTAGTTCACCGGTAAATCTGCATTTACGGTTCAAACTTATCAATACTATAATGAATTAAAAAAAACAACTATCATACTATCATGTTTCTTGTATATAACTTGAACATCATAACATATAGGCATGACAGTTTCCTTTTTAACTATCATGCAACTATCATAAATCAGCAGTTTAACCATCATTTTAGCCGTTTTACCCGAAACAGATACACTCCAAAAGTGTTAAAAACGGAATGTTTTCAGGAAAGCATAAGCCTTTTTTGCCGGAACACGTTACTTTTTTATAAGAAAGACGTTAGATTTTTTCCTCAAAATGCCCGTATCAGAGCCATTTACACCTCCATCTGAGCGGTCTTGAGACCCGGGTCTGCAGACTCTGACACCCGGGTCTCGACAAAAAAAGATAACTATATTGCTGAAAATATGCTATATGTTACATGTGAAAAAGTTATTGTTTTCATGATGGTATGATAGTTGAAAAAACATCCATCATGCCTACTATCATTCCACATAAGTATTGATATTCATACTACAAAAAGCAAAGCATGATAGTATGACAGTTGTTTTCACAATCAATAATAAGTTTGTAGAATAATAATCCGAATGATGATTTACCGGTATCAACATTTATGCTCCGTCAATATCCGGGCCACCAATAAAGGAGTTGGTCAATTAATAAGGCTTACAGATTAATTTTGTATATTTGTTGCAACGTATAAAATAGTATGATATGGACACAAAAGATTTATTGAACGACAGCAGCATACATCACGGACGCAACCTCGTTTGCCTTATGAATAGAAAAGGATTTAAAGTGGAAGACCTGGAAAAGGCACTTCAATTGTCACAAAAACAGGTAGAAGAACTAACAGAGATGAAAAAAGAAGCCGGAGAATGAATAAGAGCATCGTCCTATATTTGTTACTCGCAGGACTGCTTACCTGCTTTTCCTGCACACATACGAAACAACAACCCGAAGAAGAAGGAGTCGACAGCGAATGGCTGGACAGCCTGCAACACGTATATCAATATGGCATCTGCATCGACTCGTTGGACGTGACGGAGTACAAGATGAGAAACGGCGATAATCCCGCCGCAATCTTTTCAGCCCTCGGTTTCTCCGCCTTGAAAGCAGACAGCATTACGAAAGCCTCCATCCATGTTCTGAACCCGACCAAACTCCGTGCGGGTATGAACTATTATACATTTACAACTCAGGACAGCGTTGCCGATATACGTTATATCGCCTTTGCCAAATCACTTGTCGATTATGCCGTCATCGACCTGACAGGCGATTCGATCCTGGCATACGAATTCAACAAGCCTATTACCATCAAACGCCATTACACAGAAGGGACAATCAATTCTTCCCTTTGGAACGTGATCAAGGCAAGTGGAGCGGACCCGTTACTGGCGATCAAGATTTCGGATGTATATGCCTGGCAGATCGACTTTTTCGATGTAAAAGAAGGAGACTCATTCCGGGTGTTGTACGACGTTGCCTATATAGACGACACGACAGCCCTGAATATCACCTCCATCGAGGGAGCCGTCTTCACGCATCAAGGAAAAGATTTTACAGCCATACCATTCACCCAGGATAGCGTTTTCGAATATTTCGATCTTGAAGGGAACAGCCTCAGGAAGGCTTTCCTGAAGGCTCCGTTGGATTTCTTCCGCATCACATCGCGTTTCACGAACGCCCGCTTCCATCCGATCCTGAAACGCTATCGGGCACATCATGGAGTAGACTATGCGGCTCCCGTCGGAACGGAAGTCAAGAGTATCGGAGCGGGGACCGTCATCGCCAAAGTATATGGGCGGAGGAGGCCATACGCTGAAAGTAAAACATAACTCCGTATATACGACTTCCTATATGCACCTGAGCAAATATGCCAAAGGCATACAAGTCGGCAGCCATGTCGAGCAGGGACAGGTTATCGGCTACGTTGGCTCGACAGGGCTTTCGACAGGGCCTCACCTCGATTTCCGTATATAAGAACGGACAGCCGATCAACCCGTTACAGATGGAAGCTCCGCCTTCGCTGCCGGTCAAACCGGAACTGCGCGATAGCTTTGCCATCGTGAAACAGACGGTGTTGGCAGAATTGGACAGCATGAGAGTAAAAAATAATTTATAATATTGATGCTATGAAATTTTTGGGTAATATCATTTGGCTTATCTGCGGCGGGTTGCTTACCGCTGTGGAATATCTGATATCCAGCTTGCTGCTGATGATTACGATAATCGGTATCCCTTTCGGGTTGCAGACATTGAAATTAGGAATGCTGGCCCTTTGGCCCTTCGGCAGCCGGGTGACGGACAACGGTAATTCAGGTGGTTGCCTGTGCCTGGTCATGAACGTGATCTGGATCTTCATCGGTGGCTTCTGGATCTGCCTGACACACCTGTTTTTCGGGTTACTGCTGTGCATCACGATTATCGGCATTCCTTTCGGCAGACAGCATTTCAAGATGGCCGCACTGGCTCTTTCGCCGTTCGGAAAAAATATCGTTTAAGAGAAAAGGACAGTCTATCACCAGATTGTCCAGTCGTGCTTCCACACACAAGTGCAAGCATCGATTGGCAGATTATTCATTCAACCAATCGAATCTGTTCCACCTCTACCGGATGATTCAAGAAAACAGAGGCGGCATCGGAGAATTTGGCAGCGGACTCGGTGGTCAGGAAACGACAGTTTCCCTGCTTTGTCAAACGGATATCCATTTCGGGATGACGGCGTAGATAGTCGGTCAGGCTCGCGGCTACGTATTCTCCCTGCGAGAATAAAGTAATTCCCTCAGGCAGGAATGCTTGATCTTTTCGATCAGCAACGGATAATGCGTGCAGCCCAAGACGAGCGTATCGATCTCCGGATCGGCAGCCAAAATATGTTCCAAATGCTTCCGCACGAAATAATCCGCTCCCGGTGAATCGAACTCATTATTCTCAACCAGCGGAACCCACATCGGGCAGGCTTCACCCGTCACCGTCATATGAGGAAACATCTTTTTTTATTTCCAGCGAATAGGAGTCGGAAGTAATGGTGCCGGTCGTCCCTAAAATACCGACATGCTTGCTCTTACTGATCTTATCCATCAGCTCCACCGTCGGACGGATTACGCCCAACACCCGACGAGCCGGGTCCCACTGTGGCAAGTCCCGCTGTTGGATCGTACGCAATGCCTTTGCCGATGCCGTATTGCAAGCCAAGATTACAAGCTGGCATCCCTCATTGAAAAGCGTCTCCACAGCCTGCTTTGTAAAACGATACACGACTTCGAACGAACGCGTACCATAGGGAGAACGGGCATTATCGCCCAAATAAATATAATCATACCCCGGCATTGCTGCTCTGATCTTATCAAAAATGGTAAGCCCCCCGTAACCGGAGTCGAAGATACCAATCGGACCTGGTACTGATGAAACATGAGAGAAGTTGTTTATTTATATATAATTCAAGCACGGATTTCACTGAAAACGCGGAAAGAAAATAAATTTATCCGTGTAAATACGTGAAATCCGTGCCTTAAAAGATAATAGCGAGGACTTCTGTCTTCGCTATTTTATGTTTGCTAATTATATTAGTTAATACCTAACTTAGCTTTTACGAACTGAGTTGCGTCAACAGCAGTATTACCCTGATAAAGAACAATCTGCGGATCCAGAATATAAGTATATCCTTTTTCGTCGCCGACTGCCTTGATTGCATTTTTCAGTTTGTCCTGGATCGGAGTAAACAACTCACCCTGCTTCTTCTGGAAATCCTGCTGAGAAATCTGGATGAAGTTCTGTGTACGCTGTTCCATATCCTGCAATTCCTGCATTCTTCTCATTTTGATATTTTCTGTCAATGAATCCTGCTGTGCAACAAAATCGGAATACTTCTTATTGTATTCATCCTGCATCACCTGCATTTCGTTTTTATATTTGGCTTCCATATCAGCCATTTGTTTCTGCATCGTTGCAAATTCCGGCATAGCCTGGATCACTTCCTGCGTATTTACAATCGCAATCTTAGATTCTTGAGCAAAAACGCCAACGGGAGCATCATCAACAAAAAAATAATCAGTTTCTTCATTTTCCTATAAAATATTACTTGTTATTAATCATATTCTTAATTTGCTTCATTAAAGCGCACAAATGTAAGCATTTATTTTGAATATCCTAACTTTATCAGGACTTCATTGCTTATATCGATCTTCGGAGAAGCAAAAATGATATTCATTGACGACGCCCGATCCATGACCATCTGATAACCTTTGTCTTCGGAGATTTCCTTCACGGCATTGTAGATCTCATCCTGTATCGGCTTCATCAGGCTTTCACGTTTTTTAAACAGTTCGCCTTCAGGACCAAAATATTTACGTTTCAAATCCTGTGCCTCCTGTTCTTTCTGAACGATCGCTTCTTCACGTTTCGACTTCATCTCGGCAGACAGAAATACAAGATCGCTCTGGTAAGTCTTGTACATGTTCTGCGCTTCCTGCTGGATAGCATCCACTTCGTTCTGCCATTTTTTGGAAACCTGACTCAACTGCTCATTCGTCATTTCATAAGCCGGAATATTTTTCAATATATATTCCATATCTATTAATGCAAACTTTTGTGCGTGCCCTGCAAACGAGCAGAGGAACAACAGACAGCTTAAGGCAATAATCTTTTTCATACACATGTCATTTATAGTTACACCTTCTGACTGCAAAGATAAGAGAATTGAAATTTGAAAGTTGAAAATTGAAAATTAATAAGATACAATTAACAATTTAACAGACTTGCCAAGTACGGTTCAAAGAATGCCCAAACGCAAAAAAGACAACCGGAAACAAATCCGGTTGTCTTTTCTATCTCATATTGAACATTCAATATTCAATTTTCTAAAATTCCTGACCGATAATGAAGTGGAAGTTGCTACCACCTCTCTGATCGTATCCATCAGGACGGTCGAAACCGTAAGCCCAGTCAATACCCATCAAACCGATCATCGGGAGGAAGATACGGACACCGACACCGGCAGAACGCTTCAATTGGAACGGATTGAAATCTTTCAAATCTCTCCAAGCATTACCCGCTTCCACGAATACCAGACCGTAGATCGTCGAAGACGGTTCCAACAGGAACGGATAGCGCAACTCCATCGACAGACGGGAGTAAGCGTAACCATAGGAATTGTAGCCACCGTTACCGGCGATACTACCGTTCTCGTAACCTCTCAAACCGATCGTTTCGGTTGCATAGGTACTTGAGTATCCACTCATACCGTCACCCCCCATATAGAAGGTTTCGAACGGCGATTTCTTATACTTGTTGTAAGAACCCAGAAATCCGTATTCGACACGTGTCATCAATACCGGCGTACGTTTCACTGTCAGAGGAGCCAGCGGAGAGAATATCTTCGCTTTGAATTTCCATTTATGATATTCGATCATACGGAACTTGGCTTCATCTTGATCGCTCATATTCTTATAGTCCTTGCCGTCCCATAAAGACCAAGGAGGAGTGGCGGCAACCGAGAACATGAACTGGGAGCCTTTACGTGTGTACAGCGGATTGTCGATAGAGTTACGCTGCAAGTTCAATTCCAAGTTGATGTTATGACAGTTACCGTTATTTACCAGGAAGTAATCCCAGTCTTTCATCATATACAACTGATAGTTCAGAGTCGCCATAAACTGGAAGTAATCATCCGGCCAGTTCAGGCGCTTACCATAACCGGCAGAAAGTCCGAACATCATGATCGACTTATCCGGGTCATAGGCCAGCTCATAGTTACCATAATTGCCATAACCATAACCGTAACCGTAGCCATAACCATAGCCACCGTAGCCGCCATAGTAAGGATAGCCGCCATAACCGTAATACGGGTTATAACCATAACTGTTATTGCTCAAATAATTACTACTGATATCCGTCTGTTTGGAGAAATAGGCGCTCACGGACAATGTATTCGGTCGTTTGCCTCCGAACCACGGATCCATAAACGATATGCTGTATGCCTGATAGTAACGTCCATTTGTCTGACCGCTCAACGTTAGCGTCTGTCCTTCACCCTGCGGAATAATGCCTTTATATGTACTCGGATTCAGCAGGTTCTTCATGGAGAAGTTCGTAAACTTCAAACTCAACTTACCGATCACACCAGTTTGTCCCCAACCGGCAGAGAACTCGATCTGGTCATTTGCCTTAGACACAAGGTTGTATTGGATATCCACCGTTCCGTTATCTGGATCGGGTATTGGTTGCGGAACCAAGTTTTCCGGGTCGAAATGTCCCATCTGTGCGATTTCACGGGTTGAACGCATCAAATCGTCACGACTGAACAACATACCCGGCTTCGTACGGAGTTCACGGCGCACGATATCTTCATACAGGCGGTCGTTACCGTTAATGATCACTCGGTTGATAGTCGCCTGAGGACCTTCCTGAATACGTACTTCCAAAGAGATGGAGTCGTTTTCGACATCCACTTCAACAGGATCGGCACCAAAGAAAATGTAACCGTTGTTATAATACAAGTTGGAAACGGCATCCTCGTCGGTCGTCAATCGTTCATTCAGTTTCTTCTGGTTGTAAACATCGCCAGGTTTCATTCCTAAAATATATAGCAACTGTTCCGTCGGATATTTCGTATTACCGACAAAGTTGATATCCTTCAGGTAATATTTGTCACCTTCTTCCACTTTCAGGAAGATATCCACACGTTTATCGTTATAGTTCACAACACTGTCTTCCACCAAGAACAGCATCGCGATATCCCTTTTCATTATATTTCTCGATAATGTGTTTCTTATCGTTTTCGTATTCTTCAGTCGTAAATTTCTTCGTGCTGAATGCTTCCAAGATACTGCTCTTCCAGTCGTTAAATAGGCTGAACTTCTCGTTCGTCTTTTTCATCGCCTTTTTCAAGTCGCGATCAGTCAACGCACTGTTTCCTTCGAAATGGATCTTGTGGATTTTGGTCTTTTCGTTCTTGTTGATGTTGATATCTACGATCACTTCACCTTCATGTGCGATATCGTCTTTCTGAAGGATTTCGACATCCACATTCTTAAAGCCTTTGCCATCGAAGAACTTCTTGATCAGCGTGGTCGCACGATCGATCAGGTTAGGAGTCACCTGGTATCCTTTACGCAACCCCAGACGGGCTTCCAGATCTTCACGTTCCCCCTTCTTGATACCATGATAGTTGACTTCCGAAATACGCGGACGCTGTTTCAATTGGATTTCCAACCAAACCTGATCTCCCTCTATTTTAGTTGCCAGAATCTTTACATCCGAGAATAGTCCATGTTTCCAGAAACGCTTTACAGCATCTGTAATCGCCCCGCCCGGCTCAGGTATAGTAACCTCATCCCCTACCGACAAACCGGAAAAGCCTATTAACACGAAATCATCATAATTCTTAATCCCCGTCACCTTGATATCCGCAATTTTATACTTTTTGGGAGGTGACGAATAGGAAATGACCGGCACTTCTGCCGGCTCTTCAACCTTGGTAGTGTCAGTTTCCTGAGCAAAAGCCCCGAAAGCAAATCCCAGAAACATGAAAAACAGCACTATTCTTTTGTACATATAACAGCTATTGTTATAAGATTAATTGCTCGCTTGTCTTACCGAAGCGCCGTTCACGCTGCTGGTAATACAATATAGCTCCATACAACTCTTCTTCTCTAAAATCCGGCCAATACACATCGGTAAAGAAGAATTCGGCATATGACAACTGCCAAAGCAGGAAGTTGCTGACGCGTTGTTCTCCTCCGGTACGGATCAATAAATCCGGATCGGGAATACCTTTGGTCGTCAAATAATCCGAGACGACAGCCTCGGTTATATCGTCAGGGTTTATTTTTTTCTCCACCGCCTCCCTGGCCAGACGTTTCACGGCTTCGGTTATTTCCCAACGGGCCGAATAACTTAAAGCCAATATGAGCGTAACACCCGTATTGGCTGAAGTCTGTGCAATACAATTCTGCAAAGTGGCATATGCATCTGCCGGCAAGCGATCCAGATTGCCGATCGCCATCAGACGGACGTTATTTTTCATCAGATCGGGAGTCTCGCGATGGATGGCTGCGACCAGCAAGCTCATCAACGCCTGTACCTCCGCCTCCGGACGATTCCAGTTTTCTGTCGAAAACGTGTACATCGTCAGATATTTCAAACCCACGGTTGTAGCGGCTTCCACGACTTTACGGACAGAGACAACGCCCTCCTGGTGTCCATAGCTCCGGTCTTTTCCCTTCGCTTTGGCCCAACGTCCGTTACCGTCCATAATAATCGCCACATGCTGCGGCAATCGATTTTTATCTATTTGTTCAATCAGCGACATAGTGTTTTCATCTATAACTACTGTATGTTATCTATATTCTTCGCATTGTTGCAAGTCCTGCACCGCGGACCGAAATCCCAAGTAACCGTAAACAACAAAAAAGAATACCAATCTTTATTCTTCAAAAAACTACCTTTCATATGGTAGGGATCATCCAGAAACGCATTGCTGTCGTCCGTCACGTCCAGACCGTCGCCAAATAGCTTACGGAACGAGAACTCGCATCCCAGGTTGATCCTGTTCTTAACCTTGTATTTCAAACCTACACCGAGCGGAATGTTCGGACCGGCAAAAGTATTCCCGCTACCCGGCGCTACCGTCACCCCCAATCCCATAAAAATATAGGGAGTGAAACGTCTTGCGTTTGAATACGCAAATTTATCACTGTACGGAAAGAAGTTGAACTCCATCTGCCCGCCCAGTTCGATCAGGCTCCGACTGAAAGAACCTTGTGCATGGTCCGGAAAAACATTCTGCTGCCCTTCCGTCGTACCTGAAACCTGCCCCCACATCAGATTGGTCTTTAAAGCCCACCTGAAATTGGATTATAGCGAAAAACGGCTCCGAGCGCGGGATTCAACCCTTTGAAAAAAGCGTTCTTGTTGACATCGCCCATATAAAAGGCTCCGCCTGCCATTCCTCCGATCTCATATTTATATTCTTGTGCGTGAAGACCGGTCATGCAACCGGCCAAAAGGACTAATAAGAGTATGCGCTGAAAGAAAGTTGAAGTCATAATCGTTTTCTGTTATAATCTATACCTTCTTTTCTAACGCCGAATCACTCATAAAATTATACGGTCCTCCACGAACTTTCTTTATACTTAAAAACCCAGACGGTTAATACGGCCGCGCCAGATTTGATTTAATACATTCGAACTATTGGTTTCTTTTCCACCGAAAAGATACATATAATTATCCTTATCCACGTAGATAGAAGAGAACCCTCTTGCCTTGAATTCCTGCGGCATTACAACCAATGTATCCGACAGACTCCAGTTTACGCCGCCGTCACGTGACAGGTAAATGTCAGAAGAGGCCTTACCTGCTTCATTGATACCACTCAACATAAATATCTTATCGTCATATTCCGCTACTGCAACGCCCTCCTGTTTATCAAAAGGCGCCGTTTCGTCATCCGTCAACTTCGCCCAGACTTTGCCATCATCGTCGCCCAAGCCGTATTCGTCAGTTTATTGTCCTTATCTCTTCCGGCAACCACTAACAGGCGGGCACGGAACATCGAATTATAAGAAAGATTACCGAAACCGGTCAAAGGGAAGCCTTCGTTCAGAAGAGTTCCTTCGTTCCATTCCTTCGCTTCATTCATATACCCGTAAACCAACGTGCCATTCTTGTCGATAACCGCACTAAGGGCTGACGGCTGCTTTCCTGCTGCCGTAAAATCATCGTCCACATCAATAGCACCCAAAATAGCTTTTATCACCGGCGCATTTTCGACAAGCGACCAAGTCTGGCCATCGGCTGAACTATAAAGGAAACCTTTCGTCGTAACAGCATAAAACGCATCTTCATAAGCAGTAATCTGTGACAAACGGACTTCTCCGGCAGGAAGCCCCGATACAGACAGTTCCGTCCAGTTCTTTCCATCCGTAACGGCCGAACGTACAACCGGTAGCCTTCGTTTACGTTTACAGGCTGCGTATACATATAATAAGACTCGCCACTTCCTTCACCGAAAACAACTACCTTTTCTTCCTTGACAGCACCGTCCGTAATACCTTCCTTGTAAACGCCCCAGACCATCGAGTCGGGAACAACCTGGTGAATATTGACTTGCGCAATGTATGTTTTTGTGGTTTTGCCGTCCCACAATGTGTTCACGAACTTAACCGGTTTGGAGAAATCCAGCGAGTCTTCCAGGTTCCAATAGCTTAACGTATCACTGATAGCTTCCTGCATGACCTGACAAGTATACACCGTAGAAGCCAGCTTAACCGTACAAATCACTTTTTCATCCAGCTTTTGTTCCATAAGGCATTGAATCGATATTAAATATTTTCCCATCCACCTGATCAATCGTGAAAACGACATCTTTCAAACCTGGGATAGAATCATTCGACAAAGAAAAAGATAGAATCTGACAATCTTTACTCAACTCATATTGCGTATCATCCGAACCCAAACAAGACGACAATAACAGAGCACAACATCCGGCTATAAACAGTACTATTCTATTTTTCATCAAAAAATAAGTTTGTTGCATATAAAGGCACAAAAGTAGAAACATTTTTTGCTTTATACCCCATATAGGAGAATATTTATAATATTTTAGTGTCGTTACGAATTATAAGTTCATTTTAAGCCTTTTGTTTCCAGGTTTCCAAAAGATGTCCGTGCCTCTGTTCCGTACCGGTCAACACGCCAGGAACAGCAGGCGCTTTTACACCCGCACCCAAAACGACCGGAGCCGTCTCAACCAGGCCTCGTCCACAGGCCGGCATCAAAGAAACTTTCCAGCAGTTCCGCACCTCCTTCGACCATCAACGAATTCAAATTCTGCTCATACAAATATTGCAAGACTTGCGACAGGACCTCCTGCCCGAAATCAATCTGCACATACTCGACATTCAGTCGGCTTTCGACTTCGACAGCTGTAAATACGAGCGTACGCACCGCGCCATCCAGCAGATGCGAACCGACCGGCAACTTCAACGTCCGGTCGAGCACCACCCGGACTGGAGAACGGCCAGCCCAATGCCGCACAGTCAGCGACGGATTGTCTAACAACGCCGTACGTGTCCCGACCATAATAGCCGCCACTTCGGAACGAAGCCGATGAACCCTTCGGAGAGTCTCGGCAGAAGACAAAAGCACCGAAGGCACAGAAGCATCTTCCCTCCGGATATCCATAAACCCATCTGCGCTCTGGCCCATTTCAGATAGACATAAGGACGTTTCCGTATCTGGAAAGTCATAAAAGCAGGATTCAAGGCACGGGCCTCTTCTTCCAGCACACCCGTCACGACTTCGATACCCGCCTCGCGCAACATGCGTACTCCTCGTCCCGACACTTCTGGAAACGGGTCCAAAGTGCCGACCACGACGCGCGGGATACCTTTCCTTATAATCAACTCCGCACAAGGAGGTGTCTTTCCGTAGTGGGAACAGGGTTCGAGACTTACATAGATAGTAGAATCCCGCAAAAGCGCTTCATCCCGGACGGAAGCCACCGCATTCACTTCGGCATGCGCTTCGCCACATTTGCGATGAAACCCTTCCCCTATGATCTTCCCTTTATGCACAATCACCGCACCGACCATCGGATTCGGAGCCGTATTGCCTTCTCCGCCCCGTGCAAGCTCGATGCAGCGGGCCATATATTTCTCTTCGACAACCATCTTCTTTTGTTCTTTATTCAACAAAAGTACAAAGATTATGAAAAACCAGCGGGAAAAGGGAAAAAGTTTCAAGCCTGAAAATGAATTAAAAATAAATTTTCAAGCTTTTCCTTATAGTGAAAATAAACTTTCATTGGCGGGAAAATATATTTTCACCGTAGAAAAATTTTTGTTTCACTGTTTGGAAACCTTTGTTTCGATATCGGAAAATTCTTTCTTTGTTTGGTTGCAATTTATCTTATGCTTACTTTTGCCCAAAAACAAAATATGACTGAAACCATCGCATACATTAAGGAATCATTGAGGGATCTATACCCATCCTCCGAGGTCAGCAGCCTAGTTCGTTTAATTATGGAGCGGGTTTGTAATATTCAGCCGCATCATTTTTTATTTTGTAAAGACAAAGAACTGCCAGAAAGCGAAAAAAAGCCGAATTCATGACATAGTCGAACGTTTGAAGCAGATGGAGCCTATCCAATACATATTAGGAACGGCCGATTTCTACAGCCTTCAGTTCGAAGTAGACCCGTCCGTCCTGATACCACGTCCGGAAACAGAAGAACTGGTCGAGCAGGTCATCCTCGACAATGCAGACCAAAAGATCAAGATATTGGATATCGGAACGGGAAGCGGCTGCATAGCCGTCACACTCCGGAAGCATCTGAAAAAAGCAAGCGTGATTGCGACGGACATTTCGGCGGAAGCGCTCGCGACCGCCCGCCGGAATGCCAAACGCAACAACACAACGGTCACTTTCATCCAGACAGATATCCTAGACCCGGAGAAAGCGGAAATGGACATTCCGTTCATTCTGGACGTCATCGTCAGCAATCCGCCCTACATCAAGGAGGAAGAAAAAAAAGACATGGAGCGGAACGTGCTGGACTACGAACCACACCTGGCTCTTTTCGTCCCGGACAACGACCCGCTGCTCTATTATTGGCATATTGCCCATTTCGGAAAGAAAAAACTGAGAAGAAACGGCCATCTCTACTTCGAAATCAATGCGGCATGCGGCAATATGGTTGTTGAGATGCTGGAGGAAGAAGGCTACAAGAATATCGAATTGATCCAAGACCTGTCCGGCAGGGACCGGATCATAAAAGCACGCAAATGAAACAAATCAGTGAATCTGAAATGCTTCACCGGGCAGCCGCCTACTGTTCTGCCAGCGAACGCTGCATCCAGGATGTCGAAAAGAAAATCAAAGCGGCGGGATTGGCCGGGGAAGAAAGCGACCGGATCGTCTCCCGCCTACTACAAGAACGTTTCATCGACGAAAGCCGTTTTGCACGCTATTTCGTAAACGACAAATTACGCTTCAACAAATGGGGACGTGTCAAGATCAACTACGAGATGCAGCGGAAAGGCATTCCATCCAGTATCCGCTCGGAAGCACTGGAAGGTATCGACGAACAAGAATATCGCTCCATCCTCCTTTCTCTCCTGAAAAGCAAAAAGAAAGTAACCCGTGGTAAGGACGATCGGGAGGTTTACGCCAAACTGCTCCGCTTCGCCGCCGGACGCGGTTTCGAAACAAGGGAAACAAGCCGCTGCCTGAAACAACTGTTCAACGGGAATGACTACGAGGATGATTTTGAATGACCTCCTCAACCTTTTCTATCCTCGCCTCTGCCTGCTTTGCCAGAGGTCTTTAGTGGAAGGGGAAGAGCATATTTGCCTGCATTGTTCGAATCATTTGCCCTACACGCATTTTACGAATATGGAGACGAATCCGGTCTGTCTGCTTTTACAGGGAAAAACATCTTTCGTTGCCGCCACCGCTCTGCTCCACTTCACGAAAGGGGGAAGCGGGCAAAAGCTGATCCATTCCTCAAAATATCATGGAAACAAAAAACTCGGATACGAACTGGGACGCATGGCTGCTACCACCTACCGGGAGACAGGGCTGTTCGACACCGTCGATCTCCTTTTGCCGGTCCCGCTCCACCCGAAAAGAATGAGGCAAAGAGGTTACAACCAGTCGGAATGGATCGCATACGGCATCCGTTCCGTCACTGGAATCGCGGTCGACACCTCATCCTTGTCTCGCATAAAAAAGACCGAAAGCCAAACCCGCAAGCAGATATTCGAACGATCGGAAAATGTAGAGAACATCTTCCGTGTAGAGAACACCGACACGTTGAAAAACAAACACATTCTACTGGTGGACGATGTTATTACGACCGGTTCCACCATGAACGCCTGTGCAGAAGCCATGAAAGCCATATCCGGCATCCGGATCAGTATTTTAGGCATAGCTGTGGCATAAACTCTCCTTAAACCTGCTATACAATATGTATAGCTTATTTTTTTGAAGAACTACAAGGTTATCTCATTCCCTTTGTCTACCTTTGCAGACTGATATAAACATTTTTATTAGGTTGTATGAAAACACTGGAAAGATTAGTAGCAGAGAGATTATTAAAGATTAAGGCGGTCAAATTGCAGCCGGCCAATCCTTTCACATGGGCATCCGGTTGGAAATCACCAATCTACAACGACAACAGAAAGACACTTTCCTATCCGGAAATCAGAAGTTTCATTAAACTGGAGCTGGCTCGCACAATCAGCGAAAAGTATGAAAATGCCGATGCTATTGCTGGTGTTGCAACCGGAGCAATCGCCCAGGGTGCATTAGTTGCCGACCTACTGGGTCTGCCGTTCGTGTACATCCGTTCAACTCCTAAAGATCATGGATTGGAAAACCTGATTGAAGGCGAACTGAAACCGGGTTCAAAAGTAGTGATTGTAGAAGATTTGGTTTCTACAGGTGGTAGTAGTTTGAAAGCCGTACAGGCTGTCCGTAATTTCGGTTGTGACGTTGCCGGTATGGTTGCCATTTTCACGTATGGTTTCCCTGTTGCAGTAGAGGCTTTCAAAGAGGCAAAAGTTACATTGACGACTCTAAGTAACTATGATGCCGTGCTGGAAGAAGCATTGCGTACAGATTACATTGACGAATCCGAAATCGCAGTCCTTCAGGAATGGCGCAAAGATCCGGCAAACTGGAATCCCGAAACAAAGTAAGTGAAAATGACTGAATTTGTTAGCGAAGTGAAAACGATCCCCTTTAACGAGGATCGTATTTTTAATATGCTGTCCGACCTATCCAACTTAGGAAAGGTGCAGGACCGCATACCTCAAGATAAGATTCAAGATTTCGAGTTCGATAAAGACTCTTGCAGTTTTTCCGTCGCACCGGTAGGCAAGATAACCTTCCAGATCGTGGAACGTGAACCGAACAAGACGATCAAATTCACGACCACGAACTCGCCTGTTCCCCTGTTCCTTTGGATTCAGCTAAAACAGGTAGAAGAGAACGACACACGGATGAAAATAACCGTCCGCGCCGAACTGAATCCGTTTATCAAACCAATGGTATCAAAACCATTGCAGGATGCGATCGATAAAATATCGACCATGTTGGCATCCCTGCCTTATTAAATGTTTTTTTGATGGCTCAGAAACTTTGGGAAAAGAATGTTCAGGTAGACCAGGAAGTGGATACCTTTACGGTAGGCAAAGACCGTGAGATGGATCTCTATCTCGCCAAGTACGACGTGCTCGGCTCGATGGCTCACATCACCATGCTGGAAAGCATCGGGCTGCTTACCAAAGAGGAACTGACGATCTTGCTTGCCGAACTGAAAAATATCTATGCCGTTGCCGACTGTGGCCGGTTTGTAATTGAAGAGGGCGTGGAAGACGTCCACTCGCAGGTGGAACTGATGCTGACACGCAGCCTGGGGTGACACAGGGAAAAAGATACACAGCGGACGTTCACGTAACGACCAAGTGCTGCTGGATCTGAAGCTGTTCACCCGCGCACAGATTCAGGAAATCGTAGAGTTGGTATCCGACCTGTTCGAGGTGTTGATCTCGCAGAGTAACCGTTATAAGGACGTGCTGCTTCCCGGATATACACATTTACAGATTGCCATGCCGTCATCATTCGGACTTTGGTTCGGCGCCTATGCCGAAAGCCTGACCGATGATTTGCAGATGATGCAGCTGCTTATAAAGTTTGCAACCGCAACCCGTTGGGCTCTGCGGCCGGATATGGCTCTTCTTTCCCGCTGAGACGCCAGATGACAACAGATCTGCTCGGCTTCGACTCGCTCGATTATAATGTCGTTTACGCCAGATGGGACGTGGCAAAATGGAACGTACCGTAGCTTTTGCCATGGCCGGCATTGCGGCAACCCTTTCCAAACTAGCTTTCGATGCTGTATGTTCAACAGCCAGAACTTCGGTTTCATCAAGTTGCCGGACCAGTTCACAACAGGATCCAGTATCATGCCGCATAAAAAGAATCCGGACGTATTCGAGCTGACGCGTGCCAAATGCAACAAGCTGCAAGGATTGCCCCAGCAGATCACACTGATCAGCAACAACCTTCCATCAGGCTATTTCCGCGACCTGCAAATCATAAAGGAAGTATTCCTCCCCTCTTTCGACGAGTTGAAGGATTGCCTTCGCATGGTTACGCACATGATGCGGGAAGTAAAGGTGAACGAGCAGATCTTAGACGATGACAAATATGCACTCCTCTTTAGTGTGGAAGAGGTAAACCGCCTCGTTTTGGAAGGTATGCCTTTCCGTGACGCTTACAAGCAGGTAGGTTGAACATCGAAGCTGGTAAATTCGTCCCTGTCAAGAAAGTTCACCATACGCACGAAGGAAGTATCGGAAATTTATGCAATGACCAGATTTCCGCCTTGATGCAAAATATCATGGACGGTTTCGCGTTTAATAGAGTAAACGAGGCTGAGCAACAGCTGTTATCCTAATAAACGATGAAACGGTTTTTATTTTGCTTACTTATATCATTAGTTTGTTCGTGTTCCAAATTCGAAGAATCGGATATACCTATGCACCGGTATATTTGGAACTAGACCTGCGCTTCGGCGACAAAGATCTGGTAGGCATATACAATCACAAATCCATCACTAAAGCCCGTACTGCCGGAGAAAAGACGGGCTTTTCCGGTGTTTTGGTTGTATGCGGAATCGACAATTACGGAAATGCGACCTACTATGCATTTGATCTGTGCTGTCCCCACGAAGCCAAAAAGAATATCATCATAGAAGCCGACAATGCAGGAAAAGCAATTTGCCCGGAATGCGGAACTGAATATGATATCGGCTATGGGACCGGAGCACCGACAAAGGGCGTATCGCAATTTCCATTAAGAAAATATTACATGACTCCAGTATCGTCCGACAGACAGGAATGGGTTGTGAGAAACTAAAAAAATGCGTTGCCCTGCATTTTTTTATTCTAAATATTTGCAGAAACAAAAATTTCATCTACCTTTGCACTCGCAAACGAAAACAATGCAACAATGCGGAAGTAGCTCAGTTGGTAGAGCATAACCTTGCCAAGGTTAGGGTCGCGGGTTCGAGTCCCGTCTTCCGCTCATCTCTTAAGAGAAAGGGATGCTCGAATGGTGGAATCGGTAGACACGAAGGACTTAAAATCCTTTGGCCATTGCGGCTGTGCGGTTCAAGTCCCGCTTCGAGTACACAAGTTTGAGCAAACAATATTTTGCGGAAGTAGCTCAGTTGGTAGAGCATAACCTTGCCAAGGTTAGGGTCGCGGGTTCGAGTCCCGTCTTCCGCTCGCTTCCAAAAGGCCTCGTTATTCTTAGGAATAGCGGGGCTTTTTACTTTCCTACCATTTGCTTTTGCCACATGAATGCGTATCTTTGTGAAAAATAAAAAAGACAAGATGAGATCAACAGCAGAATACATAACGATCTTGCGTGACTATATGACGAAGAATGCTTCCAAATATAGCATTACCCGCATGGGGATATTCGGTTCTGTCGCCAGAGGTGAGCAAACGGAAGACAGCGATGTTGATGTTTATTTGGAAACTTCACAGCCCAATATGTTCGCTTTGGTACATATAAAAGAAGATTTACAATCTCTATTCGGTTGTAATGTCGATATTGTCCGATTGCGTGATCACATGGATTCTTTTTTGAGAAACCGCATTGAGAAGGAGGGGATTTATGTGTGATACTGAATTAATCCGTTCTTCTTTGACAAAGATACAAACTGCTTTAGAAAGAATATTAAAGAGATCAGAGACGATACTCTCTCCAGACGATTTCCTGACAACATCAAGTGGAGTTGAGAGATTGGAAAGTATTTGTATGCTTTTGATTGCAATTGGAGAAAGCGTTAAGCGTATCGATAAAGCTACAAACAAAGAACTTTTATCGCATTATCCTGAAATTGACTGGAAAGGAGTTATGGGAATGCGAGACATTATAGCACATCATTACTTCGACATAGATGCGGTCATAGTTTTTGATGTCATGAAAAATAATCTATCATCCATAAAAACAGCGATCGACAAAATGTTATCCGATTTATAATATTTCACAAAATATTCCTTTCCTCCTTTCCATAAACACAAATAATACAAAAGAGAACGACACCTGACATCTTCTGTTGTCATCTGTCTAATAAATAATATATTAGCTGGTGTCGATGTGAGTTTTTAGGTCAACACCACATCGACACTTTTTTTGTATCCGGAAACTTCGCCTGGGGTCAGCCTGTTCTCATTAACAACAGATCCAGAACCTACCATAAACTACTTCAAAAGTCATAGTGAACTAATTCATGACATATTACATATTACTTATATGTAGTACCACCTACTATAGACACATAGTACTACATATTGCCAATAGGTAGTACCACCTATTGGCAACAGGCAGTAACTACCTATATCTACTTTACCATATGCTATCATTTAGTTCCTGGCATGTTTTGAGTTAGTTGATTACAGGAAACGGGATAGTTGGCAGGTTACTTGTCTACACATGGTGATGTGTCAGAAAATGCTTCATCCATTGCAGCAGCAGCCTTACGACCGTCACCCATTGCCAGGATTACGGTTGCACCGCCACGGACGATATCACCACCCGCATATACATCAGGCAAGGCTGAGCGCATATTTTCTTCATTCACCACGATCGTTCCCTTTTTGCTTACTTCCAATCCCTGGAAAGCACGCGGGATAAGCGGATTGGGAGAAACACCGACGCTGACAATCACTTCATCCACATCAATTGTTTCGATCGCTCCTTCGACTGGTACAGGACGACGACGTCCGGAAGCATCCGGTTCACCCAGCTCCATCTTCTGCAAGCGCATCTGTTTGACACGGCCCCGTTCGTCACCAAGATATTCGACCGGATTATGCAAGGTCATAAACTCCACACCTTCCTCTTTGGCATGTTTCACCTCCTCCAACCGTGCGGGCATCTCTTCTTCACTACGGCGATAAACGATCATGGCACGTTCGGCACCCAAGCGGCGAGCAGTACGGACCGAGTCCATTGCTGTATTGCCACCACCGATGACAGCCACTTTCTTACCCTGCAAGACAGGCGTATCGCTATCCGGATTGGCTGCATCCATCAGATTGACACGTGTCAAGTATTCGTTGGAAGACATCACCCCGACCAGGTTCTCTCCCGGAATATTCATAAAGTTAGGAAGCCCGGCGCCGCTGGCAGCGAAGATTCCTTTGAAACCATCCGCATGCAGATCGTCATAACTGATTGTCTTGCCGACAATACAGTTTGTCATGAACTTCACACCCATCTTGCGCAGCCCTTCAATTTCTACATCCACAATCTTATTCGGCAGGCGGAATTCGGGAATACCGTATTTCAACACACCACCGATTTCGTGCAAAGCTTCGAACACCGTCACATCATAGCCACGCTTTGCCATATCACCGGCAAACGAAAGGCCGGCGGGACCTGAACCGACAACGGCAATCTTAATGCCGTTCTTCTCCGCTACTTCCGGGATGGAAATGTTTCCGCTTTCCCGTTCATAATCGGCGGCAAAACGTTCCAAGTAACCGATAGCGACAGCCGGTTTACCCATCTTCAGATGAATGCACTTGCTTTCGCACTGTTTTTCCTGCGGACATACACGGCCGCAGACAGCCGGCAATGCACTTGTTTCCTTCAGCACTCTGGCTGCTTCCAGAAACTCTCCCCGCTCGATGTTCTTCACAAACGTCGGGATATTGATACTTACCGGACATCCTTGCATACAGGTCGGATTCGGACAGTCCAGACAACGCTGGGCTTCCTGCATGGCCTGCTCCTTCGTCAATCCGAGGTTTACCTCTTCGAGGCGGGTATGGCTGCGGTATTCCGCATCCAGCTCATTCATTTCTACACGGGGGATATCCGTACGTTCCTTATTTTTTTTGCTTTTACGCAGTGCTTCTCTCCACGGTTCGGCACGACGGGCAGCGATCAGTTCTTCTGTTGTCATTTGTTTACTGTGGTTTCGTTATTTCTTTTCAATATCTTTATAAGCACCGAGGCGCATCAGCATCTCATCGAAATCTACTTGGTGAGCATCGAATTCCGGTCCGTCCACACAGACGAACTTCGTCTTTCCTCCGACCGTAATACGGCAAGCGCCGCACATTCCGGTCCCGTCCACCATAATCGTATTCAAAGAGGCGACTGTCGGGATCTCGTATTTCTTCGTCAGGGCAGAGACGAATTTCATCATGACGGCCGGGCCGATCGTGACGCACAAATCCACCTTTTCACGGTTGATCACACTTTCCACGCCATTCGTCACCAAACCTTTTGTACCGTAAGAACCGTCGTCTGTCATCACGATCACCTCATCGGAGTTGGCGCGCATCTGCTCTTCCAAGATAACCAGCTCCTTCGTACGGGCGGCCAGCACTACAATCACACGGTTGCCCGCCTTATGAAAAGCCTCCACGATCGGCAATAAAGGAGCCACACCGACACCACCGCCGGCACACACGACCGTACCTACTTTCTCGATATGGGTAGCTTGCCCCAGCGGACCGACCAAATCGGTAATATAATCACCGGCATTCAGTTCGCATATCTTTTTTGACGAACCTCCTACAGCCTGGATCACGAGTGTGATAGTTCCTTTCGTCGTATCAGCTCCGGCAATGGTGAGGGGAATGCGTTCACCTTTCTCACCCACCTTCACGATAACAAAGTGGCCTGCCTTACGGGAGCGGGCAATCAAAGGTGCTTCCACTTCCAGTTTCACTACGTTGGCAGAGAAATGTTCTTTACTTACAATTTTATTCATTATAATCGCTACTATTGATAGTTAGTCTTGTTGATTTGGTTGCAAAAATACATCAAAAAACTGGATAGCACAGTATTTTGCCAAACAAAAAGGAGTTATTCGAACAAACCTTCGTCACGAACCAACATCAAAATAGCCGAATGAGGGACGATCAGGAACTTCTCTTCATTAAAATTGATCTCGTAAGCCGCATTCTGTAGAAATACAGCCAAATCGCCTTCATGCGCCTGCAAAGGAAGATAATGCACCTCACCCTCTTTCTTCTTTTCCCATACTTCATGTTCCTCGCTCTGGGAAGGAAGCGGGAAGCCGGGACCGACCTTGATGATATAGCCGCTCTGAATCTTCTCCTGCTGGACGGTAGGCGGCAGATACAATCCGGATTTTGTCTGACTCTGCGGGTTCTTCGGTTTGATAAGCACCTTGTCACCCACCATCAGGAACTTATCTATGTCTTTCTGATCTATTGCTAATTGCATGACTTTTATGTTTATGATATTTTGACGGACAAAGATATAAAATACGTTGCACAAAAAAGCTGCTTCCCTTTCCGAAAGCAGCTTTTCCTGAACAAAAGAATCTACACGTCAGATGGCACGTCCCTTAAACACGTTGGACTGATCCGACGGATACAGATAACCGGTAAACGAAATACGGTTGCTGTTGAAGTTCGGACTCACAGTTGCCGTACACTTGTTCGTGCCTTTTACCATACGGATTGTCACATTGGCGGAGACTGCAACACCTTGTACCATCATACTAAACGTAACATTTCCTTTTTTGTCTGTTTTCATCTCTATATTTGAAGCACTGCCATCGACCGTTATCCCCCCGATCCCGTTCGGGCCGGCAGCGGCAGTATTGAAAGCCAACTGGATAGTCGCCCGGTCACCTTTCATGGAAACAAAGTTCGTGCTCGGGGTCACATAGACGAATTGTCCACGCTTAAACTCGACACGTTCGGCTTCCAATACAAAATCTTTCTCCTTCAGTGCTTGTACACCTTGTTCGAACAAGGCCATCTGTTCAGCTGCTTCGGCGGCTTTCTTCGCTTCTTTTTCTGCTTTCTTGGCGGCCTTCTCGGCAGCTTTATCCTGCTGGGCCATCATTGTCCCTGCACTAAATAGCAGGACAGCCAGTAATAATAATACTCTTTTCATACTTCTCATTCTTTTAGTTGAAACCTAATCAATCTACTTTCATATAGTATGACAAACGAGATACTAAAAAGTTCAATCCGAATTCTTACTTTTCATGTTTTTAACATGATACCACAAAAAGAGCCAAGCAGTTACAGCCGCAACAAAATCAGAGAAGGGAGCAGCATACCAGACACCATCCAACCCCCAAAAGCGGGAGAACAGCAACATCGCCGGTATCAGGAACAAGACTTGGCGGCTTAAACTCAAAAACATAGCCTTCCAAGCAATCCCGATGCTTTGGAAAAACTGGCTGATCGAGATCTGCGAACCGACGACCACAAATACCAGCAAACTGATCCGCAAGCCATTTGCCGTCACATCCAATAAATCAGGATCGTTCGTAAAGGCACGGGTGATCAATTTCGGAAACGCCACGCTACAAAAGCAGCCGACTCCCATGATAATGGTAGAGGTTATGATGACCAGACGTAGCGTTTCCTGGACACGCTCGTATTTCTTTGCCCCGAAATTGAAACCGACAATCGGCTGCATCCCCTGCGCGATCCCGATAATCAGCATCACCAAAAGCATTCCGACACTGGTGATAATGCCGTTTGCCCCCAATGCCAAGTCTCCCCCATGCTGTTTGAGTGCATAGTTCTGGATCACCACCACCAAACTTCCCGCCAACTGCATGGCAAAAGGCGAAACACCGATCGTCAGGATATTCCATACCACATGCTTTTCCAGCTTGAACGTCCCTTTATGGAAACGGACGATACTGTCTTTCTGGACAAAATGGTTCATGACAAAAAGAGTGCAGAGCAGCATCGAGATGATCGTCGCGATGGCAGCTCCCTTAATCCCCATATCCAGCCAGAAAATGAAAATAGGATCGAGTATCACATTGGTTATCGCCCCGATCAGCATGGTAAACATTGCTTTCTTCGGATAGCCGGAAGCACGCATGACAGCGTTGAAGCCAAAACTGAGGGAGGTCAGGAGCGTCCCCGGAACCACGATATTCAGATAGTCCTGCGCATACGGGATGATCTGTTCGCTTCCCCCGAAAGCCAGTAATAAATCTTTCATCCAGATCATGCAGGGAACTACTGTCGCAAGCGTTATGATGAATGTCAAAGTGAAAGCATTCCCCAATACCTTTTCCGCCATCTCATTCTCCCTTCGTCCCAGATAGATGGAGACACGCGTCGCAGCCCCCGCCCCGATGAGCATTCCGAACGCCTGGAGGAACAACAGAATAGGGAATGTCAGCGTCAATCCTGCCATTGCCAACGGACCGACTCCCTGACCGATAAAGATACGGTCGACAATATTATAAAGAGCATTCACCATTGTACCGATCACTGCCGGCATCGCATAATGCAACAACAACCGGCCGATCCTCTCATGCTCCAGCCGCCATGTTATTTCGTTTGCCATATTTATTCCTTTTAATCTTAAACAAAACTTTTATTTCCTACCGGGAAAATTTATTGTCATAAGCGAGAAACGTTGTTTCCATGTCCATAAAAACTTTTTCTCATGCCGATAAGAGAGACAAGCTCCGCCACCGTCCGGAGTTCTTCCTTGCAGCCCTCAGGGAAAGCCACAACCAGTTCATGCGGGCTCTTGCAAGTGATATTCAACTGCCCTTCCTTTACGGGCGAAGGACGGTAACCATTACGGATCAGAGCATTCCCTACCCAATAAGAAGTCAGAAAGTCGCCTTCCACACCGATGGGTGACGTAGGAGCTTCCGTATTCAGCTTTCCGGTTGCCGGATCGAATACGATTCCCTCCTTACCGAAAAAAGATTCAAAAGCTCCATTCATAATCAGGTCTTCGGGAGTTCCGCAAGCCATCGGACGTCCTTTCTCCTGTAGCCAGAGGCAATCCCCCATTTGGATAGCCAGGTCCAGGTCGTGAGTAGAAAGCAGAACCGCTTTCTCTTGCTCGACTGCCAGGCGATGCAACAAAACCATTGTTTCGATACGGCTGGTCACATCCAGAAAGGCGGTCGGTTCGTCCAACAGGATAATCGGGCACTGTTGGGCAAGCGCCTTGGCAATCATAGCTTCTGCCGTTCACCGTCACTTAGCTCCGAGACATAGTTATTGGCTTTATGAGCTATGCCGGCAGCTTCAAGCGATTGCTCGATGATAACATGATCCCGCTTCTTCAACTGTCCGAAAAAGCCGGTATAAGGATGCCTGCCCAACGAAACCAGTTCATAGACGGTAATTCCTCCTGCATTAGTCTTTTCTGTCAGTACAACACCGACAGTCAAGGAAAAGTTTGCCTGCGAATAACCGGAAAGAGGCTTCCCCATCAAACGTATTTCCCCTCCGAGTGGAGGCTGAAAACCACAAAGCGTACGAAGCAGCTCGATTTACCGGCACCGTTCAGTCCCAACAAACAAGTCACCTCGCCCGAAACGAGTTGCAGGTTCAAATCCTCATGGACCACTTTCCGCTTACCGCCTTTCAGCAGGTAACCGATACAAAGTCCTTTTGTTTCTATTGCAGCTACTTTTGTCATATATCGGTCAGTCAAAGTATTGGATGTTTTTCCGGTTCACAATTACATAAATGATGACAGGCGCGCCGAGCATCGGAGTCACGGCATTCAGCGGCAATATGTTATGCGTACCCGGCAATACCATCAACAGATTACAAAGCAACGCGATGCAAGAACCGGTCAGCAACGTTACAGGAACCAGCATCTTATGATTGGATGAGCCAACATCAAACGTGCGACATGCGGGACCGCCAGCCCGATAAAGGAGATCGGCCCGCAAAAGGCAGTCGTAGTCGCAGTAAGCAATCCCGTACACAACAGGATCAGAATACGCGTCCGCCTGATCTTGATTCCTAAATTGGCAGCATACATTTCTCCTAAGAGCAATGCATTCAGAGGTTTGATCAAAAGAATGGCCAATAGCAATCCTATACAGGTAAAACCGGCAAAATAAGGCAGCTGTTGCAAGGAAACCCCGGAGAAGTTCCCCAATCCCCACATCACAAATGCATGCACCTTGTCAGTCGATGCATAATAATTCAGAACCGAAATCAATGATGAAGCGAGATAACCGATCATAATACCGATAATCAACAACATGACGTTATTCTTCACCTTCGCCGAGAAATAAATAATCAATCCCAAAATACAGGCCGCACCACTAAATGCGGCCATGATAACCGCCAGATAACCGCTGATCGGCAAATCGGTCACCATACTCAACGAACCGCCGAAATAGAGCATGATCGCAGCGACTCCCAGATTGGCCCCGTCACTGATTCCCAATATGGAAGGACCGGCAAGCGGATTCCTGAACAATGTCTGTAGCAACAATCCACTAACAGCCAGCGAAGCACCTGCCAACAAAGCCGTTACAGCCTGGGGAAAACGGCTCTGCAACACAATATTCTGCCATGCAAGTCGCTCCGTTCCCTCTCCCAGCAATATATTCACCACACTTTTAACGGGTATCGAGACAGCGCCATAAACCAGTCCGCCGGCAAACAACAGCAACAGGAGAACTAACAAAAACGGATAAAAAATGAAGACTTGCTTTTTCATGCCTGCAAAGATAATGCTTTTGGAAAAATTTTTTACCTTAGCCCCTTAAACAACAGAACTGCTAATGTTATATACTATAATACTATGAGAAGAATCATCATATCACTCATACTGCTTGTAGGATTTTGTTCCGGCACATACCCGATATATTTCAAGCATATAGGCATGCAGGAAGGCCTGTCACAACTTTCCGTCATGGCCATCTACCAGGATAATTTGGGTAGAATGTGGTTCGGGACGGAAGAGGGAATCAGCATATACGACGGCGTACAGACCAAAGTATACAAACCATCCGAATTTCATCGCCAAAACGCCAATCCGATAGGTAACCAGACGCACTTCATTGCCGGCGACAAAGATGGAAATGTTTTCTTCGACTCCGATCAATCCTTGATCCGCTATGACATCCAGACACAGAAATTCTCATGCCTACGGAAATCAAACGTATATACCGTCGCTTCTATCAAAGGAACAATATGGGTAGGAATAGCTGACTCCATACTCACCTGGAATCCGGATAAAAACGATTTCGATTTCGTCACGAGACTGGAAAACCGGAACCAGCGTGCAACCTGTTTGTTGGAAGATTCCGGCGGCCGGTACTGGATCGGCACTACAGACGGACTCTTCAGGATGAATGACGACAAATCCCTGACCTGTATGATCATGGGAGAAGACATTTACGACCTATATGAAGACTCCAAATATAATCTTTGGATATCCATTCGCATGAATGGCATGTACAAAAGGGACGTGCACGGCAATTTCACCCGTTACCGCTACGATCCTTCCAACCCCAACAACATATCGAGCAACCAGGTCCGGGATTTCGTGGAAGACAACTTCGGGAACATCTGGTTCGGCACTTTCACCGGGCTAAACAAATATAATCCGACCAGCAATCAGTTCGAAGTTTATGCCCGCAACCCTCTGCCCGGCAGCATGACCCATTCATCCGTATTCCCCGTTTACAAAGACAGACAAGGCACGATCTGGTTGGGGACCTATTACGGCGGTGTCAATTATTTCAACCCGGAGACAGATATTTTCACGGTTTATGCAGCTAACAACAGCCGGAACGATTGCCTGAATTATCCTTTCGTCGGTAATATGGTGGAAGATAAAGACAATAATATCTGGATCTGTACCGAAGGAGGTGGTTGAACTTTTTCGACCGGAAAACGAAGAAATTCACCTACTTCATGGCCGATGAGAATCGTAACTCCATTGCTCATAACAACCTGAAGGCAATAGCTACAGCCCTGAACGCAACAAACTGTATATTGGAACACATACCGGAGGACTATCCATCTACGACATCAAAAATAAACGGTTCAAAAATCCCTATTTCGAAGATCCGTCTTATGCCGTAATAGCAGGCGACCGCATCAACCAGATGAGAATCTACAATGACGAATTGATTTGTACCGGACCGAAAGGAATCTTCAAAATGAATCTATATACAGAAAAAGTATCTCCATTGTTCAAAAGCGGTAAGTATTACGGGAACACCTGCTTCCTAATTGACTCGAAAGGGTACATTTGGTTGCCTACGGCAAAGGTGTCTGGAAGATCAACCTCGAAAATGAAGAAGACAAGGTACAATACCGTTCTGGTGAAAACGGATTGGGAACATTTCCCATATCTCAAATAATCGAAGACAAAGAGGGACGGATCTTCCTCGGAACCCGTGGCTCCGGCCTGTTCCACTATGACGAGAAGAACAAACGGTTTATCGGATATACAACCGAAAATAGCTTCATCGCCAGTGACTACTGCTATGAACTCACCTTGTCGACCCTGGACCAATTAGTGATAACAGGCGACAAAGGAATTACCTTTTTCGATCCGGATCAAAACCTGTTCAAGGTCGTGGAACTGGGGACGGCCCTGCCTCTGACAGGCATAAACATCGGTTGCGGAATCCTGGTCTGCAAAAACGGAGAAATATTCGTCGGCAGCAGCAATGGCATGGCGACATTCTTTGAACAGCAGTTGTTCAACTCCGCCAAAGACTACCAACTATATTTTTCCGACCTGTTCATTAACAATGAACAAGTTTCTCCCGGCGACCACAACAAGGTGCTGGCCACCGCCCTACCTTTCACTCGAGAAATAGAGCTGGCCTATAATCAAAATAATCTGATTTTCACTTTTACATCGAACAACTATGTCAATACGCTGAAAAAGGCGTCTTACGAATACATGCTGGAAGGTTTCGACAAGAAATGGATACCCAGCAAAGACAACAATATTTTCTATACGAACTTGAACCCCGGAAAGTACACGCTCATCGTCCGGGAAATACAATACGACCCGAATCAGGAACAACCGCGTACCATCAAGATGGACATTCATATCCATTCCCCCTGGTATGCATCCAACTTAGCTTATTTCCTCTACTTCATCTTGATCATTAGTATACTGTACAGCATTTACCGTTTCAAGAAATCACAATACATGTTGCAAACTTCACTGGAAATGGAACGGAAGGAAAAAGAAGCGATCGAAGAGTTGAATCAGGCAAAACTACAGTTCTTCTCCAACATCTCGCATGAGTTCAGGACACCGTTGACGCTGATTATCTCCCAGATAGAACTCTTATTACAAAGCAGTTCATTGTCACCTTCCGTATACAACAAACTGCTGAAAGTATATAAAAACACTTATCATATGCGGAACTTGATCAGTGAGTTATTGGATTTCCGTAAACTGGAACAGGGACATATGAAGCTGAAAGTGTACGAGCAAGACATCGTCCCGTTCCTGAAAGAGATTTACCTGTCTTTTTATGAATATGCGTCCAGCCGTTCCATCACATACAATTTCACGGCTCCGCAAGAGAATGTTTTGTGTTATTTCGACCCGAAGCAAATGCAAAAAGTCTTCTATAACCTGCTATCCAATGCTTTCAAGTACACCAAACCGAATGCAGCCATTGAAATGATTTTGGAAAACAAAGAAAATGAAGTTACCATTAAAGTTATCGACAACGGTATCGGTATCAGCAAAGAAGATATAGACAAAATATTCGACCGATTCTATCAGGCTGAAAACGGTATCTCGAATATCACCAAGACTCCCAGCACGGGGATCGGACTTTCATTGACCAAAAGCATAATCGAGTTGCACCACGGAACGATACAAGTGGAAAGTACACCGGGCTACGGTAGTATTTTCATTGTCCATCTCCAGAAAGGCTACACGCATTTTACCGAGGAAGAACTGGCACAAAAGCAGCAAAAAAAGCAAACGGAAAGCCTGATTCCCGACACGGTCGCCTTTTCCGATCACATGGAAGAGTTTTCCGATACGGAACAAAAAGAGCTTTTGATCGAAGGAGACGATTCCCCTCATACGATCCTACTGGTCGAAGACAACGAAGAGTTACTCCAGATACTCAACTCCCTGTTCTCACCGACCTACCGCGTCCTGCTGGCACGAAACGGTAAAGAAGGATTGGAAAAGGCACGCGCAGAACGACCGGACATCATCGTTAGCGATGTCATGATGCCGGAAATGTCCGGAACAGAGATGTGCTTGAAGATCAAAAATGATTTTGATGTATGCCACATCCCGGTCGTACTGCTTACGGCACTCACTTCCGCCGAACAAAATATCGAAGGCTTACAACGAGGCGCCGACGACTATATAAACAAACCATTCAATGCAAAGGTATTACTGGCGCGTTGCAATAACCTGGTCCGTAACCGTATTATCCTGCAAAAGAAATTCAGCCAGCAGAAAGATTTCGATGCACAATCGCTGGCAAGCAACCCGATAGACCAAAAGTTCTTGGATACGGTCAACTCGATCATTGAAAAGAATCTTGATAATATCGACTTCGACATGAATATGATGGCCCGCGAGTTGGGACTCAGTCGAAGTTCATTGTATGCCAAATTCAAGGCACTGACAGGTATGACACCCAATGACTTTGTCTCAACTGCAAACTGAAGCGGGCCGCAACCATGTTGACGGAAAACCCCGATCTACAGATCGCCGACATCTCCGACCGGCTGGGCTTCGGTTCTCCGCGTTATTTCACCCGCTGTTTCAAAGCCCAGTTTGAAATTACCCCGGCTGAATACAGAAAGAAAACGGTCATTTAAACACCTGGATCATCGGACGTCCGATCCAAACCTGCGGCTGTTTCAACCCGAAGATATAAGCGATTGTCGAAGCACAGTCGAACTGCATCATGCTTTCCTGGAATTCATATCCTTTCTTGATTCCCTTGCCGGCAATAATAAAGGCAGTCTCCATTTCTTCCATGGTCTTGCCGCCATGCCCTTTCTTGATACCACCATGATCGGCTGTGACGATAAAGATAGTCTCATCCAACATACCTGCATCCTTAACCGCCTGAATGATTTGGCCGATATAGCCGTCGAGCTCTTTCAGCTTTTCATAGTAGGCAGGTGTGTCATGACCTTCAGCATGACCGACATGATCGGGTTCGTCGAAAACGATATTGACCAATGCCGGACGTGCACGCTTGATATATTCAACCGCACATTTGGCAGTGGCCGGATTCTGCGGCTTTTCCGTAATATTTTTATCATAACTCAAAGCTAACGTATCGACAACGTAACGGATTCCCGCCCATTCACAGATACAGCCGATTTCAGCTTTCGGATCAGACTCGCGAAGCAAGCTGAACACAGTCGGGAAAATACCGTGCTTATTCACTACACGGGAAGGCAGTTCCGGAGTTTGCGATCCCCATTCCGTGTAACCATGAAGTTCCGGGCCCGCTCCCATATACATGGAAGCCCAGTTTACGGCACTGGAAGACGGAAGTACAGAGCGTTTTTTCAACGTATAAGATCCTTCTTCCATCAACTTCTTCACATTCGGCATTTCGGCCTTGTTCACACTATAAGCGCCCCAGCCGTCCAGACCGATCAAAACTACATGTTTGGCTTTCCACTTGGCAGCCATCGAAGCATCGGCAAACAACATCAGAAATACCAATGCGAAAATCAACTTTCCTGTTTCATGCTATCTTAAATTAAATATATCAATCCTTCCTATAATATCGTACCTGCCCCACTTTCATCTCCACCGGCAAAGCCAAAGAATCGACTTCGCCAATACAAGCTCCACCCAACAACATATCGATCAGCAAATAATAGGGTTTATCGGACGGAAACTCTCCTTGCCGGTTCCGATACGCGCGGATAAGCAAAGTTATGAATATTATATAAAAAAGAAAAATAATAAGGGAAATAGATATTTAAGCATAATGCATACTCATTAATTAAAGACCTTTCTCGATATCCCGTTTACGTTTTAATGCTTCCAGATAATAGTAATCGGCATAGTTCAATGGGACGTCTATTTCCGAATTGTGAGGAATGCTGCCAACAGAATGCATCAGCAGGAAGTTTCCATTTGTGCCCAATGCAGCCCGATAGGCCGGAGAAGAAAGTGAAACCATGATACTGTCGGCATACATTTTATAGCCGGCTGCATCCGGAACATCCATCGTACTGATCTCATAAAGCGCGGAAGCGATACAGGAAGCCGTCGATACATCGCGTGGTTCGTTCGGGATATTCGGAGCCGACATATCCCAGTAAGGAATCAGATCTTCCGGCATACTCTCCAGGTTCTTCATCATATTGAAAGTTTTCAAGGCCTGATCCAGATATTTACGGTCCTTGGTTTCACGATAGCATACCGCATAACCGTAGATAGCCCATGCCTGCCCGCGACTCCAGATAGATTCGTCGGCATATCCTTGTGCCGTCTGGCGATGGCGCACTTTACCATCTTTGATACTGTAGTCAATCACATGGTAACAACTTCCATCCGGGCGAAAATGTTCCTCCATGGTACGATCAGCATGCGACACCGCAATCTTATAGAAAGAAGAGTCGCCGGACAGACGCGTCGCTTCGAACATCAGTTCCAGATTCATCATGTTGTCAATGATAACCGGACATTCCCAACCCCGTTCAGACTGCCATCCGCGTTCCACATCCCACGACTGGATAATCCCGGCAGCCGGACGGAAGCGGGTAGACAACGACTTGGCAGCCTGCACCATCACATCTTTATAAGAAGGCGTCCCTGCCAGTCTCAAGCCATTCCCGAAACTGCAATTTACAATAAATCCGATATCATGATGCCAAGTCAGGTTTTTGGCTTCCTCTATGGCATCCGTATATTTGGCGGCCAACGGCAGCAACGTGCTGTCGCCCGTCAGTTCATACAAATACCAGACAGATCCGGGGAAAAAGCCGCTCCGCCAATCCGCATAACCACAATAATAGACAGAACTGTCTGTCTTAAGCGTCACCGGATTCAAGCATTTCCCACTCGCTTCGATCACACCGATCTCATTCCCTATTTGTGCACGGGCAAAATCGATATTCTCGTCAATAAAACTTTTTTCCTCTGTTTTAGGGGCACCTGCACAAGATAGCAGAAATGCCGAAAAAGCAAATGCAATCAAATTTTTCATCATGTACCAATTATTTTATTGTTGTTATTGTATAAGTATAGGAGCCGGAAAGCAGCTGCTTATTGGCGTTCAACGATATCCGGCAGACCTGTTCGCCCCAAACATTCGACAAGCGAGGATCGTCCAGCCGGATCGTTTCGACAGTCGGTGTAAAGGTGCTCTTATTATACGTCATCCGGACTTTCTCGCCATTCACTTCAACCGTGACTACTCCCGGAACCGACACATCCACCTTCCCCCAAGTGAGGAAATTGACTTGATTCGGTTTATCCGCCTTGTCCAAAGAGAACGAATCTTCTATTTTCAGGGAGTTCTTTCCCAACTGGTACGAACGGACCCATTTTTTTACATTTGCCTCTGCCGGATAAGCTGTCGCAATATTTGCAGAGAAATACATACGTCTCGGATCAAAGTGCACATCCGTAGCCCTAAATTCCGAACCGAACTGCTGTGGCACACCGTTCACCATAGGCAGGTTGTGATAATTACTCTGCATTGTCCAGATTGAATAGCGTTCGGAACTGAAGGTCTGACGGGTATAGGTCCCGACTCCGGCATCGATAAAAATAGGCGTCGTATTCAAGTAAAGGGAGAAGGTCCCTGCATCGTTATGATTATGGCTTTCATTATTATAGCCTCCTTTCGTTGCCACGAAAAAGCCATTCTTGTTGGTCATATAGCAAAATTCGGTTTCCGGATACCAGGAATAGCCGGGAGCCTGATAATCGGCACTCATTCCTTCCAGTTCTTCACGGGAGAGCAAGGTTTGGAACAGACGGAAAGGGTCACCGGAAGGAATACCGTCCTTATCAGAAAGACTCTTGAGATAAGCAGCATAGTTCATCATAAGAGGGCTTTCGACTGCTTTCCCATACCTGAAAATGAGATCGGCATCCCCTCCTCCTTTGGCAGAAGCATCGGCAAAGTTGACCACCCAGCCGTTCCCCACATAAGAGCGGACAATATATTCACCCATATTCTTAATGATAGGCTGATCGAATATGGAGACTTTACCACCTGTCCCGTCAGAAAGCATCTGCAGATAATCGTACATCTTTCCAGCAGCGTGTCCCCAATAGGAAGGACCTTCTTCGCAACCTCCGTCTCCATGCGTATAATTAATGAAATGGTCCACGGAAGTCATCGTCCGGTAAACCGCTTTTGCCAATTTATCCCGATCATTCTCAAGCAGGAAGAAACATTGCAGCACATTGAAGTTACACCACGGATTCCAGTTATTCACCAATCCGCCAGGCTTCAGGTTGAACGCCATCCACCAGAAATGATCTTCATTCATATAGGTATCGAGGATGCGGACCTGTAATTCATGCCGCAGCCTTTTTGAAATCAAAGGATTTACCTTATCGAACGAAGGTTTCAGGTAATAATAAATCCAAGACAACTGGGAAGCAAGATTTCCTGAACCCAAATCAATCACATGTTCTTCATAGCTCGGAAAGCATCCTCCGACCTTCTGTAATCCCAAATGGGCCGACAATGCCCAGCTCGTCATTTCACAACTTGCAAAAACACCATTGATAATCTGATCGACAAAGCGTCCCTTCCCTTCAGCCATCTCTGCCATGAACAGACTTCCGAGTGCGGAATTGTTTTTACCGAACGGACTCTCCATAATCGCCCGGTCACCACTTCGTCCGAACTCCAGATAATCGGTCGCTTTCACAACCTTCCACTCATAATCCAGATAACTTTCTCCTTTCCGGATATACTTTTCTTTATAATCACCGAGGAGTTTATCCCAACCGGCCCGGTCAGAATAATCAGGATACGGCACCCACTTCTGCTCCATTATCAACGCGGATTTGACTTTCTCAAAATCGACCTCTTTTTGCAACAAGTCTCGTTTTTCATACGCGTGCAAGTGTGCGACTGTCCAAAGCAACAGGCACACGATTGTGATGAATCGTTGTGTTCTCATAGGTATTATTTTTCAATATCGCAAAAATAGAGGTCCCCTCTATGAGAAAGAGACATATTCATCCAATTCATGTGCACGGATTGTCCAAAAGCAGAAATTTAAGGTGTTTCCTGCCACATTATAATTCTCATCCTCCAAAACCGGAACCTTGCATTTTTCTATATGCACCTTTCACAAAAGAGTATTTTTATCGTAGTTCTTCAAGAACTATGATGAAAACGTTGCAAATTTAGATGTTAATAATGTGTATGAATGTACACTTTTATCCATTTGATATGCACTAATCTTCCAACGGTGAGTTTTTAGCAATGTGTTAAATATTTATATATTAATACATTGTGATTTGCATGTTTTGTATAACATATAAATTAAGCTTAATTGGCAATATACTTATTTAGAATTCAGTTTGTAATATTCACATAGGTATACATTGAAGTGTAAAAACGATACAGCTAAGGCAAATTCTCATAGTTTGGCAGATATGAATCATAAATGATGATTTATCATCATGATAGTTCAACATGGATTTCCGATTCAGCTTCACCCGTCTTTGATACCTTTTGATTGTCATGTCATACAAGGGTGAAGGCAGATATCCGGACTGCTTCATCTCAAAAATTTGCCTTCACTCTGTCTCGTCCTGATTTGGGTTGGTCATGTTCCTCTCGGTTTCACATCTATATAATTAAGTGAAAAACAAGGAGACTACAATATTGATTAATAAACAAATACACAGGCATTAACAGCTATTACTACCACTCCTTACCTTTTCGCCCTTAGTCGAAAAGGTTTTTGACCAGTGTCGAAAGGGCTTTTGACCAAGGGCGAAAAGGTATTCGACTAAAGGCAAAAGGTCTGTGGGCTGGCTGTTTGATAACAGTAGCATGGCAATTGTCTTTTAAATAGGACCTTCCGAGGCCGACTTTATCCCTGATGAAGGCAAACGCAAACGGTGAAGCCGTTTTTTACTACCAACATTCATCTGTCAAAAGTCCCAATAAGGGTTATTGTCTGTTTTGGTGACATGTCTTATCATTGTCTTTGTCCTGAATGATTAGGGTGGGCCATAAAATTTCTTCGGTATAGGCATGTTATACCGTTATCCCCATCTTCTTCATCAAGAAGCAGGCATTCATATTTTGGGCTATCCCTTCTCTGAGTTGGTAGGAAAATGTCAGTTCGTTGTCTTGGATATCGGCCTCAAAACGATAATTCTTGATCTGGTTCGGGAATTCCTTTTCAAGTTCGCCTAACGCCAGATCGTGTGTGGCAATGATACCGCAAGCCAGATTCGCTACCAGCTGTTTCATCAAAGCAAGGGAACCTTTTTGTTTGTCGATCGAATTGGTCCCTTTCAGGATTTCATCTAAAATGATGAATAGCTGTTCGCCCTGTTGCAAGCGATCGATAATCATCTTCAGCCGTTTCAGTTCGGCAAAGAAATAAGACTCATTGCTTGCAAGAGAATCGGAAGTACGCAGCTGGTCACCATCCGGGCCGGATATAAAGTCAGAGACGCCGCACAAACCGGAGCACCGATACAGCCGAGCAGATAGTTGACGCCGATGGTACGCAGGTAAGTGCTTTTTCCTGCCATATTCGCTCCCGTAATAATCAGGAACCAGGGACTTTTCCGGATCTCGATGTCATTCTTTACGCATATGTCCCGGCGCAGTAACGGATGTCCGAGCGCTTTGCCTTCCATTTTGAAATATACGTCTGCTATCTCAGGATAAATGTATTCCGGGTGATTGAAGGCAAATCCACCCAGCGAACAGTAAGCATCGAACAAAGCCAATGCTTCGAACCAACGTTCCGTATCCTCTCCATGCTCTATCTTCCATTTTTCCAGCTTTATCGCCATGCGGGTATCGCGCAAAGTGAAAATATTCAGTATGACGCCGATTGCACTGAAACGTTGGTTCAGCGCACCGATATGTCCGGAGAGTTTTTTGATGATTGAAGAGGCCGTTTGCCCGTCGCTTGCAAACCGGTTGTGGATATCGGCGAGCTCGGCGGATTGAAAGTTTTCACCTTCGATACATTTGATCAGCTTGGAATAAGTCTGCAATATTTGCTCCATTCTGTCCAAAGAATTGTGTACCGTAGCGATCTGCTTCGCATTGAGATAAGCGATAATGAAAGACAATCCGAAGAACATGCCGGCTATCGATACCGGGAGCAGGTTCAGTGCACATCCTATCGCGACCAATACCCAGATGGAAGGGATCAGACAGATGAGCAGTTTCCATATTTTATTGTTGATCAAGCAGGGAGCCGCTTTACTCAATAGAGAAATAAGTTGTTGGTCGTCCTTGTTTCCCGGATGCAGAATGCCTGTCACATAGAAATGTTGCCGGAGCTGTGTGAACGATTCCAGTTCGCGGATCGCTTCCTGGCGTCTTAATATCATAGCCTTGTCGGTGAGTGGTTGCATAAACCAGCCGGCCAGCTTCTCTTTTCCCATAAAAGTAACCGTGCGGTTGACGGACTGGAAAAGCGAATGATTTCCGAACAAATCCAGATCAAGGCTGAACGAATGTTCTGCGGAACTTTTTTCCGGTGCTCCGTCGAACGCACTGAAATCGTAATCCAACCCGTTCAGTTCGTTTTTGCACAGGTTCGCCAGTGCTTCGGCGTAACATTTCCGGGCGAAGAGTTTGGTGTGCCAGACCATTAGAGCGATAAACGGGATAGTAAACAAGATGGCGATCCCGGCCAGCACTTTCCAGTCTTCGGATTTGAAGAACCAGACCATGGCGATCAGACTGGCGACCAACAACAAACGGATGCTTCCGAGCAAATGAATTTTTTTTCTTCAGGTTATCGGCCCTGCGGGTGTAAGCCGTGACAATATCTTGGTAATAGTTGTATATCTTTTCCATGCCTGCAAAGATAAATAAAAATGAACTAACCATTCTGTAATTGGTTTTATTTAAAAGAATGATAACGAAATGACCAATATAGGTGCTAAAGAGGCGAATTATCATTCATTGATTCGTATATCTTTGCTAAGGTTTTTATCGACTCAATAAACTTGATGCGTTTTATGAAAAGGATCGTGATGCTTCTGTTTCTGTCTGTGATGGTCTGTACCCTCTCGGCACAGGAAAAAAAAGGAGAAACTATCGGGGAAAGGATCGTGGCGAATGCTTATAACGCCGACAGTATCCGCGGCATTTTGGACAAGATGCCGTATTTCACCCTGTTCAAGGACAATTACTTCGTGGGAGGGACGACTCTCGGGCATAAACCGACTGCCGCCAATTCGGACGTGAAGTTTCAGTTGAGTATCGCCCAACGACTGACAAAAAGCAAATTGCCGTTCGATACTTATCTGTTTATCCAGTACACTCAGAAGGCTTTTTGGAATGTCTTTCAGGAATCGTTACCCATGAAGGACCTTAATTTTAATCCCGGTATCGGTCTGGGGCATCTGATCGTCTACCATAATAAATATATAGGTAAAGGATATCTTATGCTCGAACATGAATCGAACGGGAAAGACAGCACCGCTTCCCGCAGTTGGAATAAAGTCACTTTTGCGGTTGCGATCACCCTTCGCCGAATTGGGAGGCACAGTTCAAGACCTGGATACCGATTGTGGATGGTGAGAATAATAAAGACCTACTGAAATATAACGGGATCTTTCAGGTTGCCGCCAATTACCGGACCGACAACCGTCGTTTTAATTGTGGTGTGATCCTGACGAAGCGTAAGACTTGGACCAGCTTTAACACACAGGTCGAATTGAGTTACAAATTTAACAATAATGAGAATCAATATTTCTTCCTGCAATATTACAATGGCTATGGGGAAAATCTATTGGAATATAATAAGTTCAAAAGCATGATAAGGATAGGCTTCGTTATCAAGCCTTCCGATTTCAGCCTGTATTGACAGAATACGATAAACAACCGCTCTCCTGTATTGTTATTTATATATACATTGTATAATAATGCAAAATAACAAAATGAATGTAAAGGAACAATACTGGAAATACTCTCTGGTTACGATTATCGTAGTGCTGGGGACGATTCTTTTTGTGGAATTCATCCCTTTTCTGGGAGGTATCTTGGGCGCTTGTACCATTTATATATTGGTCAGGAAACAAATGTTGTATCTGACCGAAAAGAAACATTTGCGGCGTAGCTTCGTTGCTGTAATCTTGTTGCTGGAAACGATCCTCTGTTTTTTGATACCGCTTTCGCTGGCTGTCTGGTTATTTATCAACAAACTGCAAAATTTCAATCTGGACCCGACCCAATTGGTCAAGTCGGCGGAACATATTGCGAACCTGATCGAGCAACGGACCGGATACGACGTGCTCGATACCTCCAATATCATGTCTGCTGTCTCCATTCTCCCGAAGATAGGCAGGTCTTGATGGGAGGAATCAGCGGTTTCGCCATCAATGTGGCCGTACTGGTGCTGATACTTTATTTCATGCTGATTGGTGGTGCCAAGATGGAAAAGTATGTCTACAGCATTTTGCCTTTTAGTGACGAGAATAAGAAAAACGTCTTGAACGAGATCAATATGATCGTCACCTCCAACGCAATCGGAATTCCGTTGCTGGCCATCATCCAAGGCTGATCGCTTTGCTCGGATATTGGATATTCGATGTGCCGAGTCCTTTCCTTTTCGGCTTTCTGACCTGTTTTGCCACGATCATTCCGGTTGTGGGTACAGCGTTGGTCTGGTTGCCGCTGGCTCTTTATATGACGTTGACAGGAGATTGGGTGAATGCTGCCGGACTGACGGCTTATGCTTTGATTATCATTACGAATGTGGATAACCTGATTCGTTTTATCTTGCAGAAAAAAATGGCGGATACTCATCCGCTCATTACCATATTCGGTGTGATCATCGGCTTGTCTCTATTCGGTTTTATGGGGATTATCTTTGGGCCGCTCCTGATTTCGATCTTTATACTTTGTTTCAATATATTCAAGGAAAAGTATCTGGATAATGCCCGATAACTGCTACTTTTGTATGGATAAATAAACAAAGCCATGCATAGCAGAAGAATAAAAAATAATTGGCACATCATCAAAGGACAGCCTCTTACCGAATTAGACAAAAAAGTGCTTTACTATCAGAATAAAGGCCACCTGGTGCCGTCACGCAAACTGATCAAGACAGCAGAACAGATCGAAGGCATCCGCCGGAGCAGTGTGGTGAATACCGGGGTGCTCGATTTGGTTGCAAGAGAGATCAAGGCCGGTATGTCTACTGCCGAGATCGATAAGTTGGTATATGATTATACCGTTTCGCACGGGGCTATTCCGGCGCCTCTGAATTATGAAGGGTTTCCGAAAAGCGTCTGCACTTCTGTCAACGAGGTGGTCTGCCACGGTATTCCCAGTGAAGATGAGATATTGGAAGAGGGGGATATTATCAATGTAGATGTTTCGACTATCTTGGACGGGTATTACTCGGATGCTTCCCGTATGTTTATCATCGGTAAAACGACATCTGAAAAGGAAAAGCTGGTGCGGGTGACGAAAGAGTGTCTTGAAATCGGTATGCAGGCGGCGAAACCGTTCGGTTTTGTCGGTGATATCGGCAATGCCATCCAACGCCATGCGGAGAAGAACGGGTATTCTGTCGTCCGTGATTTATGCGGTCATGGTGTCGGATTGGAGTTCCATGAAGAACCGGAGGTCTGCCATTTCGGACGAAAGGGGACAGGGATGCTTCTGGTTCCAGGTATGGTATTCACGATCGAACCGATGATCAACATGGGAACCTGGCAGGTCTTTATTGACGAAGAAGACGGATGGACAGTCGTTACCGAAGATGAACTGCCTTCCGCTCAATGGGAACATACGTTCCTGATGACGGAAACGGGGCTTGAGATATTATCCTATTGATTGATATAGGTGGGCGGAAGGAGATGTCGAAACAATATCCTGCTGACTAATCGACACTCTTTTAGGCACGGAATTTAATCCGTGCCTAAAAGAGCGTGATACAAAGGTGTTTTGATATCGTCTTATTTTTTGTCTTTCAACAAATCACGTATCTCGGTAAGCAACTGTATATCGGCTGGAGGGGGAGCCGGAGCTGCCGGTGCTTCTTCTTTTTTCTTGTTCAAGGCATTGATTCCTTTTACTAACATAAAAATAGAAAATGCGATAATGATGAAATCGAAAGTCACCTGCAAAAAGTTTCCATAGTTGATGGAAACAGCTGGCGAAACAACTTTGTCACCGTCCATTACAGCCTGTTTCAGTATGATCTTTAAGTCGGTGAAGTTTACGCCTCCGATCAGCAGGCCGATAGCAGGCATGATGATGTCACCGACGACAGATGATACGATTTTACCGAAAGCACCGCCGATAATGATACCCACAGCCATGTCGATCACGTTGCCGCGCATGGCGAATTGTTTGAACTCTTGTAGAATCTTCTTCATAATTTAACCTTTTTATGTTATAACTACAAAAGTATACGTTTGGTTGTGGATATCCAAAACAATTTGAGAATCTTATGCTATGATGAACTGTTCTATATCTTTTTCCGGAGTTTGTATGGTGTCGATCCCGAAATTTTCGACCAGGACTTTGGCTACATTCCTTCCAACCCGAATACATCCTGTAGTTTATGGCGATCAATGCTAGTGAATAGCTGTCGTTGCATTGTCCGGCATCCAGTACGCGGGGAATGCCGTTGATATCTCCTAACGACAGTTTGTTGTACCGGTACTTGGCGTAACCTGCTGTCAGAATCACGCAGTCATCCGGCAATTGTTCGGCAAATTCGGTATAGTAGTTACGGTTTTTCATGCGCCCGTCGCATCCGGCCATGACGACAAACTTACGGATTGCCCCGCTTTTCACGGCATTGACGACTTTATCAGCTAATGCTAACTGGCCGGCAACTCTGAAAGGACTTTTACAGGGACAAATGGTGAATGATGCGGGAAAGTTGATTGTGATAGAAGAACTTATGTATGCAACAGTTGAGGCAAATGGCAAAATAACTCAGCTGTTTATTTTCCTTTTTATCATGATAATATCCCAATATTTTTTCTTACGTACCTTAAAAATAGAGTATTTGTATCCAGAGCGGAACGAAAAAAAAGTTTTCAAATCATTTGGAAGTTTGTATTAGAAGGATTACTTTTGCACCCGCATTCGAGCGAGAAGGTCGGCAGTTAACATGATGATGAGGTAGTTTCAGTGATAGCGAGGATGAGGTTAGCTAGGCTAAGCGAATATCCGACCATCCGGGGGCTTTGAAAAAAAAACTTTCAAAATTTTCCTTGAAAAGTTTGTCAGTTAGAAAAAAGTTCTTACCTTTGCAGCCGCAATCGAAACGATAGCGCAAGTTCTTTGAAAGCATTACATATCAACAAGTAGTACAAGAGACGTAGTAGGAATACTGACATACCGTCAAGACTACAATAAACAGATAGAGATTCTGAGCAAAAGGTATAAACAAAATCAACAACGAAGAGTTTGATCCTGGCTCAGGATGAACGCTAGCGACAGGCTTAACACATGCAAGTCGAGGGGCAGCATGGTTTGTAGCAATACAGATTGATGGCGACCGGCGCACGGGTGAGTAACGCGTATGCAACTTACCTATCAGAGGGGGATAGCCCGGCGAAAGTCGGATTAATACCCCATAAAACAGGGGTCCCGCATGGGAATATTTGTTAAAGATTCATCGCTGATAGATAGGCATGCGTTCCATTAGGCAGTTGGCGGGGTAACGGCCCACCAAACCGACGATGGATAGGGGTTCTGAGAGGAAGGTCCCCCACATTGGTACTGAGACACGGACCAAACTCCTACGGGAGGCAGCAGTGAGGAATATTGGTCAATGGCCGAGAGGCTGAACCAGCCAAGTCGCGTGAAGGAAGAAGGATCTATGGTTTGTAAACTTCTTTTATAGGGGAATAAAGTGGAGGACGTGTCCTTTTTTGTATGTACCTATGAATAAGCATCGGCTAACTCCGTGCCAGCAGCCGCGGTAATACGGAGGATGCGAGCGTTATCCGGATTTATTGGGTTTAAAGGGTGCGTAGGTGGTGATTTAAGTCAGCGGTGAAAGTTTGTGGCTCAACCATAAAATTGCCGTTGAAACTGGGTTACTTGAGTGTGTTTGAGGTAGGCGGAATGCGTGGTGTAGCGGTGAAATGCATAGATATCACGCAGAACTCCGATTGCGAAGGCAGCTTACTAAACCATAACTGACACTGAAGCACGAAAGCGTGGGGATCAAACAGGATTAGATACCCTGGTAGTCCACGCAGTAAACGATGATTACTAGGAGTTTGCGATACAATGTAAGCTCTACAGCGAAAGCGTTAAGTAATCCACCTGGGGAGTACGCCGGCAACGGTGAAACTCAAAGGAATTGACGGGGGCCCGCACAAGCGGAGGAACATGTGGTTTAATTCGATGATACGCGAGGAACCTTACCCGGGTTTGAACGTAGTTTGACCGGAGTGGAAACACTCTTTCTAGCAATAGCAAATTACGAGGTGCTGCATGGTTGTCGTCAGCTCGTGCCGTGAGGTGTCGGCTTAAGTGCCATAACGAGCGCAACCCTTATCACTAGTTACTAACAGGTGAAGCTGAGGACTCTGGTGAGACTGCAGCGTAAGCTGTGAGGAAGGTGGGGATGACGTCAAATCAGCACGGCCCTTACATCCGGGGCGACACACGTGTTACAATGGCATGGACAAAGGGCAGCTACCTGGTGACAGGATGCTAATCTCCAAACCATGTCTCAGTTCGGATCGGAGTCTGCAACTCGACTCCGTGAAGCTGGATTCGCTAGTAATCGCGCATCAGCCATGGCGCGGTGAATACGTTCCCGGGCCTTGTACACACCGCCCGTCAAGCCATGGGAGCCGGGGGTACCTGAAGTCCGTAACCGCAAGGATCGGCCTAGGGTAAAACTGGTGACTGGGGCTAAGTCGTAACAAGGTAGCCGTACCGGAAGGTGCGGCTGGAACACCTCCTTTCTGGAGCTGGAATCTCTAGATTAAGTCCGATGAGGTATGTAGCTCTCTGGTACTACGGTTGAATATGTATATATA
>ENA-OQCE01000032-OQCE01000032.1-human-gut-metagenome-genome-assembly--contig:-NODE-32-length-53359-cov-3.554234_pt1 | contig 53359 bp, 55 predicted proteins | sample MGYA00242495_ERZ504572 | MGnify/ENA primary metagenome ERZ504572 (study PRJEB26092, sample SAMD00036228) | human gut metagenome | host: Homo sapiens | study: EMG produced TPA metagenomics assembly of... | reverse complement strand
TTTCACGAAACAAGCAACTGCTCTTCAATCTGCTTTTCGCTGATTCCTTTAGCCGCCAGTAACTCTAAGTCTTTTGCGTTTAACATAGTATATCTTTTTAATTAGTTAATAATCAGACACGCTACAAGGCCCTTCCGGCCTATGTATATCGCAAATGTATAAAAATACCATTAGAATTGCACTGATATTCGGAGAAAAACTTATTTTTACGGTATGTTTTACGGACAGCCCACAAACAAGCTGTAAAAAGACAGACGACTATGGATATACAACCGTTCTTTACCGAAGAGGAGAAAAAACAGTTTTTCTCCAAGTACAAGCAATTATTACGCCATCTGTACTCTTTCCTGAAAAAAGAAGATCTGAGTAAAATGAAAGAGTTGATGAAGCGGGTTGTGGCTTTGGATTGTTACGGACGAGACAAAAACGGCATTAACGGCCTGCTCCGCAATATCGACACGGCATTGATCGCCACCACAGAGATCGGATTGAAGCGCACGTCGGTCATCGCACTCCTACTTTACCGTCCGGTCATGAAAAAGATCATTACTTTAGATGAAGTGAAGACTACATTCGATGCGGATGTCACCCTGATCATCAGCCGTCTGCTGAAGACTTCGGATCTTTACGCCCGCAATACGGCTGTCGACTCCGAGAACTTCCATAAACTGCTGTTCTCGTTTGCCGAAGACGTACGCGTGATCCTGATCATGATCGCCGACCGCCTTTGCCTGATGCGCTCGGCAAACAATTGAAGAATGACGAGGACCGGAAACGGCTGGCAACGGAAGTTTCCTATCTATACGCCCCGCTCGCCCACCGCCTCGGCTTGTACACGATCAAAAGCGAACTGGAAGACTTGTCGCTGAAATATACCGACCGCAAGCAATACGATTTTATCAAGCAGAAGCTGAACGAGACGAAACGTTCGCGCGACGCCTACATCGCCGAGTTCATCACCCCTATCAAAAGCAAGCTGGAGGAGGCTGGGCTGCAGTTCGACATCAAGGGACGCACGAAGTCCATCCACTCCATCAACAACAAGCTGAAGAAACAGAACATCCCGTTCGAAGACATATACGACTTGTTTGCCATCCGCATCATCCTCGACACGCCGTATGAGAAGGAGCGTTCGGACTGCTGGCAAGTCTACTCGATCATCACCGATATGTACCAGCCGAACCCGAAACGCATGAAGGACTGGATATCTATCCCGAAAACGAACGGTTACGAAAGTCTGCATATCACCGTGATGGGACCACAGAACAAATGGGTGGAAGTGCAGATCCGTACCCGCCGCATGGACGAAATTGCCGAACGGGGACTGGCCGCTCACTGGAAATATAAAGGAGGAAAGGCGGAAAGCGGGCTGGACGAATTCCTGAACACTGTCCGTGCCGCCCTGGAAACGAAAGAGAACAACCCGCTCGACCTGATGCAGGATTTCAAGATGGACTTGTACAAAGACGAGATCTATGTCTTCACCCCGACAGGCGAACTGATCAAGCTGGCCAAAGGGGCGACCGTGCTCGACTTTGCTTTCGCGATCCATACCAAGTTAGGATGCAAATGTGTCTCGGCAAAGGTGAACGAGAAGAATGTACCTATTAAATATACCTTGAACAACGGCGACACGGTCTCCATCGTCACCGCTCCCACCCAGACACCCAAACGTGACTGGCTGAACATCGTCGTCACCTCGAAAGCGCGGGTCAAGATCAAACAGGCACTCCGCGAAGAGACTGCCAAGGCGGTGGACTTTGCCAAAGAGATGCTGCAACGCCGCTTCAAGAACCGGAAGATCGAGATGGAGGAACCGATCCTGATGCGTTACATCAAGAAGAAAGGTTTCAAGACTGTCACCGACTTTTACGTCGAGATTGCCGAAGAACGCCTCGACCCGAACCAAGTGATCGACGAATACCTGGAACAGCTCCGCCGGGAAACGGAAACGAACGACCACACCGAAGTCCGCAGCGCCGAAGAATACATCACGACAACCGAAGTAGAAGAAATCTCGACCAACAAGGATGTCCTGGTGATTGACAAGAACCTGACGGGCATCGAGTATAAGTTGGCGAAGTGCTGCAACCCGATCTATGGCGACGAGGTGTTCGGTTTCGTCTCCACGCAAGGCATCAAGATCCACCGGATGGACTGCCCGAACGCACAGGAAATGTTCAGCCGTTTCGGTTACCGCATCATCCAGGCCAAATGGAGCGGTAAGGGGGACAACGGATATATCGTCACGCTCCGGGTCATCGGCCGTGACGACATCGCGATTGTCACCAACATCACTTCCGTCATCAGCAAGGAAACGGGCGTCACGCTCCGCTCCCTGAACATCGACTCGGTGGACGGGATCTTCCAGGGGAACTTCACGGTTATGGTGCGCGACACGACGGCGTTAAACATGCTGACCAAGAAGATCAATGCTGTGAAGGGGGTAAAGACGGTCGAAAGGTTAAACTCCTGAAACGAGTTATCCGTTGCAAACGAAATTGCATTCATAGCCCAATAGAAAATATGACGGACGGAATCAACACACTGCGCTATTCGGATTTTTCCTGGCCATGTACTTCGACGGAGGAAAAAGTTGCTTACATCGGAACCATTCCCATGTGTTAGTTTACATGTACTCCGGTGAAATGGTCATTGATGAAAGAGAAAAAACCACCCGGCTGCATAAAGGTGATTGCGCCTTTATCCGCAAGGACTTCAGTGTACAAATGACCAAGCAGGCATGGAACGGGGAACAGTTCAAAGCCATATTCCTGATGTTTACCCCCAAATTCTTGCGTGTTTTTACAATCGTCTGGACCGGGATGCAATACCCAAAGATGCCAAGCGAGATGAAATAAGCTTGTACAAGCTGCCGTCCAACCGCCCCGATATCGTAAGTCTGTTCGAATCCATGACACCTTACTTCGATTCGAACATCCAGCCGACAGAGGAGTTATTGCAACTGAAAATGATCGAAGGTATATATGTGTTGCTTAATACGAGCAAGAACCTGTATGCTTCTATCTTCGACTTTACGGACCCGTGGAAAATCGACATACTGGAATTCCTCGAAAGTAATTACATGAACGATATATCGATGGAAGAGATCGCCAATTATACCGGCCGCAGCTATCCACGTTCAAGCGGGACTTTAAAAAGTGCAGTACGCTTTCCCCGCGGGAATGGTTGATACGCCGTCGTCTCGAAGCCGCCCGCGAGTTGATACGGAAAGGGGGACGCAAGGTATCGGATATCTGCTTTGAAGTAGGATTCAAGAACCTTTCCCACTTCTCGAAGATTTATAAAGAAACGTACGGCATTCCTCCGACAGAGGATACACAACCGGGAATCAGTCTCGCATAGGTTGCGGGACTTTTTTATTTGTGGACTTTCCAACAAAGCATTTTGAACCACACAACAAAACCATTGCGCCACTCCCCGCCTACCTTTGCATCAGAAAACGAAATAAAGAAAGAATAACATGAAGACTATCTTTGAAAAAGATTTATCGGGCGAAATGGTTTCGCCCAATGAGCCGGGTTACGAAGCGTTGATCACCGACATTTTCGCCACCATCCGAACCGCTACGGAAATGAATACAGGTTACCACACACCTGAAGAAGTACACGAATATATGGGCCGGATTCTCGGCAAACCCCTCGAAGAGAGCACGACGGTACTGCCGCCGCTCTACATCGACTACGGTAAGCCTGTCACGATCGGGAAGGGATGTTTCATCCAGCAGTGTTGTACCTTCTTCGGACGCGGCGGCATCACGATTGGCGATGATGTATTCATTGGTCCGAAGGTCAACCTGATCACCATCAACCACGACCCGGATCCGGAAAACCGCAGCACGACCTACGGCCGTCCGATCGTAATCGAAGACAAGGCATGGATCGGCATCAATTCAACCATCCTTCCGGGAGTACGCATCGGCTACGGAGCTATCGTCGGAGCCGGTAGCGTAGTGACTAAAGACGTGCCTCCCATGACAGTGGTAGCCGGCAATCCGGCAAAATTCATCAAGAAGATAGAAACGGGGAAAGGTATAAACGATAAATTAGATTAAGTTACTGATTGACAACACTCCCAATTCTCACAGTTCTCATAGCTTGAGAACTTTTTCTCATCATCATGAGAATTTATTCTCATAGGCATGGGAAAAAATGCTCATCGGCATGAGAAACTTTCCCCTGCACACAAGAAAGTTTTCTCATGCCTATATGACAATTTTCCCGTGCCTACGCCCAAACGCTCTCCTTGGCATAAGAAAAATATAAACTCAGGATTTACCAACTATACTCTTCCTGATATTCATCATAAACCGGTTCGGTATCGATTCCGTTATTGACGAATATCTGCCGGATATGCTCCTGTTCGGAGGGCGTGACATGGCGTTCTTTATGAAGAATCCGGTAAAACATGCTTCGCCCGAAATAATAATATACCTGTCTTCTGACCGCAATCGCCTTTCGATAATTCAAGTCGTCAAACATACGGCTGATCCCCAATCCGTACACAGCCATCCGGTCAGCTTTGAAATACCGACAATTTTCACCATCCGGCGAAACATTATTCGGGTTTATGACAGGCACGGAATACCTGCTCTCCGGAATCCGAAGGGCAACTTGATAACGGAGGCATTTATCAGCCACTTTACACTGCCCGCAAAAGCAATGAGAAAAATCGAAAGGGACGGATTCGTAATTAAATTCAGGCTTCATCTGTTCTTCTATTTATAATTATTCTCAATCATTCCTTTACCGGTTTCAACCCCATCTTCTCCGCCCGTTGAAGCATAAAAGTATGGGCCGCTTCGTATTCGTTCGGGATCACGCCGTCGAGGATCGCGTTCTTGATGGCTTCTTTCAGGACACCGACCGGCTGGGAAGGGGGAAGTCCGAATGTTTCCATAATTTCCTCGCCTGTCACAGGGGGCTGGAAGTTGCGGACACGGTCTTTCTCTTCTATATCGGCGAGCTTGCTGCGTACCTTCTGGAAATTGGCTAGGAAACGACGTACCTTTTCGGGATTCTTGCTCGTGATATCGGCTTCGCAAAGTTTCATCAAGTCGTCTATATCGTCGCCCGCATCAAACAGCAAGCGACGTATAGCGGAATCGGTCACCTCATCATCCGACAAGGCGATCGGGCGCATGTGCAGGCTGACCATCTTCTGGACATATTTCATCTTCTCGTTCATCGGCAGCTTCATCTTGCGGAAGATACCGGGAATCATCTTCTCACCAATGAAATTATGATTGTGGAACGTCCAGCCCAGGCGCGGGTCGAAACGCTTCGTCGCCGGCTTGGCTATATCATGAAAAAGGGCACTCCAGCGCAACCACAGGTTATCAGAGGTCTTGCTCAGGCGGTCGAGCACCATCAAGGTATGGGCGAAGTTATCCTTATGCCCGATCCCTTCCTTCGTCTCCACTCCTTTCAGGGCACAGAGTTCGGGGAAAATCAGCGGCAGCAATCCGCAACGTTCCAGCAGGTCGAAGCCGACAGAAGGTTTCGGCGAAAGGACGATCTTATTCAACTCATCCACGATACGCTCTTTCGAGATGATCGAGATGCGCTCCTTGTTCCGTTCGATCGCATCGAAAGTGTCGGGATCGATAAAGAATCCTAACTGGCTGGCAAAACGGACGGCACGCATCATGCGCAACGGATCGTCGCTAAACGTAATATCCGGATCGAGAGGCGTACGGATCAGCAAATTATCCATATCGGTCAAGCCATCGAAAGGATCGACCAGTTCACCATACCGGTTCTTATTCAGGCAAAGCGCCAGAGCGTTGATCGTAAAGTCACGGCGGTTTTGGTCGTCTTCGAGCGTCCCGTCTTCGACAATCGGCTTGCGGCTGTCATGCGTGTAGGATTCCTTGCGGGCGCCGACAAACTCCAGTTCCAGATCGCCGGCTTTCACCTGTGCCGTACCGAAGTTCTTGAAGACGGACAGATAAGCTCCCCGTCCCAATTTCCGGGCAACAGCTTTTGCCAGCTCGATTCCGCTCCCGACGGCAACGACATCGATATCTTTGGAAGGACGATGCAGAAAGATATCCCGCACATAACCGCCTATCACATATGCTTCAACTCCCAACTCGTCCGCCGCCTCCGAAATCAAATGAAACGGTTTCGCCGAAATATGTTTTAATATATCTTCTTGTTCTATATACATATATATTGTTTATCAACAAATTTATCTGTTACTTTTGGATCAAGCCCAAAGTAACAGACACGCAAAGATAATTAAATTCTTGCGGGGATGCTAATTCTCTCTTTTTCCAATATCTTTGCAGGGAATAAAAGTAGTAGACAATTAAAAAAGTATCATAATGAAAAAGTCAGCAATCTGTATAACACTTGCAACCCTGGCACTGGCCGGTTGTAACAATGACGAGAAGAATGCACAGGCAAGGCTGGACAATGCCAGAAGCATGTATGAACAGAATGAGTTCTTTGCTGCCAAAAATGAAATAGACAGCATCCGCATCCTATACCCGAAAGAGTTCAAGGTGATCCGGGAAGGTCTGACACTAATGCGCCAAGTGGAGCAAAAGGAGGCGGAACGCAACTTGGCCTTTTGCGACAGCCTGATCCCTGTCAAGCAACAGGAATTGGAAGGATTGAAGAAAGGTTTTAACTTCGAAAAGGATTCCGCCTATAACGAAATCGGCAATTATGTCTCCAAGCAACAGACTATCGAACGCAACATCCAGCGTTGTTACATCCGCTCTGGCGTAAACGAGAAAGGAGAGATGTACCTGGCAAGTGTTTATTTCGGAGGCAAGCCAATCAATCATACCGGCATCAAGTTGAGTACCCAGGACGGCCTTTTCGCCGAAACGCCTGCCATTCCTTACGACGGCGGCCTGAACTACCATTTCAAGGACTTAGGGAATACGACCGAAGTCGTGACTTATCAAGGAGAAAAATGCGAAGATGCCGTCAAGTTCATTTTTGCCAATAAAGAGAAGCGCATCAAGGTTGAATATACGGGAGGCAAGCCTTATATCCTCTACATTGCCGATGCGGATAAGAAAGCAATCGCCTCGACCTATGAACTGGCTGTCGTATTAAGCGACATCGAAAAGCTGACGAAAGAGAAGGAAAAGGCCACTAAGAAGTTGGCTTATCTGGAAAAGAAGCTTTCAGGTAAGAAATAAAAACATCTCCAAAAATTACTAAAAAGAAAGGCGGCTCCCTTTGCAGGAGGCCGCCTTTCTTTTTTTATAAGATCATCGTCCTTATTTTACAATCACTTTGTAAGTGGCGTCACCTTCGACTGTTACCAATACAATGCCGGATGTTGCTGGCATTGAGAAGTATTCAGAATTTGCTCTGCGAACACCGATTATCTGTCCTAAGATATTAGATAAAGTAATCATCTTACCGGAAGCATTCGTCACGATAACCTGACCGTCATTGCTGATCACCTTGATCTCTGAAACATTCATTTCTTCATTGGCCGTCGGAGCGGAAGCGGTCTGTACTTCGAATGCTGCACTCGGAGTGGCCTGCATAACGGCAAAACCGTTCACAACACCTACATAAGGCTTACCATTCTCATTCAGCTCTTTCTGATTTTCCAGATAATAACCGCCTTCTTCTGCAGTCTTGAATGCGAAGAGAGCAGGGTTGTTCTTCATTGTCTTAATCGAGTCGTGAGAGATGAACATTGCATAAGTATCGGCATCGATACCTGCTCTTGTTGTATCTTTGGCAGCTAAGTAATAGCGAATATTGGCTTCGGCTTTGCCACCATTAGCGACACCGGAAGAAATAAAATACAATTGTTTACCAGCAATGACTGTATCTTGTTCAACCCACAAACTAAAATTATCTGCTCCATAATTTGTTTTTGTAATCGGATTACCTTCATCTTTCATTTCAGCAAAGAAGTTCAGCGGATTCATCGCCAAAGCATTGTTGTTATAAGCCAAACGCTTGTGAGCACTTGCAAATGAAGCATATTCGGGGGCGTCAACGGCTTCAAGGTTTACGTAAGCTGCTTTCTCTGACAACTGTACACAAGAAGTATTGACATTCATACCTACATACTGATTAGTAGAAGACAACATGGCATACTTTTCAGCAGTAGCATCAGAAATAAACTTAAATGATAAAGCAGACTCCGATTTAGAAAATTTCAAACTATCTGATTGAGCGGTTATCGTATCACTATTAAACAAGCCTTTCAGTTTATAAGAAATAACGAAAAGTTCATCTCCTAGTGTTACTGCACCACCAGCAGAAACGGTATCGCTCGGAATCAATTTAAAGATTGCTGCATCTTTAGCATCCCCTACCTTACCTTTCAAGATAGAGTCTGTAGTATAAGCATAAATATTGCTAACACCAGTCGTTCCCGAGATCAGATTTAACACATAACCATTATCATTCAGTTCATTTTCTGTGAAGTACAGAGAACCTAAATAATGGTCATTCAAATTAACAGGTTGAAATTCGATTGTTACAGAATCTGTACTTGATCCAAAGGTGTAAGTATTGGCCATACCCTGAACTGCAAATGCTTCTGAATTCAAAGAAGCAAATGTTGTATTTTCTGAGCGATCGACAATACTATATTTACCATCCGTTTCTTTAATATACCACTGACCTTTCGCCAAATTTACAGAAGGTTTATCATCCATATATGTATTACTTGTTACATAATACCTACCTTCATTAGCATCCTTATTTGCTCTCTTCAAGAAATAAACACCTGTACCTGTAGGTATAGTAGTCGGAGTTCCTTTGGACAAAGTGATGTACGGAACAGATCCTTGTTCTACTGCTCCACCGTCCTCTACTTTTGAAACAGTTAAAACTTTTGTCGCCTCAACACTGGCATATACTACGCGAACAGTATCGTTATCAAATGGAGTTCCTGCAACAAACATGGCCAAAGAATCATTCTTTAAGTCAATCGTAAATTTAAACTGTTGACAAGCTTCATTAGGTTTAACATTTGTACGTGTTGAATCCAAAGCAAATTTATAACCAAAAACATCTCTTGCACCAGATATAGTTGACTTTAACGTATCTACCCCAAAATACTTTGCTACTCCATTTGCATAAGATTCATCCCCTTTAGCCTGTAATGTTACATAGCCGGCTTTACCTGTAATATCTTTAGCGAGTAACTCTTTACCTGCAAAAATATTACCATCATAAATATCACCAAATTTCAATTGGAAAACAGAAAAACCATTACCTAATTGTTGAGCATTTAACGGAAAATGCACTTTCAGGAGCTTTAACATTAAAAGTTGTTCCTCCTCCAGTTGTCAAAGAAAGTTTACCTTCAGTCACAACCAACTCTAAAGTCTTATCTCCATCATAAAAACCTTTGATTGTACTTCCATTTTCAGAAAGGACCCAACGATCCACTCCCAAAGCCAAATTCGTATTAGCGTTAGCTTTTGCAGCAAATGACAATACTTGTTGTGTTACTTTATTAGTCAATTTATAAGTAGTGACACCCAAAGTAGTCTGCTTATCAGAAATCTGCCATAGAGCTGAGTCTATTGCTGCTTTAGTCACATCACTTGAAACAAACTTCTTAACTATAACCGAATCAGCCTTTGTTCCATCTAAAGCCAGATACGAATCATCTGTTGTCTTCAAGTAATAATAATTACCGACAGTCCATTCTTTACTCGGAACATCACTTGCCGCACTCGCCGCAGTAAAAGTTCTACTGTCATTAAGGCCGCAGCCAAAAGTGTAAATTTTTTATTCATATGCAAATTGTTTAATCATTTAATCCTTTAACAGAGGCAAAGATAGAAAAGTTCAGTCGCACAAAATTATAATCTACTATAAAAGATACTTACATCTGGCATAATGTACAAAAGCGCCATTATCCGTGCCATAATAAAAAAGGCTCGCCACCAAAGTGACGAGCCGGGAATCATTTTCTCTTATAATCAAATAATAATACTAAAGTAATGAAATAAAGTTCTTAATATCTTATACTTATATCGTCCTTGTTAATTATTATAATGATTGACAAAGATAAATCTTTTTATCCAAAGTCCTATCCTTCAAAAGGACTCCTTACAAAACCGGGCGATTATTGAACGAACCCATTTCTTTTTAGGACAAATCAGTTATCAGCCCGATGCACAGTAAGTTGCGGGAACGGGAAGTTGATGCCTTTTTCATTAAATGTTGCATAAACCGCTTGATTGATGCCAAAATAAACTTCCCAATAATTCGGACTTTCCACCCATACACGGACAACAATATTCACACTGCTGTCTGCCAACGCATGCAAGGCAATGAAAGGAGCCGGATCAGTCAGAATACGAGAGTCACGGGCAATAATCGTTTCGATCACCGCCTTTACTTTATCATAATCCTCACCATAATCGACACCGAATGTCCAATCTACTCGGCGGGTAGTCTGCCGGCTAAAGTTCGTAACCGCACCACTGCTGAGCGAACCGTTCGGGATATACACCATTTTATTATCAGGTGTTGCCAAGATCGTATGAAAAATCTGGATTTCCTTCACCGTACCGCCCGTACCTTGCGCTTCAATATAGTCACCGACTTTGAATGGCTTGAACAAAAGAATAATCAATCCACCCGCAAAATTTGCCAGATTACCGCTCAAAGCCATACCGACAGCAACACCTGCAGAAGCAAGAAGAGCAGCAAACGAAGTCGTTTGTACACCCAAAGCACCGACAACGAGATGATCAATAAAATAGTCAGGACAACATTTACCAAACTTCCGACAAAAGTTTTGACTGAAGGATCGATATCACGTTTCAATAAAACCCGTTTTATCAGTTTATTCACCAAATTAATCAGGAGACGCCCGACTATAAAAACCAAAAACGCCTTGATAAGTGTCCATCCCAACGCCGCCCCTTGCGTCATCAGGGAATTCAAAATACCTTCCAGACCATGTGAAAGGTCAATTGCTGTTACAATCATAATTATTTATATTTATGGAAATTCATACTAATTACATAACAATCATTCATTCCAAAAGTATTAGAAATTGTAGCAAAGGTATAAAGTTTTTTTATTCGAATAAAGAACCGATTTTATTATGTAGTTTTGCAAACGCTCAGAAAACAGATATAAACAATAGAAAATGAGGACTTTCTTGATTATTATAGGTTTGTTCCTGTTTATAGGAAACAGCTTTGCACAATCATACGAAGAATTAATAGAGAAAAGCTACGACTTCGTAGATAAAGGCGATTTGGTGTCCGCGGAAGAGAGCCTGAAAACGGCCATGCGCAAAGAACCGGCTAACCCGTTGAACTATGCCTTGCTTACGAACCTCGGAACCATACAGCGCCGACAGGGGAAGCTGCAAGAGGCTCTCATCTCCTACACTTCCGCACTAAGCGGGCATACAAAGAACATCACCATTCTCGAAAACCGGGCTTCCCTTTATACAGAATTGGGAGAAACAGAAAAAGCTTTGAACGATTACAACACCTTGTTAATAGAAAATCCGGAACATCAGGAGGCGCTTTATTGCCGAGGGCTGCTCTATATACAGTTACAAAATTATATGTGGGCAGAACAGGATTTCGACAAAATTCTGGAAGTAAACGAGAAATCGGTTCGTGCTCGCCTCGGCCATGCATCTTGGAAAAGATGCGTGGGAACTACGACGAGAGCGAACGGATATTCAATTACCTGATTAGCGAGATGCCCCGCGACTGGATCCTCTACGAAGGACGGGCGGATTTGTATTTTATGATGGGAAAAAATGCACGGGCAATGGCAGATATAGAAAAAAGTCTTTACCGAAAGCGAAACCGACAGCCAACCTCTATGTGTTGAGAGGCAAGATCAAGCTGGCACAATACGAAAAGGAGCGGGCAGCCCTCGATTTCAAGAAAGCAGAATCAATGGGATACAATAAAGAAGTTATCAAGGAACTTCTTAAATTGACAATGAACAATTGACAATTAGGCTTCGCGTTACCAAAATCGGCTGAAAACCAAAATAATTGTCAATTGTCAACTGCTAATGTAATTGTCAATTGTTAATGTAATTGACAATCCATGTCCCTACCTCTTTCGTGCCATACTTCACACCGCCTTCCATCTGGATTTCAGGGGTACGAACATTAGCGTCCAGAGAAGCATCCACAGCCTCGCGGATCAAGCTCCTTCCGCCTTACAACCGAAATACTCGAACAGCATAGCTACCGAAAGAATCTGTGCCAACGGGTTGGCGATATTCAATCCTTTAGCCTGCGGCCATGAACCGTGGATCGGTTCAAATACAGGAGTGCTTTCGCCCGTCGAAGCAGAAGGGAGCAAGCCCATAGAACCGCTGATACAAGAACCTTCGTCAGTAAGGATATCACCAAACGTATTCTCCGTTACCATAACATCAAAGAATTTGGGTTCCTGGATCATACGCATGGCCGCATTATCGACATACATATAGTCGGTCTGAACCTCCGGATAAGAAGGGGCCATCTCTTGTGCGATCTGGCGCCACAAACGCGAAGAAGCCAAGACATTTGCCTTATCGACCAGCGTCAGATGTTTTTTCCGTTTCATGGCATATTCGAAACCGACTTTCAAGATGCGCTCGATCTCAGGGCGTGTGTACATATTGGTATCGTAGGCCTTATCGTTATCCTGATATTTCTCCCCGAAATACATGCCTCCCGTCAATTCACGGATACACAAGAAATCCGCACCATCCACCAAGTCAGCACGAAGCGGTGATTTATGCAACAGGCACTTAAAAGTTTGTACGGGCCGGATATTCGCAAACAAGCCCAATTTCTTACGCATAGCCAGCAATCCCTGTTCAGGACGCACTTTAGCTGTCGGATCGTTGTCGAACTTCGGATCACCTACAGCAGAGAAAAGAACGGCATCCGCTCCTTTACAAATCTCATATGTTTCTTCCGGGAAAGGATCTCCCACCTTGTCGATAGCATCGGCCCCGCAAAGAGCATATTCATAACGGACTTCATGTCCGAATTTCTTACAAACGGCACTCATCACCTCCACACCTTGTGCAGCAATTTCAGGACCGATCCCGTCACCGGGAAGTACAGCTATATTCAATTTCATATCATAAATGATTTATTAGTTGGCAAATTTTCCTATTCTCTCTTAAAATAGACGTATTTGGGTTCTGTCGGGACATAGCTTTCATCATCCCACAATGTACTTGTGATCATCAAGTCGGCACTATACCGGTTACAAGCGATAGGCACGTTATGGACACGGCACTGGCGAAGCAACATCTGGATATCGGCCTCGTGCGGCTGTGGGTTCAAGTCGTCGATCAAGAACACGGCAAGATCTATTTCCTTTCGTACTACCATTGCTGCAATTTCGGCATCTCCACCCAGCGGACCGGAATGCATACAGGCGATATCCGCCGTAACACCTTTTTCTTCCATCGCCTTCCGAACCAGATTTCCGGTTGTCCCAGTACATACGATATGATGATGGGACAGAAATTCAGCATTGTGAATAGCCCATTCTACCATGTCAGCCTTCCGGTTGTCGTGCGCAACAAGCGCGATTGTTAACTTCTTCATAACTTCAATAATTAATAATTTATCAATGTGATAATTTGCCAATGTGCTAATATGCCGATAGCCTACATCGCAATTCTCCTTCATTGGCACATCGGCACATCATTATTGTTCTATCTTGTTCAGCATCTTCAATGTCGCCTTGATAGCAGCCTCCGTCTGGTCTGCATCGAGACCACGTGTTTTAAAGTCCACTCCTGCATAATTCCAACTAATGATAGTCTGCACAAAGGCATCGGTCCGTCCGCCGGGTGGTATAGAAACGGAATAATTAGTCAGCATCGGGAAAGGACGGCCCAGATCGGTATATATCTTCCGCAGGGCACGAACGAAAGCATCGTACTGTCCATCACCGGAAGCCGACTCCTGGTAGGCTTCGCCGTTAATCTCTATCTTCAGGGTGGCAACCGGTTTCAGTCCCTGTGCCAAAGACAGCGAATAGTTCAGAATACGGATGCGCTGGTCCGCCATCGTATCGTGATGGAGCACATCGCTGATGATATACGGAAGGTCCTCCGTCGTAACCATTTCTTTTTTATCACCCAGTTCGATAATCCGCTCGGTAACCTTGCGCATAGAGTTCTCGTCGATATCGATCCCCAGTGCTTCAAGGTTCTTACGGATATTCGCCTTACCGGAAGTCTTGCCAAGAGCATATTCGCGGACACGGCCGAAACGTTCGGGCAGCAGATCATTGCAATACAGATTGTTTTTGCTGTCACCATCAGCATGGACACCGGCACATTGCGTAAAGACATGTTCCCCGATAATCGGTTTGTTAGGCGGAATATGAACACCGGAGAAAGTTTCCACCAATCGGCTGGCATAATTGATCCGTTCTTCCCGAAGTGTCGTATCCACTCCCAACTGATCTTTTAACACGGCAAGCACACTGCTAAGCGGAGCATTCCCGGCACGCTCTCCCAATCCGTTCAATGTAGTATGAAGTCCTTTTATACCGGCACGGACAGCAGAGTAGACATTCGCTACCGCCAGATCATAGTCGTTATGAGCATGAAAATCGAACTTCAAGTCCGGATAGCGTGTAACCATTTCCTTACAATATTCGTAAGTATTTCCAGGGTTCAGGATGCCAAGCGTATCAGGCAACATGAAACGCCGGATCGGCAAGTCACGAAGCGAATCGACTGCTTGAAAGACATATTCAGGAGAGTTTTTAATACCGTTCGACCAATCTTCCAGATAGATGTTCACGGCAATCCCCCGTTCGATTGCCTGGTTGATGACGGAACGTATATCGGCAAAATGCTGTTCGGGAGTCTTACGAAGCTGTTCCGTCACGTGCTTATAAGAGCCCTTGCAAAGTAAGTTTACCACACGGCAACCAGCCGCTTCGATCCAGTTTAACGAAACATCACCATCCACAAAGCCGAGCACTTCGAGCTTCTGGATGTGTCCGGTACGTTCCGCCCAGGAAGCGACGCGCTTCACGGCTTCAAACTCACCGTCCGAGACACGTGCAGATGCGATCTCCAGACGGTTCACACCCAGATCAAGCAATGCCTGTGCAATGCTCAACTTCTCATGCGCCGCAAAAGAAACTCCCGATGTCTGTTCCCCGTCACGCAGGGTGGTATCCATTATTTCTATCATAATTGTTCATATATAACGCTACTTTTAGCTTGATCCAAAAGCAACAAACTAACGTCTCCTTTCAAATGCTTCAATCTTTTCCTTATTGGAAAGCAAATAATCGATGTCATCGAGGCCATTCACAAGGCAGTCTTTTTTGTAGGCGTTGATATCGAAGTGCTCGCTCTTACCCGTAGCCTTATTGGTGATGGTTTGGGCAGGCAGGTTGACTTCGACTTCTGTTTTCGGATCGGCAAAAATCGAGTCGAAAAGCTCGGCCAGAAAAGGTTCGCTAACCACCACAGGGAGAACAAAGTTATTCAGTTCATTGTTTTTGTGGATATCCGCAAAAAAACTGGACACAACTACACGAAACCCATAATCGGCAATCGCCCAAGCTGCATGTTCGCGACTGGAACCCGAACCGAAGTTTTTCCCCGCCACCAGTATCTGTCCGCCGTAGGTCGGATCATTCAAGACAAACGATTCTATTTTATTTCCCTGCTTGTCGTACCGCCAGTCGCGGAACAAGTTTTCACCAAACCCTTTTTTGTCGGTTGCTTTCAGGAAACGGGCAGGAATGATCTGGTCCGTGTCCACATTCTCTAAAGGAAGGGGGACGCAGGTTGATGTAATGATATTGAATTTCTGTTTCATGAATGTTAAAATTTATGATTTATGATTTCAGAAAAACGTTCTCGGATCGGTAATTTCCCCAGTCACGGCTGCCGCCGCAGCTACTAGCGGTCCAGCCAGAATCGTACGGGCCCCGGTCCCTGACGTCCTTCAAAGTTACGGTTGCTTGTCGAAACTGCATATTTTCCTGCCGGGATCTTATCGTCGTTCATTGCCAGACAAGCCGAGCATCCCGGTTGACGTAACTGGAAACCGGCTTCTTCGAATATCTTGTCTAACCCTTCTTCACGGATCTGCGCATCTACCAGCCAGGAGCCGGGAACCAGCCAGGCGACCACATGGTCGGCTTTCTTCCGTCCCTTAACAATGGAAGCAAAAGCACGAAAGTCCTCGATACGACCATTGGTACAAGAGCCTAAGAACACATAGTCGATCTTCTTGCCCAACAAGGATTCACCCGGTTCGAACCCCATATACTCCATCGATTTCATAAAAGAAGCTTTCTCCACATCGTTCATACCCTCGACAGTCGGGATATGTTCGGTGACTCCCATTCCCATACCCGGATTGGTACCATACGTCACCATCGGTTCGATATCGGCAGCATCAAACAGAATCTCTTTGTCAAACACAGCATCATCGCCACTTTTCAAAGTCTTCCAATAAGCAACCGCCTTATCCCATTCTTCACCGGCAGGAGCATTTTCACGTCCCTTAAGATAAGCGAATGTCGTTTCGTCAGGAGCGATCATACCACCACGCGCTCCCATTTCAATAGACAGGTTGCACAAAGTCAAACGCCCCTCCATCGTCAAACTACGGATCGCCGCACCAGCATACTCGATGAAATATCCGGTTGCACCGCTGGTCGTCACTTTCGACATGATATAAAGGGCGACATCCTTTGCTGTCACCCCTTTCCCTAGATTACCTTCCACACAGATACGCATGGTTTTCGGCTTTGCCTGCAAAATGCACTGGGAAGCCATAACCATTTCCACTTCACTGGTTCCGATACCGAAAGCGACCGCACCGACTGCTCCATGAGTAGAAGTATGCGAATCACCGCAAACGATCGTCATCCCCGGCAAGGTCAGTCCACGTTCCGGGCCTACCACATGGATAATGCCATTCCTCTCATCCATCATTCCATAATGAGTCAAACCAAATTCGGCTGCATTCTTTGCCAGCGTATCGACTTGATTCTTCGAAACAGGATCTTCGATCGGTTTATCCTGATCGTGTGTCGGCGTGTTATGATCCGGCATACAATAGATACGTTCCGGACGAAACGGCTTCAAACCACGTCGACGCATACTGGCAAAAGCCTGTGGACTAGTCACTTCATGACAGTACAACCTGTCGATGTAAAGTTGTGTGGGCCCCTCTTCGATCATCGTCACTACGTGGGAATCCCAAATCTTGTCAAATAATGTATTCATAATTATCAATTCACTTCACAAATTTATTAATTGCATCAATAAATGCCTCTACAGAAGCAGCTATAATATCGGTATTGGCAGCAAAACCATAATAACGGTTTCCTTCGTACTCAACCTGCATATGTACTTTCCCCATATCGTCACTGCCTTTATTAATCGCTTGAATCAAAAACTCCTGAATCGTCATCGTACGGTGGATAATAGATTTCACCGCCTTGATAGCAGCATCAACAGGACCGTTGCCGGAAGCGGCGGCCTCAAACCTCTCACCAGCTATATTCAGGCAGACGCTGGCCACAGACTGCAAACCGACACCGGAGGTCACCTGTAAATATTCCAACTTAATACGGTGCATGGCCGTACGGTCTTTGCCAGCAAGCATCAAGATATCGTCGTCGTTGATATCTTTCTTACGGTCAGCCAGTTTCAAGAATTCTTCATAAACCTTATCTAGTTTTTCCTGAGACAATTCGACGCCCAATACCTGTAAACGGTGTTTCAATGCCGCACGTCCGCTACGGGCAGTCAGCACGATTGCATTATCGTCGATTCCTACATCTTTCGGATCGATGATTTCATAACTTTCACGATTCTTCAAAACGCCATCCTGATGGATGCCGGAAGAATGAGCGAACGCGTTACGTCCGACGATCGCCTTATTCGGCTGGATAGGCATGTTCATCAGGCTGGACACCATACGGCTGACTCCGTAAATCTTTGTCGTATTGATATTGGTAATAATGCCACGTTCTTTGTGACTCTTGAAAATCATCGCGATTTCTTCCAAGGATGTATTACCGGCACGTTCACCTATACCGTTCATGGTGACTTCCACCTGACGTGCACCATTCAAGACACCCTGCACAGTATTGGCGGTAGCCATCCCCAAATCATTATGACAGTGGGTAGAAATGATAGCATTCTCGATACCGTCTACATGATCCATCAGATATTTGATTTCGCCCCATATTCGTCCGGCAGGCAATTAACCGGTCGTATCAGGGATATTGACAACTGTCGCGCCAGCTTTGATGACCGCCTCTACACACGTGCCAGATATTCGTTGTCAGTACGTCCGGCATCTTCGCAATAAAATTCGACGTCTTCCACATATCTCTTGGCATATTTGGCAGCAGCGACAGCCCGTTCCAAAATATCTTCCTGATTCGAATTGAACTTATACCTGATATGATAATCGGACGTTCCAATACCTGTATGGATACGTCCGTGCTTTGCATATTTCAGTGCTTCGGCAGCCACATCAATATCTTTTTCCACCGCACGGGTAAGCGCACAGATTGTAGGCCACGTTACGGCTTTCGATATTTCAACAACGCTATTGAAATCTCCCGGACTCGATACGGGGAAACCGGCTTCTATCACGTCTACTCCCAGTTCTTCCAGAGCTTTGGCTACCTGAATCTTTTCAATACTATTCAACTGGCAACCCGGCACTTGTTCACCGTCACGCAATGTCGTGTCGAAAATAAATAATCTGTCTGACATAGTTCTTATCGTCTTAAATTTGTTAATATCTTTTCTGAATGAAAAAAGCCTCTCTCACAAGGAAGCGAGAAAGGCTTTTTCATATCTTAATGCCCTGTAAAGCATACACAGTCTCACTTCCTATTCCGTTCCCAGAGTAGAATAATGTTTAGAGAAATAATGAGACTATTTAGCATTACCTGTTTCATATTGTCTTTTCAACCGTTTTTGTTTGAACGCTGCAAAGATACGGTCTTTTTCCAAACATCCAAATATAATTTAAAGTTTTTATCACTATTTTCTTATAAAAATAAAAGACAAATACATCTAAATTCTTCAATTCATAACCAACAATCTACTTATCATTTTTCAAGGCTTCTTTATGTAGAATTGATCCACCACTTTCCCGTCCACATCTACGACCTGTATTTTTAGTTCTTTCGGATCGGCAGCCGCTTTCAAAATAGCCGTATTGGAATTGACGATAATCGGGAACGGTGTACGATCCGTTGCATCCTGATGGATGAAACGGTGGAGGTGACCACACAACATAACGTCCGGCTTGGCATCGCGTAGCAAAGGCATGAACTTCTGCTCCACTTCCAAGTTTCCATGCCATCCGCCGATCGGTGGGATATGGGCTACAATAATTTTAAACGGCGCGTCTTATATTCTTTGCTATCCAATACTCGGCGCAACCATTCGGCCTGTTCTGTCCGGTATTCGTCGTAGACTGTTATACCGGCATATTCAATATCGGAATCCGGCTTGTCCTCTCCCGTATCCAAAACGACAAAACAGATCGGACCTTGCCGGAATGTATAGTAGATATTCTCTTCTTTTGGAGAGAAATAACGTTGGAACTCGGTTGCAAAAGCGCCACGTGTTTCGTGGTTGCCTCTTGTATAATACATCGGAATCTCAGAGGCAAACAGCTTGGTCGCCGTATCCATAAAACCGTCGAAGATATGATTTTCCTCATTGAAGACTGACACCATATCACCGTTAAAAAGAAAAAAGTCCGTCTTTTTCAAATCACACTTGGAAACTAGGTTCGTCAACAGGTCATTTTTGCCATGTATATCGTTCACCATCGCAAATGAGACGGAATTATCCGCAGGATCGCTCGTCTTGAACACCAACGGCTTTTTGGAGTAAACATCAGTCGAGGCATAGTTCCCATAGATGATCTTATGTCCGACATGGCTCAGTACTTCCTGTACGAAGACACGATAACGGTAGTTCGTACCCGGTTTAAGCCCTTTGATCTTCACGGTATGGATCGTAGATGTATTTTTTACTCCGTTACGGGCATCATAATATTTGGGACGTTCGGTAGCATAAAAGTTCGTATCGTCATCCGGCGCCAGCTCCACCCAACCGACAGAAGGTTTATCCGACAACCACACGATCGTCACCTCATCAGGCCCTAGATTCTGCAAATAAGGACCATGCACCAACCGAATCTTCGACTCTACTGCTCCTGCTAGACAAACAGACAGCCACAATAACATTACTAAAATTTGGAATTTCTTCATGATATAATATTTAAGCAATTAAATTCGAATTTATAGCTACGAAGATATCGATTACTATTCAAAAATTTCTTATCAAAATGATACATTTTCATTAAAAAAAGTGACAATTCATACCGAATTGCCACTTTCTTTATGCACTCAAATAAAAAATGCGATGTCTATCAATTGTTTTCCGGGCGCAATTTACGAACGACTGCACCTGCACGCCACATTTCGCTTTCGCGCAATGCTGCCAGTTCTTTTTCCAAACCTTCACGATAATCCGGCTTACTGTTCGTATCGATAGAACGCTGCGCTTCGTTACCGCAGGCGACCTCCCGGTATAATTTTTCAAATACAGGCTTAACGGCATCGTGGAACGGCCCCATCCAGTCTAAAGCGCCACGCTGTGCAGTAGTCGAACAGTTTGCATACATCCAGTCCATTCCGTTTTCAGCAAACAGCGGCATCAAAGACTGAGTCAGTTCTTCGACTGTTTCGTTGAATGCTTCGGAAGGTTCGTGGCCGTTTTCACGCAATGTTTCGTATTGAGCCAACAATAAACCTTGGATAGCCCCCATCAAAGTTCCACGTTCACCAGTCAGATCGGAATAAACTTCCTTCTTGAATGTCGTTTCGAACAGATAGCCTGAACCAACGCCGATACCCAAAGCGATCACACGATCCCATGCTCTACCGGTTGCATCCTGGAAAATTGCATAGCTTGAATTCAAGCCACGTCCCTGCAGAACATACGACGCAAAGAAGTACCAGAACCTTTCGGTGCGACTAGAATCACGTCAACATCAGCAGGAGGGATAATATTGGTACGTTCCTTGTAAGTGATAGCAAAACCATGAGAGAAATACAGCGCTTTTCCCGGAGTCAGATATTTTTTGATACGCGGCCAGCATTCGATCTGAGCGGCGTCGGAAAGCAACACCTGTATGATAGTTGCTCTTTCACAAGCTTCTTCAATACCGAACAGTGTTTCACCCGGTACCCAGCCGTCGGCAACAGCTTTGTCATAGGTTTTACCAGGGCGCTGTCCTACGATAACGTTGAAACCATTATCACGCAAGTTCAAGCTCTGTCCAGGACCTTGAACACCGTAACCGATAACTGCAATCACTTCATCTTTCAATACTTCTCTTGCCTTTTCCAACGGAAATTCTTCGCGGGTTACTACGTTTTCGTCAACACCGCCAAAATTCATTACTGCCATTTTTTCTACTATTAAATGTAATGTGTTAATAAAATAATTCTTTTGTCAGGACAGTTCGCAAACCATCCGCCCATACCATGTTTGTTCAATGCCACATAACAGCAGCACGGCAAATCGCTTTGCCTTCATTACAGATCGCCATATCATATTTTCCGTTATCAGCCTCCCTCTTGTACAACATGAGTTTCATCCCATATTTGCCTTCAGACTGGTAGGCGATTTCGAAACGTTTGATATCTTTTGTCTTGAACAGGTCAAGATCAAACAGGTCTAGAAGATGTTCCATATACTTGATACTGTTCAGGTGGCCGTTGATATCAAGGTCGCTGTACTTAATGAAATAAGGAACCCCTTCCGTCTCATTCTCCACAGCCGCAATCTTTCCCGGCTTTTCTATCGGGCAGGGGCGATCCGTGACATAAGCGCTCAACCTGGCGATATCCAACAAGGTCGGCCGGCGTGTTTCCACATCGATAGCCGCCCAAATAGAACGGGCGTAACCGAATGTCTTACCGTTGCCATCCACCAGCTCGAAACAACGGCTGGTAAAGAGACGGCCGACTTCATCCACCCAGGTATAAAGAGTTATAGGTTCGGACATGGCTGGATATTCGATCATTTCGATCGCCAGACGGGAAAGAACCCAAGCCGTATGCCGTTCTGACATATCGTTGAAACCGAATCCGCGTTCAGCAGCATGGCTGGATGCGACATGTATCAGATAGTTTCCGATCATCGGTATCGTTACACGTCCACGAAAATCCAACAGGTACGGTTCCGTGACGAAATGAAATTCCCCTATTTTGCTTTTATCTTTATCCATGATTCTTTTCTGTTGGGGCAGTTCGCAAACCACCCGTACGTTATTTTTTTTCCTGCAACTTACGTTCCATTTCGGCCAACATATCGCTCAAACGCTCGACACGGCTTTTTGTGATCGCAACGCGACCGGAACGGATGAACTGCAAGACACCGATCGTTTCGCTCAACTCCCTGAAAAGGCTTGCGTCTCATCGTAATGACCACTCTTTTCGAGAACGACACACGTTTCGTTCATTTCCAGAATACGGGCGTTATATTTGCGAATCAGATCCTCGACCGTCCCCATCTTGATAAACAGCTCGGTGCTCAGCTTATAAAGGGCGATCTCCTGGAAAACCAGATCTTCATCCGTATTATAGTAAGCCTTCAAGATATCCACCCGTTTGTCGATCTGCTTCACAACCTTGTCGATCATATCTTCATCAGCAAATGTCGTGATTGTAAATTTATGTATACCCTGTATGGCGGAAGGTGAAACGGAAAGCGTCTCGATGTTCAACTGCCGACGCGTAAAGATAATCGTAATCTGGTTCAGAAGACCTACTGTATTCTCTGAAAAGATAATAACGGTATATAATTTTTTTGTTGTCATAGCTTCACCTCCTTACTTATCTCCTAATATCATGTTCGTTACGCTTCCTCCGGCAGGCACCATCGGATATACCATACCACACGTTTCCACATTAGCGACCAACACAAACGCTCCGTTATGGTTCAACATCTCGGCAATAGCCTCATCCAGTTCCTCCCGTTTTTCAACGGTGCGGCCAGCGATACCGTACGCTTTCGCAATCGCCACGAAATCCGGGTTCTCCATGATCGTATTCGAATAACGTTCGTGGAAGAACAACTCCTGCCACTGACGTACCATTCCTAAGAAATTATTATTGAGGATAATGATTTTCACATCCAGTTTTTCCTGCATAATGGTTCCCAACTCCTGAATCGTCATCTGCATCCCACCGTCACCGGTAAAGAAGCAGACCGTACGGTCAGGTGCACCGAACTTGGCTCCCATAGCAGCGGGAAGGCCAAAGCCCATCGTCCCCAGACCACCTGAAGTAACCACGCTACGAGTGCGTTATATTTGAAATAGCGGACACTCATCATCTGGTTCTGTCCGACATCCGTAACTAAAACAGCATCGTTTCCAGTCGCCTCGGACACTTTTCGAACGACTTCACCCATTTTCAAAGATCCGTTCATCGGATACAACTCCTTCTCGATCACCTTTTCATACTCTTCCTGTGCATCCGGCTCAAACTCAGCATTCCACTCCGGACGTTTCCGTTCTTCCAACAACGCAGTATCATCGGAATGGTATGTTTGGCATTTCCGAGAACCTTCACATCGACCGGTACATTCTTCCCGATCTCCGAGTTGTCGATATCCAAATGGATCACTTTCGCCTGCTTGGCGTATGTCTTCAAATCGCCAGTAACACGATCGTCGAAACGCATACCGATGGCGATCAACACGTCACATTCATTGGTCTTCCTGTTCGGACCGACATTGCCGTGCATACCCAACATACCCTTATTCAAAGGAAAATCGGAAGGCAACGCCGATAGACCGAGAACAGTCGAACCGGCAGGAATGTCATTCTTCAACAGGAATGCTTTCAGCTCCTCTTCAGCACCTCCCAACAGAACACCCTGTCCGACCAGGCAGAACGGTTTCTCCGCTTTATTGATCAACGCGGCAGCCGCTTTAATCCGATCCTGGTTGATATCCGGTTCCGCTGATAGCTGCGGATATAGTCTACTTTCTTATATTCATACTCCACAAATCCAACCTGAGCATCCTTTGCCAAATCGAGTACAACAGGCCCCGGCCGCCGTAGAAGCGATATAAAAAGCACGTGAAACAGCCCACTCTATCTCTTCCGGCTTGCGAATCTGGTACGCCCATTTGGTGATCGGTTGCGTAATGCCGATCACATCGACTTCCTGGAAAGCATCTGTTCCAAGCAATGGAGAAGGGACCTGTCCGGCTATGACCACCATAGGAGTGCTGTCCATCAGTGCATCGGCAATGCCGGTGATGGTATTTGTTGCGCCGGGTCCTGAAGTAACCAACGTCACCCCTACTTTACCGGATACACGGGCATACCCTTGTGCAGCATGCGTCGCCCCTTGTTCATGACGCACCAATACATGCTTCAATTTATCCCTGTAATCGTACAAACTATCGTAAATAGGAATCGCTTGCCCGCCGGGATAACCGAAAATCGTATCTACTCCTTCAGCTATCAGTGACTTCAGCAAAGCTTCCGAACCGGTTATCTTCTGTTTCTCCATATCTCTTTATTTTAGTCTTGTGTTTAATCTTCTACTACTCTCACTCCACCCTTATCGGCCGAACTGACCATCTTACCGTAAGCTCTCAAGGCTTTTGAGACGACACGCTGGCGATGAGGCGGCGTAAAGGCTTTTGTGCCGCGGGCTTCTTCCGCTTTACGGCGTTCTGCCAACTCTTCATCGCTTACCTTCACATTAATCGTACGTTCAGGGATATCAATCTCGATTATATCGCCGTCTTTCACCAGTCCAATCGCTCCTCCTGCCGCAGCTTCGGGAGAAATATGACCGATAGAAAGACCGGAAGTACCGCCACTGAAACGACCGTCTGTGATCAGCGCGCACTCCTTGCCTAAATGGCGGCTTTTTATATAAGAAGTAGGATAAAGCATTTCCTGCATACCCGGACCACCCTTCGGTCCTTCGTGTGTGATCACCACCACATCGCCCGAGACGACTTTTCCACCGAGGATACCTTCGCAAGCCGCATCCTGCGAATCGAACACTTTCGCCGGACCGGCAAACTTCCAGATGTTTTCATCCACACCGGCCGTCTTGACCACACAACCGTCCAGCGCGATATTTCCTTTCAGGACAGCCAGGCCGCCATCTTTGGAATAAGCATGCTCGATATCACGGATACATCCGGCGGCACGATCGGTATCCAGTTCCTTATAATAGGTTTCCTGCGATCCCATCCGAATGCTGAAACGATGGGCGGGAGCGCTCTTGTATTTCTTGACAGCCTCGTCCGTCACATTCGGCGAGGTGATAGCAAATTTATCCACGGCTTCGGCAAGCGTCATTCCGTCCACACGCTTCACATTCCCGTCTACCAAGCCGTTTTTCAGCAGCTCGTTCATGATTCCCATGATACCACCGGCACGGTTCACATCCTGGACGTGGTAGGTGTGCGTGTTGGGAGCAACCTTGCAGAGGCAAGGAGTCTTGCGGGAGAGCATATCGATATCGTCCATCGTGAAGCCCGCCTCAGCTTCCTGCGCGATGGCGAGCAAGTGGAGAACCGTATTGGTGGAACCACCCATTGCAATATCCAATGACATGGCATTCAGGAAAGCCTGACGGGTGGCGATACTGCGGGGAAGAACAGACTCATCACCGTCACGATAGTATTTATAGGCATTTTCTACAATCTGCCGGGCAGCATCGCGGAACAGTTGCGTACGGCCCACATGCGTAGCACGATCGTCCCGTTGCCCGGAAGTGCCAGACCGATCGCTTCGTTCAGACAGTTCATCGAGTTGGCCGTAAACATACCGGAACAACAACCGCATCCCGGACAGGCATTCCGTTCCACCTGTGCGATCCGTTCATCGCTGACCGAAGTGTCGGCCGATTCGATCATGGCATCGATCAAATCCAGATGGCGGTTATCCAGCTCACCGGCTTCCATCGGACCGCCGGAGACAAAGATAGTCGGAATATTGAGCCGCATGGATGCCATTAGCATCCCCGGAGTGATCTTGTCGCAATTGCTAATGCAAACCATTGCATCGGCTTTGTGGGCATTCACCATATACTCGACGCTGTCCGCAATAATATCACGCGAAGGAAGCGAATAGAGCATTCCGTCGTGTCCCATAGCGATACCATCGTCAATAGCAATCGTATTGAATTCGGCAGCAAAGCAACCCAACTTTTCAATCTCCGCTTTTACCTGCTGCCCGATCTCGTGCAGATGGACATGGCCGGGTACAAACTGGGTAAATGAATTCACAATGGCTATAATCGGTTTACCGAACTGCTCTTCTTTCAGACCGTTGGCACGCCACAAAGCGCGAGCCCCAGCCATGCGTCTGCCCTCTGTGCTGTATGAACTTCTTAACGGATTCTTCATCATATTATTTGTTGTTTTCGAACGGCTCACGAACCGCCCCTATTTTCTTATCCTAAATATTATTATATTAAAAAAGCCCTTCTCTGTATGGAGAAAGGCTTAAGAAATATCTTTATATGACTTCACAATTTCTTGCACACCTTTCTCCTTACCTGCTAATGACTAGAAGGACCACCACGAGAATAATATGCAATACATTGTTCATCATCTTTTCTTACATCTTTATTATTGTTTGATGCTGCAAATGTAGAACAATAATTCATACCACCAAAGAAATTAAAAGAAAAATATCAATTTATCTTACATTTCTCAAGCAAAGAAACAAGATAGGCTTGCAGTTTAACACATCCTTCCAATCTTCCATTATCAAATCCGAAATACCTGTCTGGATTGTTTCCGCCTAACTTTTCATATGAAAGAATATACGAGTAGGCTTCACCTTAAAGATCTGCTTTCACCCTGTCTCGTACAGATTTAATTATAACCTCTTACGTTTTTGCCCAAGGCCGAAAGCCTTTTTGCCTAATGGCAAAAGCCTTTTCGACCTTGGCAAAAGATATTCGACGTAGGTCAAAAGCTCTATGGCTTTATAGCCTGACGATAAAAGTATGGCAGTTGCCACTCTATGATACTTTTCGTACCCGACTCATTTACAAGTGTCAGTTATTTACATTTATAGACACCTATAACAGGATTTTTAATACACAGTCAATCTATTTCAGGACGAGACAAAATTAAAAGTCCGGTTGTGTAACTACCCAAATGTCGGAATCGAAACAGTTTCTAAATATAATTCGTATCTTTGACCCCGATCAACAGACTGAACTTATAGAGATAATGAAACAATACAACTTTGACGAGATCATCGAACGTCGTGGAACCAATTGTGTCAAGTACGATCTTCTAAAGAAAGACTTCGGTAACGAGAACCTTGTTCCACTTTGGGTAGCCGACATGGATTTCCGGACACCAGACTTTATTGTCAACGCAATCAAGAAGCGTCTGGAGCATGAGATTTTCGGGTACACATTCGATTCGGATTCCTATTATAACAGTATCATCGAGTGGGTACATTATAAACATAACTGGAAAATCCAACGCGAATGGCTTAGTTATATTCCCGGCATCGTAAAGGGAATCGGTTTCGTTTTGCAATGCTTCACCAAACCTGGTGACAAAGTAATTATCCAGCCACCGGTCTACCATCCTTTCCGCATCGTTCCGGAAAACATGCACCGTGAGGTTGTCTACAACCCGCTCAAAACAGTAGACGACATTTACGAGATGGATTTCGAGAATCTTGAATCGGTCATCGATGAGCATTGCAAAGTCCTGATCCTTTGCAACCCTCATAATCCAGGCGGTGTCGTCTGGAAAAAAGACACACTGGTCAAGTTGGCCGAGGTTTGTGCCAAACACAATATACTCGTTATCTCCGATGAAATACATGCAGAGATGGCTTATCCGCAATATACGCATCATCCGTTTGCAACGGTTTCGGAGACAGCCGCCAATTGCAGCATTACTTTCATGGCTCCGAGCAAGACTTTCAACATTGCCGGAATCGTCACCTCCTACTCGATCATTCCCAATGCGGAAATACGAGAAAAATTCTATTCCTTCATGGAAGCAGGAGAATTCAATGCCGGGACGATCTTTGCCTATACGGCAACAGAAGCGGCTTATACATACGGAGCCGAATGGTTGCAACAGATGCGGATGTATATCACTGAGAATGTCCGCTTCGTAGATGAATATTGCAAATCCAAACTCCCGAAGATCAAAGTCTATCCCCCCAGGCCTCTTTCCTTGTATGGTTGGATTGCCGTGACCTGAAACTAAGCCAGCCTGAACTGGTAAGCTTGTTCCAAGATAAAGCCGGCCTGTTGCTGAACGACGGAAGCATGTTCGGTCCCGGAGGTGAAGGCATATGCGTTTGAATATCGGCTGTCCGCGTTCCGTCCTGTCTTCCGCACTGGATGCTTTGAAAAAAGCGATAGATAAGAAATAAAGCCGTTTGCCTATTTAATTATCCAGAGATTGGGCAGACAAGTCGGAAATTATGCGTAAATTTGTTGCCATTTTATTTATCATAAATACAATTACAAATGAAAATTACAGCAAATAAGTTCGTTGCAGTTACTTACGATCTGAATGTAGGCGAAGGCGAAGAACGCGAATTGATGGAAAGAGCAACAGCTGAAACACCTCTGAAATTCATCTTTGGTACAGGCGCTATGCTCCCCGCTTTTGAAGACGCTCTGAAAGGACTGGAAGTAGGCGACAAATTTAATTTTTCCATAACTCCGGCTGATGCATACGGCGAATATGTGGAGGAACACGTACTGGATCTTCCGAAGAATATTTTCGAGGTAGACGGCAAGTTCGACTCGGAAATGATCAAAGAAGGCAACACGGTACCGATGATGGATTCGAACGGCAACCGCATGAACGGTTCTGTCTTGGAAGTAAAAGAAGATGTTGTCGTTATGGACTTCAACCATCCGTTGGCTGGCGAAACATTGCATTTCAATGGTGAAGTTATTGATGTACACGAACCGACAGCTGAAGAAATCGTAGCCCTCACAGCTCCGGCTGGTGGATGCGGTTGTGGATGTGACGACTGCGGAAGCGGTTGTGGCGACCATAACCACGAAGGTGGATGCGGATGTGGCGGATGCCATTAAAGAATTGACAATTGACAATTTTAGCAAGGGTGAATACATTTGGAAACATATACAGGCTGACCTCTTTCGGAGAGTCGCACGGTCCCGGAATCGGAGGCGTAATAGACGGATGCCCTGCTGGTATCGAACTAGATACGGCATTTATCCAAAGTGAACTGAACCGCCGTAAACCGGGACAGTCCAAAATCACAACCCCACGCAAGGAAGACGACGAAGTACAGTTCCTTTCCGGTATTTACGAAGGAAAAACGACAGGGACTCCGATCGGTTTCATCATCTGGAACAAGAACCAGCACTCGGCGGACTACGATAATATGAAGAATGTTTATCGTCCTTCCCATGCAGATTACACCTACCAGACCAAATACGGAATCCGCGACCCGCGCGGAGGTGGACGTTCGTCTGCACGTGAAACGATCGCCCGTTGCGTAGCCGGAGCAATTGCCAAACTGGTTCTTCGCCAGAAAGGTATCCGGATACAAGCATTTACCTCACAGGTCGGGAACATCAAACTTAACGGCTCATACACGGATTACGACTTGGACAAGGCGGAAGATACGGCCGTACGTTGTCCGGACCCGGCGACCGCCGAAAAAATGGAGCTTTGATCGCCGAAGTGAAATCCAAAGGAGATACGATCGGCGGCGTCATCACCTGCGTAGCACAGGGAGTTCCCATTGGTCTGGGCGAACCGGTATTCGGAAAGTTGCATGCGGCATTGGGACATGCGATGTTGACAATCAATGCCGTAAAAGGGTTCGAATACGGTGACGGTTTCGAAGCGGCCTTATATCGTGGCTCGGAACGGAACGACCGTTTCTTCAACGACAACGGACACATCAACACCCATACGAATCATTCCGGTGGCATACAGGGAGGTATCTCGAACGGTCAGGATATTTATTTCCGTGTCGCTTTTAAATCGGTTGCCACTATCCTGATGGAACAGGAAACCGTCAATATGGAAGGTGAAGACACGATCCTGAAAGCCCGCGGACGCCATGATCGTGTGTTTTACCTCGAGCTGTCCCTATCGTCGAATCAATGGCAGCAATGACACTGTTGATTTCTGCTTATGCAGAAAATCCGAAATTGAGAATTGACAATTGACAATTAAATGTATCAGACAATTATCAGATTGTATTTTAATTGTCAATTGCCAATTATTCATGGTGATAGGGTTCATTATTCAGAATTGTCATCGCCCTATAGAGCTGCTCGATAAAGATCAGGCGGATCATCTGGTGGGAGAAAGTCATTTTGCTTAAGGATATTTTCTCGGCGGCGGCTTTATAAACAGCATCGCTGAAACCATACGGACCACCGACAACAAAAACCAAGCGCTTCGGGACTGTATGCGTCTTTCTTTCTATATAGGTGGAAAACTGCACCGATGTAAATTCTTTTCCTTTTTCATCCAACAAAACCAAATAGTCACCCGGCTGTAATGCTTTCAGAATCAAATCTCCTTCCTTCTCTTTTTGTTGGGATTCGGAAAGATTTTTGACGTTCTTAATATCAGGAATCACTTCCATTTCAAAAGGGATATAATGGACCAGACGGTTCTTATACTCATTGATCGCTTCCACAAAATAGCCGGCATCCGTCTTGCCGATCACAATCAGCGCAATTTTCATTCGTTTACATTTTAGAGATTGAGGGTGCTAAATTACAGGAAAAAATACATACCTTTGTACGATAATACTCACAAAAAGAGGAGAAAGCTTATGAAACGATTATTTTTGACGTTGGCATTGGTTCTCTCGGTTCTGAGTGTAATGGCTGCCGACATAGTTCCTATATCGAACGCTTTTAAAAGAGGCAACGTCTCGTCGCTCAGTGGATCAATGGACAAGGAAGTCGACATGGCCTACCGGGTTCATCCAAAAGTGCAACGCAAACGACGCTGTTTCAATGCTGAATGCCTTCTTCGGAGGGAACAAGCCGACAGGATTCACAGTCGTTCACCATGCTGATAAAAAAGAGACTGGTTTCTTTGTCGGTAAACTACCTACTTCATCCGGTGAATATCGCGTAAACGTGACATACCGTGCAGAAGGAAACAAAGCGATTATACAGTCTATCAGAATTGAATAACAAGATCTTATGATTTATACCTTGTCGCATATAAATCATAAATCATAAATCAACAGTAACATGAACGTACAAGAGACAAAAGAACAACTGATTGCGGAACTGATCCGCCTGGCATTCGCAGAAGATATAGGAGATGGCGACCATACGACTTTATGTTGCATTCCGGCTACGGAAATGGGGAAGAGCCAGCTGATCGTGAAAGAAGACGGCGTATTGGCCGGTGTCGAAATGGCTGAACGTATTTTCCACACATTCGATCCGGAGCTGAAAATGACGACATTCATCCATGACGGAGCCGAAGTGAAGAAAGGCGATATCGCTTTCGTTGTCGAAGGGAAGGTACAGTCTTTGTTGCAAACGGAACGCTTGATGCTCAACGTCATGCAACGCATGAGCGGTATTGCCACCACGACACGCAAATATGTCAAGGCTCTGGAAGGAACGAAAACACGCGTGTTAGATACGCGTAAGACGACTCCGGGTCTGCGTATGGTCGAGAAAGAAGCGGTTAAAATCGGTGGCGGTGTCAACCATCGTATCGGGTTGTTCGATATGATTTTGCTGAAGGACAACCATGTGGACTTTGCCGGCGGTATCGAAGCGGCCATCACACGCTGCCATCAGTATCTGAAAGAGAAAAACAAGGATTTGAAGATTGAAATCGAGGTTCGTAACTTCGACGAGTTACAGGAAGCAATGCGTGTCGGCGGTATCGACCGTATCATGCTGGACAACTTCAATATCGAGAATACGAAGAAAGCCGTCGAAATGGTTGCCGGACGTTACGAGCTGGAATCTTCAGGTGGCATCACATTCGCCACGCTTCGCGATTATGCCGAATGCGGTGTGGATTATATCTCAGTCGGAGCCCTGACACACTCTGTCAAGGGGCTGGATATGAGCTTTAAGGCTTGCTAAAGACATTAAGGCGGGCGGATCTCGTCTCTACGAAATACGCGTCACGACGCCCCCCTCTAACAGGTATTGCTGATTGCTTTCCGGGCATGTGGCGATACCTTTTTCATTAAAGGAGAGGCGATGCCCGTATTCGCTCACCCAACCGATCTGACGGGAAGGATTGCCGACAACCAAAGCGTATGGCGGAATATCTTTGGTGACCACGGCCCCTGCACCGATCATGCATATTCGCCGATCGTATGGCCGCAAACGATCGTTGCATTCGCACCAATAGAAGCTCCTTTGCCAACATGTGTTTTCAAATATTGGTCTTTACGGGAAACGGCACTGCGGGGATTGACCACATTTGTAAAAACGCAGCTGGGTCCTAAAAAAACATCATCCCGCAAGTCACGCCGGTATAAACGGAAACATTGTTCTGCACCTTCACATTATCCCCTAAGACGACCTGCGGAGAAATCACGACATTCTGCCCGATATTACAATTCCGACCGATTGTGCACTCCGGCATAATATGGGAAAAATGCCAGATGTGTGTGCCGTCTCCAATCATGCATCCGGGATCGATAACGGCTGTTTCATGTGCCTTATAAGTTTCCATTTACTTATATATTAAGAAGATTGTCGGTTTCTTGCTCAAATCGGGGACCTTTCCGGCCCATTCTTTAACAGGACGCGTATGGATATATTCATCTTCGCAAGTAATATTCGAAGCAATACACAATTTGGTCGAAGGGCGGCACGTACGGATCAACTCCTCCGCCAATTTATTATTGCGGTAAGGCGTTTCGATGAACAACTGCGTCTGGTTCTCCGAGTAGATGCGCCCTTCCAGCTTCTTGATCGCATTCGTACGCTGTGAAGCATCGATCGGCAGATAGCCATGAAAAGCAAAGCTCTGCCCGTTAAAACCGGAACCCATCACCGACATCAGGATCGAAGAAGGGCCGACCAGCGGAACCACCTTGTAACCTTTACGCTGTGCAATAGCCACCACATCTGCCCCCGGATCGGCAACAGCCGGACAACCGGCCTCCGAGATCACACCGACCGACTCGCCTTTAGCCAAAGGGGCCAGATAGCCGGTAACCTCTTCGGCCGACGTATGCTTGTTCAGTTCATAAAAGACAAGATCGTCTATCACGATAGAGGGTTCTGTCTTTTTCAGGAAACGGCGTGCCGTACGCACATTTTCGACAATGAAATGACGGATGGAGAGGATGACCTCCCGGTTGTATTCGGGAAGCACCCGGCGATGTTCAACGTCGCCAAGCGTGACAGGGATGAGATAGAGAGCGGACATGAATTTATGATTTATGATTTGTGATTTATGATCTGTGATCATGATAAAAAGGGCGGCATTGCATAAATCATAAAACATAAATCATAAATCTTAATGCAAAAGTATTTATTTTTGCCGAAAACAAGCGAAAAAAGATGGCACTTCCGATAGATTTTATCACACGTACCCGCGCATTGCTGGGAAATGAGTTCGACAGTTTCGAAGCGGCGTTGCAGGCCGATGTCCCTGTCAGTATCCGTATCAACGAGAAGAAAGGCACTCCTGCTCCGTCGACGACCGGTGCGCCGTGCGAACGGGTGGCTGGTGCGAGACAGGCTATTACCTGCCCGAAAGGCTTTCGTTCACCTTCGACCCGCTCTTCCATGCCGGCGCCTACTACGTACAGGAAGCGTCGTCCATGTTTCTCGAACAGGCGATCCGCAGTCATGTGAAAACGCCTGTCCGATGTCTCGACCTATGTGCCGCTCCGGGAGGTAAATCGACCCATCTGGCGGCGTGCCTGCCGGAAGGGAGCCTGCTGGTCAGCAATGAAGTGATCCGTAGCGGAGTCATATACTTGCGGAAAATATCGCCAAGTGGGGAAATCCGAATTGCATCGTGACAAACAATGATCCGAAAGAGATCGGCTGCCTTACGCATTTCTTTGATGTGATCGTCGCCGACGTACCCTGTTCCGGCGAAGGCATGTTCCGCAAAGATACCGATAGTACAGGCGAATGGAGTATCGCGAACGTCGAACTCTGTGCCGGACGCGGACGCCGCATCATCCACGATGTCTGGAACGCACTGAAGCCCGGCGGTCTGCTGATCTACAGTACCTGCACCTACAACATGGAGGAGGATGAAGAGAATATCCATTATATAACGGAAGAATTGGGAGCCGAAACACTGCCCATCCCCATAAAGGACGAATGGCAAATCACCGGCCCATTGAAATATAACCATCCGGTCTACCGTTTCTTCCCGCACAAGACCAAGGGCGAAGGTTTCTTCCTCGCCGCCCTGCGCAAAGCGGATGGCGAGACGGAGGAGATCCGGTTCAAAAACAAGAATAAAAAAGAAAAGGGAAAAACAGTTCCTGCCGTCCCGGAAGCAGCCAGAGCCTATCTGTTGGACACCACCTCCTTCACACCCGAATGGAGCGGAAGTACCCTCTGGATGCTCCCCGAACCCGTCCGAGACGTGTATCCCCTGCTCCGCGAGCACCTGCTCATTCTTTCGGCCGGGATCTGCATGGGCGAAGCCAAAGGAAAGGACTTCATCCCCGCCGAAGAGCTGGCACTCAGCACGGCCCTGCGCCGAGAGGCTTTTCCTACGGTTGACCTCGATTGGGAAGACGCCATCCGGTATCTGAAAAAAGAAGCCCTTCTCCTCCCCGACAGCACCGAAAAAGGCTATGTCCTGATCTGTCATAAAGGTTTCCCGCTCGGCTTCGCCAAACATCTCGGCAACCGTGCCAACAACCTCTACCCGCAGGATGGCGCATCCGCACAGGGTATGTGCCGGAGAAGGTGAAGACATTCGAAATGAAGGTTTAGGGACGTGACGGCCGCTTGTGATAGACACTATTCGCTTTTCACCACCTCCGCCGGATTACTGTTGGCCGCCCTCAACACTTGCCCCAGCACGGTAAGGAGTACCACCGCGACCACTCCCGTTATCACGCCGGCCAACAACCACCAGGGGATGTCCGTACGGTAGGCATACCCTTGCAGCCAACGGCTCATGGCGATGTAAGCCAACGGGAGCGCGACCGCGCCGGCAAGCATCACCTGCACCGTATATTCGCGGAAGAACATGCGGATGATATCGCCCACCCTGGCCCCCACCACTTTACGGACAGCGACCTCCTTGCGCCGGCGCTGCGTGGAGGCTGAGGCTACAGCATAAATGCCGAACAACGAGATCAGCAGGCAAACGATCGCCAGGACGGAAAACATCTTCAAGCCGGCTTGCTCCGAATAATTCAGACGGTCATACATCTCGCTTAACCGTACCGGATGAACATCTACAAAAGAGGCATCTATCGCGGGCAACACTGCGTTTATCCGTCGGATCGCCTCTTGCTCCTGCCCCGGCACAGCACGGACATACAGACTGTTTGTCGGATAAACCGATGGGAAGAAGATCGTTGGAAGAATGCGGCTACGAAGCGAAAAGAGATGGAAATCCTTCACAACACCGACCACCCGGTATTCTTCCGGCTCATTCAATGTCATGCGGATAACGGTGCCCACCGGCTCCTCAAGCCCCATCGCACGGACAGCTTCCTCGTTGAGCACGACATTACGCTCTCCGCCTTCACCCAACCACTCCCCTTGAAGCATGTTGACCTTGAAGGTTTCGGCAAACCGGCTGTCGGTCGGCACGACACAGAATGCCGATTTTTCGGATTGCGTCTTCCCCGGCCACTCGATATCCGTTTTTATGTCGGAAGGAGTCGCACTGTGCTTCGGCGTAAAATAGGTATCCGTCACATTCCCGACTTGCGGGATCGAAGCCAGCTCCTTCAATAAGGCCACCCGCACATCCTCATTAATAAAAAGCTGTATGCCGGACAAATAGACAATCCCATTGCGATCGAAGCCCAGATCCTTGTGATTGACGAAACGCATTTGCAACATCACCACCCACGCAGCGACAATAAATAGAATACTGACAGCCAATTGCAAGGTAACGGCAACACGTTGCAAGCCCAATTGCCCGGTCGTCTTCCTTTCCGCCCGCGGCCGGACAGCCAACCGGCTTAACCGCCAAAAAAGGACAGAACCGACAAGGAGCACCAATAGCATCACTCCTACTCCGCAGAGGCAAAAAGCCCTAATACCCGCGGCATCTCCATCGAAATCTCCAGCAATCCGGAAAAGACCGGATTGACAGCCACCACCAAATAGCAGGCCGGAAGCAACGCCAAAAAGATAGCACAAGTCAATTCAAACAACATTTGCCCGATAAGCTGTCCGCCCGACGCTCCATTCACAGCCCTCAGACGCAACTCGCGCATGCGTTGACGAAAAAGATCAAGATGCAGATTCAGGAAGTTAAACAAGGCGCTGAAAAGCAACAACATTCCGGCGACAACGAACAAACGTATGAAATTCAGTGTAAACGGAGCCTCATCCTTCAGCCGGTAGCGTACGTCTCCTATCGGCAACATCCGTATTTCGACATTCTCGTTCGCCAGTGACCGCGAAGGATAATCACGCAATTGACCGGCAAGGCGACCGACATCCGTATAAGGAGGCAACTTCGCATACATCTGTAAAGAGGCAAAATTCCATATCGCCTTCCCGGATTCATCCACAAAGGTCTTATGCATCTTTATCTGCTCATGGGAAAGGATAGCCTCAAACGACAAATTAGTGTTGGCTGGAGGATCTTTAATGACTGCCGTAACGGTATAAGGCGGATCATATTGAGTCAAGCCTGTACTTTTTACAGACTGTCCGACAGCCTTTTCCACGTCTCCGAACAAACGTATGGCAACCGTTTCCGTCAGGATCATATTATTGGCGACCTGCAACGGATGCCAGGCGTCGCCACTTACGATTGTCTGCGGAAAAACATCTAAAAAAGCGCTGTCCGTAAAAAGCGTAAGCAATCGGACATAGGGCGTCCCTTCGGTCTTGCAGTCATTTTGATCGATAAAAAAGACGGTAGAGGTCTGCATGGCAGGAAACCGGTCATGCAGTTTCCGGTCCAGAATGCCCGACACCATATCGTTTGTCTTGCCTGCCTGTTTGTCAAACGAGTAAACACGATAAATGCGGTCAGCATCAGGATAGAAACCATCATACGACGTCTCATAACGCAACCAATAGAGCGCCGGGACGAAACAGGCAAGTCCGAAGGCCAATCCGAAAATACCGGTCAGCGACTGTGTCTTGAATTTCCACATATTACGGAAAGCGATTTTCAGATAAAGTGCAAGCATGATACCATCTAATTAAAGTTACGACTCTTGAAACAAGGGCAAAAAACATGCCAATACACATAATTATATAATATACAACACCTTGCAACAATGCAAGGCCATCAGAAGTGTCTAATTATTTGACAGCGGTGTAAATATATTAGACACTTTCCAGGGGATTCCGGCCGGACGGAGCAGTCACGCCTCTCCGCCCGACCACATGTCACGCCTATCAACCGCCTCCCACTTCGCTTACGTGTTGAACAACATAATAAATATATTGATATTCAAAGCCATAATCCAATATAAAAAGGTAAGTTTGCCTTCAACATAAATACAAACAATATGGCTACAAAAAGCTACAAATGGTTCTTCGACCTCACCGAAAACCTTCTGACAAAAGACGTGACGAACGACTACATCGCCACAGTGAAAACCCTCCTTCCGAAGACGGTCGACAACCTCGCCGACGACATCGTGAAGGAAACGGCCTACAACCGCGAGACAGTCATCGGCGTCATCACCCTGTATGACAAGAAAATCATCGAATCGGTCTGCCAGGGCAACACCGTCAACACCGGCTCGACGCTCTACGCACCGGCCCTGCCCGGCTCGTTCATCGGGACGGACGGCGTGGTGGACCGCACCAAGCACAAACCGTATGTGAACATCAACCCCTCGACTGGCTTCCGCAAGGAACTGGAAACGGTACTGCCCGTCTTTTCAGGCAACGTGCTCGACTCAGGCGGCGCATACATCGGGCTGGTGACCGACTCGGCCACCGGACGCACAGACGGATTCATGACACCGGGCAACACGATCGACATCACGGGCAAGAAGATCCGCAGCCTCAACGCCGACGGGTCGGGCATCGGAAGCATCAAGTTCGTCAATGTCGAAACAGACGCGGTGGCGGCAACGATCGCTTCGCTGACGATCAACGATCCGGGGCGTGTCATACTGGTCGTCCCAGCCAGCCTTACGGATGGGACATACCGGCTGGAGATCGAAACGTATTACAGCAACAACAACACATTTCTGAAATCTCCTCGTACATTGATATATACACCCCTTTACATCGGCAAGGTTCCAAGTAGCGGTGGCAGTGGCGAAGATGAAAGACCAGGAGAACTCTAACGGCTTTCAACAGATATTTTCCTATGGTAGCCGTAGGTGCTCATCTATGGCTGCCATAGGTGGGCATCTACTCCTGCCATAGGCGAGCGGCTACGGTTGCCGTAGGTGTCCACCGACTTTTGCATAATTATCCTTACTCAAGATCGGAGAAGGAAGATCCATAACAGCTACATTTTATTTTTCAGATATTCATAAATAGCCAACTGTGCCCGGACTTTCACCGGGTTGTCATCCCGTTTGAAGTTGTTATACAAATGTTCGTCGATCAGACAGGCTTTCACATTATCTTGCAACTGTATTTTCAGAATATCTATAATGCATTGCTTGATCTCCGCATTCAGAATCGGGAAAGCAGTCTCTATACGCCGATTCAGGTTCCGGCGCATCCAATCGGCAGAAGTCAGGAACAGCTCCTCCTCACCATCATTATAGAAGTACCAGATGCGAGAATGTTCCAGAAACATATCCACTATACGAGTAACCTTGATATTCGCACTGAACGGACGGTTCGGAACCAGGCAACAAATCCCCCGGACAATCAGGTCGATTTCCACCCCGTTCTCGCTTGCGTTATACAATTCATTGATCATATTCTGGTCATGCAGTCCGTTCATCTTCAACACGATGCGTCCTTTACGTCCGGCCTTCACATGCTCAATCTCCCGATGGATCATCCGGGTCAGTTCCGGCACCATATTGAAGCGGGCGACCAGCAGATGGCGGAATGTCGGTCCGGCCAGCTTCCCTTCCAGCACCGCAAACACTTTGTTTATATCGGTTATCAATTCCGCATTCGAAGTCAGCAACGCCATATCGGAATAGATGCGTGCCGTTTTTTCATTGAAATTGCCGGTACTCAAATAGGCAAAATCCCGCCGCTTGCAGCCGTCTTCCGTATCTTTCCGCAGAATAACCGCCACTTTTGCATGTACTTTCAGACCGGGGATACTATAGATGATGCGAATACCCGCCTGCTCCATCCGTTCGGCCGTACTCATATTGTTCTCTTCGTCGAAACGGGCTTTCAACTCCACAAAGACCGTCACCTTCTTCCCGTTCTGAGCAGCGCTGATCAACGTGTTGATAACAGCCGAATTCTCTGCCACCCGGTATTGCGTGATTTTGATCTCATCTACTTTCGGATCAAAAGCCGCCTCCATCAGGAAGCGGATCAGGTAGTCGAAAGACTGATAGGGGAAATGCAACAGGATATCCCGTTTTTTCACCGCCCGGAAGACAGAGCCCATCTCGTCCAGAAAAGGCACACGCATGGGAGACGGGACCTGCTGCTCCAGTTCTTTTCCTCTTGGATTCGGCAGTTTGATCAGATCCTGCAAATTGTTATACCGTCCTCCCAATACCAGATCGTCTGTGGTAATACCAAAAGCATTGCATATAAACGCCAAGAAATCATCAGGCATATTGCTGTCATACATAAATCGGCTTAAGGCACCGATCTTGCGCTTTTTCACTTTCTTACGAATGTTTTCCACGATATTCCCGCCTTTCTCGTCATCCAGGTAAATATCGGCATCCCGTGAAATCTTGATGCTATAACAACTCTCCACCACATAACCGGGGAAGATACTGGACAAATTGGCCCGGATAATATCGTCGATAAACATGATATAGTGTTTTCCTTCATGCGTAGGCAATTCGATAAAACGAGGTACTTTCGCATACGGGATTTTCATCAGGGCATAATAATAGTCCGGCACATAATCCGGCTCCGCCATCCGCTTACTCTTTTTCACCATCCGGATCACCAGATAAAGACGACGGTCGCGTATGAACGTACGGATATCCCCCGCTTGTATCATGACCGGCGAGAGGAAAGGGAACACCTCTTCATTGAAAAAGTTATGCACGAATTCTTCATGAAACGGTTCCGGCCGGCTGTCCTGATACAGGTAAATATCCTGCCGGTTCAATTCCTGCAATACTTTGGAGAATATGCGATAGTATTCGCGCTGCTGTCGGTTCACCTCTTCCGTGATTTCGGCAAGCGTCTCTTCGGCTTCCGCCCCGCTTTCTTCGGTGAAGTTCTTTTTCATGATTACTCCCCGGTGCTCGGCAACCCTTATTTCGTAAAACTCTTCGAGATTGGACGAATAGATCGACAGGAACTTGATACGCTCATAGATAGGGAGCGTTTCATCCTCCGCTTCCAGCAAAACGCGATAGTTGAAGGACAACCAGCTAATATCACGTTTAAAGTATTTATGTGAATTCTCCATCGTATTATTATCTTCGGTCGGTAAATATAAATACTTTTGTGGGATAAAAGAAATTGTTATGCTTAAAATAGGACTTCTTTCAGATACCCACGCCTGGTGGGACGACAAGTACATGGAATATTTCTCGGAATGTGACGAGATCTGGCATGCTGGAGATATCGGTTCGGACACACTGGCGGCACGCCTGGCTGCCTTGAAACCGCTTCGTGCCGTATATGGCAACATCGACGGGCAATCGCTTCGGCTGCAATATCCGCAGGTCGCTCATTTCAAAGTTGAAGAAATAAACGTGATGATGACACATATAGGAGGCTATCCCGGACGTTATAACCCGCTTATCCGGAAAGAACTGTACGACACCTGCCTAATCTTTTCATTGCCGGACATTCGCATATCCTGAAAGTCGCTTTCGACAGAAGTTTGAATTGTTTGTATATAAATCCGGGAGCAGCCGGTAAAAGCGGGTTTCATCAGGTAAGGACTCTGGTACGTTTCGTTATAGACGGGAAACAGATCAAGGATTTGGAAGTTATTGAATTGGGGAACCGATAAGAAGGTGTCAAAACATCTTCATCACGATCTTTCAGTAAACAGTAATTTGTTCTGACATACCTCCTTATCGATTCTAACAACCAACACAGCAGAAATTTTCTGCCAGCAGGACCGTGTTTTGCAAATAAGCAAACTCCTGTTCAAAATATTCGCTGAAAACACCCGAACCCAGATTTTCTTCAATTTGTTTGGAAGTCCAGAGCTTTCCGTTCGGTTGTTTGATCTGATCCATGACCTTTTCTGAACGCACACACATCACATACAAGTTCACCAGATGTTTCACCTTTTCGTTCTCAAATGTGTACCGAATCAGGAAGCGGGGCATGACATCTTCTTTTTCACCCAAGCCACCCATTGTTTCACGCACCGTACTTTCTATACTATGACGGAACAAAACATAGCTGTAGAACGGATAGTCGATCGTATCAGGAGATACAAAAGACTTCTTCCCTCTGTTTACCAGATAAAGCATTCCCTGATAAATAACAGCCACACGTACGACAGGATGATAATACTTTTTTGGTAACGAACGACTTACGGATCGAGCTATGCAACCTATCACCTTTCCACCGTCGTTCAGAACAGGTAACCACATTTCTTTCCGAAGGCTGCCTTGCATCATCGAAATCCTTATCTGTTCATATAGAATCAAAAATACTCCGATAACGATCCCAAGCTCTCTGTATAAAAAACGCTCCATACGCACGCTCTGCATCGTTTCGGGCAGAATACTGTATACCAAAATAATGAACAGATGCAATGTATAAAGGTTCTGGATGAGCTGGGCGACAAAAAAGAATTCATTTAACGTAGTACGCATCAATGTCCGCTTGTAGGTCGGATGCTGAGAAGTCCGGATCCGCCGCAATATTGTCCGCTTGGCAAACCCCAAAAACGCCAATACCACAACCAACAACACTTCTGTTATCAACGGAGAATAAATAAACAACACCGGTTCAACCGAAGGCAAAGAAAAATCGAATAAAGAACTAATGTTGTCGCAGCCGGTAACAACAAAAATTGATAAACCTTATCCTTACTCAGGATCTGAAACAAGAAAATACAAACGAAACAAAAGGTAACGCCGATTATGAAGGATAACAAATATGAAAAATAATTATCCAAAAACATAAACAGCAACAGTGGCACTAAGCCTATAGCCTGATTATCCAGCTCCTCTTCACTTTGTTCATACCCTTTCCACCTTTTTTCCCTTTATAACATAACAAACTGTACAGAGAAATGTTTTCGCCATCATACGTGTTTTTCAGCGTGATAAGAGGAACGGACCAGTGGAGCGCTTTCCACCTTTTTGAACCCTTTTTGTAAAGCAATTGATTTATAAGACTCAAACTGTTCGGGCGTAACGTATTCTTTTACCGGAATATTTTTCCGGCTTGGCTGCAAGTATTGCCCGATTGTCAAGACGGAGACACCGGCAGCCCGCACGTCATCCATCAATTCGCAAACTTCCTCGACTGTTTCACCTAAGCCTACCATTATACCGGTCTTGGCAACAACGCCTTGTGCAGCTATACGCGCAAGCACGGAAAGGCTCACTTCGTACTTCGCGGCACTACGCACTTCGGGACTGATACGGCGAACGGTTTCCATATTATGGGATATTATTTCGGGAGCGGCTGCCACCACTTTATCCACCAGTTCCAACCGTCCCTGAAAGTCGGGGATTAAGACCTCTACTGTCGTTTCAGGATTAACCGCTTTTATCGTACGGATCGTATCCACCCAATGCTGCGCACCCAAATCAGGCAAATCATCCCGGTCAACAGAAGTAATGACCGCATGTTTCAAATTCATCAGCCGGATACTTTCCGCCACATTCGCAGGCTCCTTCGGGTCCAACGGGAGCGGCTTGCCAGTCAACGTATTGCAGAAACGGCAAGAACGCGTACAGATATCTCCCGCAATCATAAAGGTAGCCGTCCCTCTGCTCCAGCACTCTCCCATATTCGGACATTTTCCGCTGGTGCAGATAGTATGCAGACAGTGGGATTCAACGATGCTTTTTGTCCGTGTGAACTGTTCGTTCCCACCCAGCCGGATTTTTAGCCAATCCGGCTTTCTCAAATGTTCTGACATTATAAGTTACAAATTATCAAATAAAAAGTTAGACATTCTGGTATACAGATGATAGCGGGTGTTTCCACCGTAAATACTATGATTACGATCTTTGTAAACCTGCATTTCAAACTGTTTACCGGCTTGTACCAAGCTCTCAGCATAATCCATTGTCTGCTGGAAATGCACATTATCATCGGCTGTGCATGAATCAACAACAACTTCCCCTGCAAATCCTTCGCCAGACGGATCGGTGAAGTAGCGGCATACCCTTCAAAATTTTCTTTTGGCGTACGCATGAAACGTTCCGTATAGACAGAATCGTAATATTTCCAATCGGTAGGAGGTGCAACAGCAATACCGGCTTTGAAAGTTCCATTGCCAACACTCATGGCCATCAGCGTATTGTAACCGCCGAAGCTCCATCCCCAGATAGCCATGCGGTTCTTGTCGACAAACGGCAATTTGCCTAAAGCCTGTGCCGCTTCCACCTGGTCCTTGGATTCCAGTTCACCCATCCGCAGATAGGTACATTTACGGAAGGCTTCTCCGCGGGCTCCTGTACCACGTCCGTCCACACAAACCGTAATGATCCCGTTAGCCGCCAGATATTGTTCCCAGTCAAAGCTATATTTATCCAATACCTGCTGGGAGTTCGGGCCACTGTACTGGAACATCAGAACCGGATATTTTTTCGACTCGTCGAAATCGACCGGCTTCACGATCCATGCATTCAATTCATAATCGGAAGCTGTACGCACTTTGATAAACTCTTTCTCGGCATATGAATAGCAGCCAGCTTATCGACTAAACGGGCATTATCCTGCAGGACACGCAGGACTTTATTCGACTTCGTCTCGTTTACGGTGATTTTAACCGGCGTATTTGCATTTGAATATTGATTTACATAATAAGCGAAGTTATCGCTGAATGTGGCATTATTCGTTCCTTCCTGTGTGGAAAGTTTCGTCTTTACTCCTTTCGCATCGATTTTATATATAGCACGCCGGATCGGACTTCTTCGGCCGATTCATAATAGACCGTCTTTGTCGCTTCATCATAACCCAGAAACGCAGTCACATCCCAATTGCCCTTCGTCACCTGGCGCTGCATGACACCCGTAGGAGAATACAGATAAATATGCGCATAACCATCCTGTTCGTTTACATATGAGAAACTGTTCGCATAGAAATGGATGGAGTTCAACCATTCCGAATCGACATAAGCCTTATTTTCATCACGCAGGATCAAACGAAAAACACCGCTTTTCGGATTCGCATAATACATATTGAAAACATTCTGATGACGGTTCAAGGTCATCACAGCCAACTGATCGTCATTATTCGTAAAAACAATCCGCGGAATATAGCTGTCCGCTTCTACCGGAACTTTCAATTCTTTTGTATCCTTCGTCGTCACGTCATAAGAATGCAACGTAACTTTCGAATTCTTCTCGCCAGCCTTCGGATATTTATAATTATAATAGCCGGGATATAATCCCTCTCCGAACATCTGCATCGAATATTCGGGAACTTCCGATTCGTCGAAACGCACAAAAGCCAGCTGCTCGCTGTTCGGAGACCAAGCCATCAGGTTCGTTACGGCAAACTCTTCTTCATAGACCCAATCGGTAATGCCATTCAGGATTTTATTCATTTCACCGTCTTTCGTCACCTGGACCTCTGTATCATAATCGAATTTACGAATCCATATATTATTGTCACTTACATAAGCGACCATCCTCCGTCCGGCGAGAATGTCGGAATCATCTGCTTGCCTTTCGAATCTGAAATCGGTTTCACATAATTACGGCGCACATCGTAGTCATACACATTCGCCTTGAATGAACGGCGATAGATCGGTTCCGTATCGCGCCATACAAGAATATGGTGTCCGGTACTGCTAATCGTATATCCGTCGAACTTGTCAAACGTACACTCACGCGCTTTCTCTGTATTGAATAAAGTATCGACCGGATTTCCAGTACGATAAGAATACTTTATAATCATGTTGCGAGCATCATTCATCGCCGTATAATGCTCGCCATCAGGCATAGAACGCATTTCTCCAATATTAGTAACCTGGCGGAACTGACCGTCTGTAATTTCTTTTAAATCGACACGTTTGCTCCCATTCTGGCTGCCAGGCTCCCAACCAGCAAGAACGAAAGTAAAGCACCAAAACCTAATCGTTTCATGTATGATTCTATTTTTATCTTAATATTTCAGTTAGAACGGATTGCAAAGTTACTACATTCTTGCGGATTTATTATCTTTGCCCTTATGGAAAACAGCAAACCATATCGTGAATTCGGAGATTTCCTGCGGGAAGTATTTCCTTATAAAGTGCAAAAGATATCAATCAATGCCGGCTTTACCTGTCCGAACCGCGACGGGACGAAAGGTTTCGGCGGTTGTACCTACTGCAACAATCAGACGTTCAGCCCGGAATATTGCCATACAGAAAAAAGTGTAACGGAACAACTGGAAGCAGGCGTTCGCTTTTTCTCCCGCAAATATCCGGAGATGAAATATCTGGCCTATTTCCAAGCCTATACAAACACGTATGACGAACTGGATTCGTTGATTTCTAAATATGAAGAAGCACTCGCCTGTCCGGATGTCGTCGGACTGATCGTCGGTACACGCCCGGACTGTATGCCGGACACGCTATTGGATTATTTCTCCGCTTTATCCCAAAAGAAGTTCGTGATAATCGAATATGGCCTGGAGAGCACGCTGGACCGTACTTTAACCCGTATCAACCGGGGACATACACATGCCGAATCGGAAGAGGCCATCCGCCGCACAGCGGCCCGGAACATATACACGGGAGCCCACTTGATCTTAGGCCTTCCGGGAGAAAGCAGGGAAGAGATATTACACCATGCCGACATTCTGTCCGCCCTTCCGCTCACAACACTGAAGCTTCACCAGTTGCAACTTATCCGAGGCACGCGCATGGCTAGGGAACAGGCGGAACACCCCGAACAGTTTCATCTCTATACCGCCGATGAATACATCGACTTGGTCATTGACTTCATAGAACGATTAAACCCCTCTATTGTCGTAGAGAGGTTCGTATCACAATCCCCTAAAGAGTTGCTGATTGCACCAGATTGGGGCTTAAGAATTTTGAATTTACAGCCAAGGTAAATAAACGTATTTCAGAACGAAATGCGCGGCAGGGGCGTCTGCTCAATCCTCCTTCTTCGGAGCCAGTTCTCCCTGGTATGTGATATTCTGCCTATTAGTCGGCGTTACGCTTATGATCGCGGAACCATTTGAAAATACTTGCACATCGAAACGGAAAGTATCTTCTTTGGTACGGGCTACGAATTTAATTCGAGCGGTTCCCTTCTTATCGAAGGTTGATTGATAATCGGTAATTGATTCTTCAAAACGCATCCCGTCACCTCCACCATACGGTAAAGAATATGCCCTACCGAAATAAGGCAGATAAGAAATCGCCGAATCACCGCGCATTTCAAGAGAATAAGGAGTCGTCAGATGAACCGTACGTCCTCCCATTGGTAACGCCCGATCTACCTCGATCGTAAACCGGCCGTTTTCTATCATTCCTTTATTTCTTTTGCTTTCTGTTCTTCCCTTTCCTTCTTACTTTGAGAATAAAGGGATTGTCCCCCGAAAAAAAGAACAATCCCTACAAAAAAGAATAACCTAATGTTTCTCATATAACCTTAAATAACTAAACACTATTATTTGCCTATGTATATATAAGACAATTCTAAGCCTTGAAAGGTTTATTCGTTTATCATTAAATTACCTTAAAAACAAAGACTTGATTACGATCCGATTTCAAACATTAACTACCTGCATTTGTATATGTCCCTTAACTTTGCTTTATTTGTCCCTTCAATTTTCTGAAACAGATTAATAATTTTATGGAGAAAAAACATCAGTATCAAGGATTAACCAAACAAGAAGTAGAAGAAAGCAGGCGCCTTCACGGCGAAAATATCCTCACTCCTCCAGAGAAAGCCTCTCTATGGAGCCAATTTCTTGAAAAATTCAATGACCCGATTATCAAGATCCTATTGGTGGCATGGTTCTTATCCATGATTATCGCCGGCGTACATTGTTGGGGACCGGAGGCTAAAGGTTTCACTGCCTTCCTCGAACCGATCGGCATATTCTTTGCAATCATGTTGGCATCTTGTGTCGGCTTCTTTTTCGAAGTCAAAGCAAACAGGGCATTCAATGTTTTAAACACGGTCAATGATGATATTTTCGTGAAGGTGATCCGTGAAGGGAATATCTGCCAAATTCCGCGAAAAGAGGTTGTCGTCGGCGATATAGTCGTACTTGAAACGGGAGAAGAGGTCCCTGCCGACGGACATTTATTGGAAGCGATCTCCCTCCAGATTAACGAATCGACACTGACCGGCGAACCGATCATCAGCAAGACGACAAATGAAGCCGACTTCGACGAAGAAGCGACCTACCCGTCCAATGTTGTCATGCGCGGAACGACCGTCGTTGACGGACACGGTGTAATGGCAGTGGAGAAAGTCGGCGATGAAACCGGATACGGGAAAGTGTATGAAGGCTCGCAGATAGAAAATAATATCGACACACCGTTGCAGATGCAGCTGGCAGGGTTGGCAAAGGTGATCAGTAAAGCCGGCTATGCGATTGCTGCCATCACTTTCATTGCGCTGCTGACAAAAGTCTTGCTGTCCTCATCCGGGATGCCGGTCATGGACTTGATCTCGCACATCCTAAATATCTTTATGGTAGCCGTCACGTTAATCGTCGTTTCCGTACCGGAAGGCTTGCCGATGAGCGTGACACTCAGCCTTGCACTCAGCATGAACCGCATGCTGAAAACAAACAATCTAGTCCGTAAAATGCATGCCTGCGAAACAATGGGGGCTACCACGGTTATCTGTACCGATAAGACCGGGACACTTACGCAAAACCAGATGCAGGTATATCAAACGAACTTTTACAACCTGAAAGACCAGAAATTGGTAGACGATGAACTGAGCGTGCTAATCAAAGAAGGAATATCGGTCAATTCGACTGCCTTCCTCGATTTCTCCGAAGAAAAGATAAAAACATTGGGGAACCCGACGGAAGCAGCCTTGCTGCTATGGTTGAACAGCCAACATCAGAATTATCTGGAAATAAGAGAAAATGATCGGATACTGGACCAACTGACATTCTCCACCGAACGGAAATATATGGCAACAGTCGTACAATCATCCTTATTGGGCAAACGCGTGCTGTATGTCAAAGGTGCCCCGGAAATCGTACTGGCGAACAGCAATCGGGTGGCTATCGACGGGACCTACAAACCGGTAGAAGAATGCAAAGCCGGTATCGAAAAGCAACTGCTGGACTATCAGAACCAAGCTATGCGTACGTTGGGATTCGCCTATCAGATACTGGAAGACGGGCAGGATGCCACATTCTTCGTGAACGGACGACTGCACAAGACGGACCTTACTTATTTAGGTATCGTCGCTATTTCCGACCCTGTCCGTGCTGATGTTCCGGCTGCTGTCCAAAGTTGCCTTGATGCCGGCATCGACATCAAGATCGTGACCGGCGACACTCCGGGAACGGCTAAAGAGATCGGACGGCAGATCGGAACCTGGAAGACCGGAGACACCGAACGCAACATCATCACCGGCCCAGCTTCGAAGCCTTGACTGACGAAGAAGCGCTGGATCGCGTGCTCGACTTGAAGATCATGTGCCGCGCCCGCCCGACTGACAAACAACGCCTGGTACAATTGTTGCAACAAAAAGGAGCCGTAGTGGCCGTCACAGGTGACGGTACCAACGACGCCCCGGCCTGAAAGCCGCACAGGTCGGACTATCTATGGGAGACGGAACCTCCGTGGCAAAAGAGGCAAGCGACATCACGATCATAGACAACTCGTTCAGTAGCATTACCCGTGCGGTGATGTGGGGACGTTCCCTGTACCGGAACATCCAGAAATTCCTGTTGTTCCAGTTGACAATCAATGTGGCGGCCTGTCTGATCGTCTTATTGGGCTCCCTGTTAGGAACCGAATCTCCGCTCACGATCACCCAGATGCTTTGGGTAAACCTGATTATGGATACATTTGCCGCCGGTGCACTAGCTTCGCTACCGCCTAACGAACGGGTGATGAAAGACAAACCCCGCCGAAGCGGTAAGGACGGTGACTTTATCATTACCCGCCCGATGGCTTACAACATTTTCGGTGTCGGTCTCGCATTCGTAATCGTTTTGATGGGGTTATTGCTCCGCTTCCATGCACAGGATGGACTGACGCCGCACGACCTATCCTGGTTCTTCAGTTTCTTCGTGATGCTTCAATTCTGGAATATGTTCAATGCAAAAGCGTTTATGGAAGACCGCTCGGCATTCGCCAACCTCAAAGAGAGCAAGAGTTTCCTGACGGTGGCCCTGCTTATCATCGCCGGGCAATATCTGATCGTCACGTTCGGCGGCGAGATGTTCAGTGTCGTCCCGTTATCTTGGAAAGACTGGGGAACCATTATCGGTTCGACTTCTCTGGTTCTCTGGATCGGAGAGATAGGCCGGTTAATCGAAAGATGGAGAAAATAAATAAAAAAAGAGGGTTGCGCCAAAAACTGACGCAACCCTCTTCACTTACATCTAAATCATTAACAGAGATTCTTACTTCTTGTAAGTCTTATACCCATAAACAGCCAAGTCACCCAACTCTTCTTCAATACGGAGCAACTGGTTGTATTTCGCCATACGGTCCGAACGGCTCAAAGAACCGGTTTTGATCTGTCCGCTATTGGTAGCAACGGCGATATCGGCGATCGTAGCATCTTCAGTCTCACCCGAACGATGCGAAGTGACGGAAGTATAACCGTTACGGTGTGCCATTTCGATTGCATCCAGTGTTTCGGATAACGTACCGATCTGGTTCACCTTGATCAGAATAGAATTGGCACAGCCTTCCTCAATGCCTTTCTTCAGGAATTCTACGTTTGTCACGAACAGGTCGTCACCGACCAACTGGCATTTGCTTCCCAACGCTTCAGTCAACAGTTCCAACCGGCCCAGTCGTTTTCGTCCATGCCGTCCTCGATAGAGTCGATCGGGTATTTAGCAACCAATTCGGACAAATAAGCGACTTGCTGCTCGGCAGTACGCTTAGCACCTTTGGCTCCCTCAAATTTCGTATAATCGTATACGCCATCATGATAGAATTCGGAAGAAGCACAGTCCATAGCGATCGTCACATCCTTACCCGGCTCGTATCCGGCAGCTTTAATAGCAGCATGATGGAGTTCAAAGCGTCTTCCGTTCCATCCAAAGCAGGAGCGAAACCACCTTCGTCACCGACAGCCGTACTCAGACCGCGATCGTGCAACACCTTCTTCAAAGCATGGAAGACTTCGGCCCCCATACGCAAACCTTCACGGAAACAGCAAGCTCCAACCGGACGGATCATAAATTCCTGGAAAGCGATCGGGGCATCAGAATGCGAACCGCCATTGATAATATTCATCATCGGGACAGGCAATACATATGCATTCGTCCCGCCGATATAACGGTAAAGAGGCAGGTCCAAATAGTTAGCTGCCGCCTTGGCAACAGCCAGAGAAACGCCTAACATGGCGTTGGCGCCTAAATTAGACTTTGTCTTCGTACCGTCGAGTTCAATCAGTTTATGGTCGACCTCACGCTGGTTCAGGGCGCTCATGCCCAGGATAGCGGGAGCAATTACATTATTTACATTATCGACAGCTTTCAGAACGCCTTTGCCACCATAGCGTTTTTTTGTCGCCATCACGAAGCTCGATTGCTTCGTTTTCACCGGTAGAAGCGCCGGAGGGAACAGCTGCACGGCCAAAAGCGCCGGAAGCCAAATGTACATCTACTTCAACAGTCGGGTTACCACGTGAATCAAGAACTTCTCGTCCTACTACTTTTACAATTTCCATACTTTTACTATTTGAGTTTTATCTTTCGTATAAATATAACAAAAGAGGACGAGGCTTTGTTGGGGAAAGGGGATCAATATTGTCTATCGCCCCATTTACAACGACATCGACAATTCGATCCGACATCCTAAAGCGTTCATAATGCGATAGAATGTTTATACATAACGAATCCCAAAAGGAAATGCCACCTCCCCTACTTTTTCCGAACAAAACTTTCCGGCTTTCAGATAAACGATTATCTTTGTTACACTATCCGGCATTGGATAGCGACCTAAAACCTGTCAAACTATGAAATCAGACATGTTTATTGATCCGAAATCGGATTACGCGTTTAAAAGGTTTTTCGGCACGGTGTCGAACAAGGAGCTTACAATCGGCTTCCTGAACAGCCTGCTTAACAAGGATATCAAAGATATCATATTCCACAACGTGGAAATGCAAGGCAACAATACTGATAGCAGGAAAGCTGTATTCGATTTGTTTTGTGAAGGATCGGATGGAGAGCTTTTCATTGTCGAAATCCAGAAAAAGAGACAAAAGTACTTCTCCGACCGTGTACTTTACTACGCTTCGTTTGTTATACAAATGCAGGCTGATATAGAAAGCGAGAAGTTCCGGTTGGCAAAGGAAGAGGAAAGAAGACGGTGGAACTATCATATCAACAAAGTGTATGTAGTCTGCTTTTTGGACTTCCGGCTCGATACGCGCTACACAGACAAATATCGTTGGGATGTCGTGCGCATGGACCGTGAACTGAAAATTCCGTTCAGCGAAACACTGAATGAGATCTACTTGGAGCTTCCAAAGTTCAACTTGAACTTTGAGGAATGCGATACGTTTTACAAAAAATTTTTATACACGATGAACAACATAGACATTATGGGACAGTTATCAAAAGAAACAATACAAAACGACAAACTCCTGCGAAAACTCAAAAGCGCTATCGAACTACAACGCATGAGCGCTAAAGAACGCTTAGCATACGAACTAAGCATTGCAGCCGAACGCGACCTGGCTGCCTGCATGGCTACAAGTTTTGAGGAGGGGGAGGAAAAAGGAATAGCTAAAGGCATCACCGAAGGAATGCGCAAAATCATCTTGAACATGAAGCAAGCAGGCATGGATCTTGCCACCATCGCCAAAACTGCGGGACTGCCGGAAAAAGAGGTAGAGGCGCTATTGAAATGAATTACAGCCTTGAAGGATCAAGATGAACTGCAACGTAATAATATAACGAAGCCCTTGCAACCAAACGATTGCAGGGGCTTGTTTTTTGTCTGCCTCCGGTCTTCACAGAAGGAAGGGCAGAAGAACTTCTTATAATTTCATTAACTTTAGTATTAATATTCACCGCTTGTTCCCCCTCGCGAGGTAATTGGTCGCTCCCAAGTAACGGCTGCAAGGCCGGCTATCCGGGAAATACCGCACGGTGATATTTAGAATTATTTGATTATAAAATGTCATATGTCTGTAAAGGCGGTACGTGAACCGCCCTTACGATAGACAGTATTGTTTTTTAGTATCAACCGTTATTTAACGATAGCTTTTACAGCTTCTTCACCTTCAACAGCTACGACTACGATACCCTGCGGAGCAGCGATTGTAGCGTTGTCAGAAGAAACAACCATGTTAGCTACTACCTGGCCTAAGATGTTGCTGATGACAACTTTCTTGCCCTGAGCACCGGCAATCGTCACGTTGCCTTCGCCAGCGATAACCTTAATTGCTGCTACTTCCACACCTTCGTTAGCAGTCGGAGCAGACTGTGATTCGATAAAGAAGCGAACAGCATTCTTCTTGTCTGCATCCATATAGAAATAGTTATTATACTGGCTAACATATTTTTTACCCTGACGAATAACATATTCATCACTGCCATTTTCATCCAGAATGATCTGATATTGGAACTTAGCTAAGTTACCTTTGATCTTTTTCGGGGCATTATCTTTTTCAGCGACCAATACAGACTTACCGTCAACCGTTGTACGTAAGGTATCAGAAGAAACCAATTCACCGGCCTTGAAAATCAACTTTAGCTTCGCCATTGGCCTGATTTTCC